>Ga0065711_1036211_pt1 | contig 21298 bp, 10 predicted proteins | sample Hoacrofraction12_FD_59098 | JGI IMG/M metagenome (GOLD analysis project Ga0065711, IMG submission 59098) | Hoatzin crop microbial communities from Cojedes, Venezuela - Epithelial fraction 12 v2 (version 2) | ecosystem: Host-associated > Birds > Digestive system > Esophagus > Crop | place... | reverse complement strand
CGGAACAGCGCCCGCCCCTCGGCGGGGTCCGCTGCCGCTGCCGCGGGGGGGTCGGCACCGCCGCGCACTTCTCGGCACCGTCGGCCCAGCCCTGCGCTCCCGCTAACGGACTGTCCCCGACTGGGGGCGGAGGGAGCCGCGCTCCTTTCCCCTCCCTCCTCCTCCTCCTCCTCCTCCTTCCCCAGCATCCCAACGTCACCCAGGACGAGCCCGACACAGGGGAGGGGAGAGGCGCGGAGGGGCTCTGCGCTCCGGCCCCCTCTGCCGGGAGCAGCCCCCCGCGCCCGCCTGTCCCTTCCACCAGCAATAACGCCAGTATTTGATATAAATACGCTTTTCAAAATCCTTTTCAGTTCGTATTTTTTGCCGTTCGACGAAATCGGTACTCTAGGGTAAATGCAGAGCTCGAGCAGGCATCTGTTAACTACGTCGTGTAAACCCCGAGAACACAGTGACACCCGAATATTTGACGTATTTTTAAAGTTCGAATTTAACACCAAATTTAACCAGATTTTTCCGTGAATACAACATTCCTTTTGTTTTAGACTTCATTTCTAAAGATTTGATGCTGAGGAGTGCCAAATATATACAAATCCCTTTTAAGTTCTCATCCAAATCAAGCTCTCAATTCACAACCGTTTCAGTGAAATTCATTTCCATTAAATTTACTTCTTTCTGCGAACAAAGGAAAACGCTACAACACACTCTTTCTTTCTGCTTCTGCACCCCATTTCTTCCCTCTCAGGTCTTCAGTTCCATCTTGAAAATTCTCCTGGCACCTCAGGATGACAAAGGGAGGTCCTGATCCCTCTTTGGCAGGAATGCAGGCCTGGCTGAATTCGGTTCCTCGCCATCACAACAACACATTTTATAATCCCTTTCATAAACATATGAAACCTAATGTAAAAGTAGTGAAGCTCTTTTTTTATAAGCTTAGATTAAAGGCTGCTCCAGACCTTACCTCTTTGATGGTTAGAAACCTACTCCAAATTTCCAGCCTGTATGTATTCATGACCAGTTTATACTCCTTATCTCTTGTGCCACTATTATCCTTTCACGTAAATAGCTTCCTGCTTCCCCTCTCTGTGGTATAAAAGGACCAGAATCACACCTCAGCCTTTGTTTTGTTACACTAAAAAAGCCTACATTTTTTAATTTCCTCTGAAATGATCAGCTCTGCACTCCCTGATCACCCTCACCCTTTTTCCTGCCACTCCGTCTTCCTCCTCTCCCCCCTTGCATTTTTAGTAGTCTGATTTAGTCTTTCTGAAGATGGGTGCCTCCAGCTCAGCATAGTATTGGAGGTGCTTTCTCTAGCAGAACACTTCTAATTCCCTTTCTGTGCTGAAAAGACTGACCGATACATCCTGATAATTACAGCACCTTTCCAGTTACAGACATTCTATGATGTGTCAGAATAGCTACATCCTCTCTTGCTTTGCTGTTTCCAGTGTATACCTAAGAGCAGAGTACTGGGTCAAAATTCTGAGTGTTTGGCCTCGCAAATCCCCCCCGCCTTATTTTTTTTTTTTTTGCATCTCAAGTCATCAGGACCAGTTCTTTCTGTAAGATACTCTGCTCCACCTTTTATCAAAAATGCCTCTCGTCTCTGCATCAGCAAAAAATTTTGGCCGCACAGTGATAATGTGTCCTAAGGCATTTGTGAATACATGTGAACCTATATTAAATACCAGCGATCAATAGCGAAGAGCATCCCTCTACCTAATAGTCTGCCATTTAAAATTTCTCGTTTTCCTCTCATGCCAGCTCGTCGTCCACCTTGCAGTCCATCAAGGAATCCCCGTAAGCGCCATCTTCACCTATAACTTCCGTATAGAGGTGTATCAAATGCTCAACTGAAGTCCAGACGAATGAGATCTAGTACATCCTTTGTTTTGAAAATCACTGAGAGGAAGCTATTAAGATCACCTGATATCATGTCTCTCTAGTAAGTAAGTTTTATTCTCTTAACTTCCACGGTAATTTTTCTTCCAAGCTTTGTTCCAGAGCTTTGTAAATTCCTGAGGGCAAACAACTTTTTCTCACTCTTCATAAATATCATCTGCAGAGCTGAAAAAAGCCATGATCTCTGGGGAAATGGGCAAGATCACACAGCCACATAACGTGGTACCGGAAGCATATGCAGCACGTGAGGTGAGGATGACAAAAAGACTACGTACTCTCCTGCTCCTCTCCAAAATAAAGCTGCTACTTGCCACTGGCTGTAAGTAGTCAGGGCGTTTGTTAATTCACATTTACACGATACTGCACGTCCTTTGGTAGATTACGTAAGAAGGGTTGGGAAAGGAAAGAAAAAAAATTTAGCTAGGCCTGCAGTTAAATGTATTGCTTCTCCTTTCCCCTATTTGTATTTTATTCCACGATTCTGGCAATATCTGCTGTCTGGTTGTGATGATAAGCACACTTCTTATCAGGCGATGGGGTTAGCTTTCTGATGCAGGCAATAGATGAACTCAGTGGCAAGAAGTGTGCCCAAGAAACAGAAGCAGAGACAGTGCTGTGACTTTTACAACAAGTTTAATTGGTTAAAACCTGTAGCAGTTACCTGCCTAAAACCTAACAAGCTCTATGTTCCTCTGAAGCTTATGGTTGCTCAGCTCAGTTTCCTTCCAAACATAATAGGGGATAAAACAGCTTGCATAAATTAGTCAACATTTTGCATAATCCTCTCAAGAAATAATACTTTGCTTTTTTTTCTCTGATGCTCTCAAAAAAATCTCGCAACGTAACCAGGATGTGGATCCAAATAGTTTTTTTAAATTCTCAAATAAATTCATTCATTATCAAAATAAGTTACCAAATTAGCATTTGATAGAAACTTCAGTTGTGAATTATATTTCTGGCTTCACAGGGGAAACTGGTTATGTTATGAAGGCTAAATTACTCGACCAAGCTAGCTATTGAGAATTTAAGTCTCCTTCGTAGCCACAATGATTTTGTCACTGACCACAAAAACTGCCATTTCATATTTCACATTTGCAGAGAGAATCACTTGGCAGGACCGAGGTGAAGTCACTGCAGTGAGGAAACCACAGTACAAATTCTTGCTTTGTGTTGTAGAAAAATATGTACAGCAGGAAAAGAAGCACAGACAACTGCACATTTCTTCTGAGTTGGTTCACCCTACTCGTGTAAGCCATTAGAGTGCTCAGTTGTGTTCTGCAGCATATGGTCCCAAACCGTTTTGTCACTATTTGACAAAGAAAAAGCTGTGCATGTATTTGTTTGCATGACCATATGGTACGTGCCTGATAGGAGTAGTTGAGAGCAATGGGCAAAGCTGGAATTCAGCCTGAACTTACTTGGAAGTCCCTGACAGAATTTGGATAATTCCCTTTGCCATGTGTGTCTGCTTTCATAATAAATATAACAAAAGTAACTTTAAAGAAAATGTGAGATCAGATGGAGTCCAAACTTCACGGTCTTCATGTTCTTATAATCATTCTACAGGCTTACATAGGGTTTAATCAGTGCACTATCTTTATTCAGAAAGTTCATTCCACGCCTGATCTTTCTTTTCCTATGATGAAAGTGGTGCAGAAAACGTTATTGCAAACATTACCTGCATGCTTCACATTTGCAGGATCAGCTCTTGGGCTTGCTTCTACAGTGGTAAAGTACATCCCACACAATTCTGCTATGGGCCAAAACTGGAAAAAGGATTTAGGTATCTAAAATAGGATTCAGATAGGCTTCAGACACTCAAATCCAAATTTGTAACCCAAGAACACAGCTGTTTAATCCTGAACATCTCATTAGCTGTCTTGTGTTTGGTGTAAACATTCCTTGCACACCTGGACATTTATATGTCGCCAGACCTGCCCCCGCCATAGGAACCGAATGCCCAGTTCCACTGAGGTCCAGAAACTTTCCTGGCTCTTGCCAACCTGTGCCTGATTCTGACCACCCAAACTGTTTTTCTTGCTGTCTTCTGAAAAGCACGGCTTGGAAGGAAACTCTGGTGATGGTACTTAGTGTTATGCATTGGTCCAGCAAATACTAGCCTCGCGTACGAGGACCTGTGCTCTTGACCTTTCTCAACGTCTAGGCCCTCAAGGAGCAACTTGGCCGCAAGACACTGTGCAGAAGACCGGGACACTCTCTGGCTCTCTTACTGAAGCTGTGCCACCACTGGAGGGAAATAAACGTGAGTCTCAGGATGGAACTGAGAAGGCACAAGGGGAAGCCCAGCTGCGTGACTCGGGCACTGAGCAAGGTCTAGGAAGTCTACGAGACTGGTCACCCTGGTAAATGTTGCAGTCAGTGAATCACTGAATAAAACCAAAAATAGTTTTGGAGCAGCCACTCAAATGAAGAACTGCATGTTCACAGTCTACCTGCACATTTCTGATTTTTTTTTTTTTAATGAAACTTGCAACTGTCAAAATAAAAAACAAATCAAAAACACTCATCAGAAAACCTTTTTCTCTACTGGAAGCAAAATAGTATCAGGTTTTGATCCACACATTTAGACTTTTATTTATTATGCTTTAAATATCCATGATAATTATATATATATATATATATAAATAGCCACAATAAATATTTTGAAGGAAATATTTTACCTCCGGAAGGTAAAGCCCATTTCTAAATGGGCTCAGGAGTCATCTCCTGTCTTGCTTGTGTTTCCAGCTCTACACATACAAACATATCAAGCAATATTGCCACAGAAGCCGGCCCAGCACAGAATAAACAGATCTGACGAGTATTCACATCATCAACACTCTTTTACAAAGAGAATCACAAAGGGTATTTCTCATGCCATGAACCACAGCAAACAATGGACAAAGCTTTTCGTTTATTTCTTCGGTTAGGAAGCAGACAGTGCTCACAAAAATAGAGCTGATTCCCTTGACTTGTAAAATCATGGTCACCTGATGGTCTGCAGTGTCTTCAGACCGAAGCCTTATCAATCATCTCAGTCATCAAAACTGAAAGATGGGGAAAGCTGCATCGCTCTTCTTTAACCATTATTCCTACAGGTGAAACAGTTAGAGCATGACTTGTTGAAGATCCGACTCTGAACAGAGAATGGGATTTAGGTTTCTGTTATACAAATTAAAAAAGAACATCAATGTCTGAGGTAATTTAATTTAGAGCTCAACTAATCCTTGAAGTAGTTACAATTACACTAAAGAGTAATCTTGGCATTTAGTCTCTCATACTCAAAAAAATAAAACTGAGGTTCTTCTTTCATGCAATTTTCATTATCATTTGTTGTTAGTCATACTGAAATACTTATGTATGTTTATTTTAATTGTTTATGTCAGCCATCGCCATGGCACTGGAATTCTACAGTTTTGTAAACATCTTGTGAACAATTAAAACTGTAACTATTTAACTTATGTAAACTGCAAAACAAGTTGTAGCTGTCAAGCTGGAGCACCAACATTCAGACATTTGACAGATTGCAAAGTAAAAAAAGGGTGTCTAATGTGCCCTTAACACCCCAAGTTACTTGCTGAGTTTATACAGAACTGTAAATTCGCTGCCCGAGCTCTCAGTACTAGGATATTATGTTGAGTACTGCAGTTTACAAGCCAACACCAAAAATACAACATTCTCTCGGTGAGGCAGACACAGCAACGTTAGTGGATCTAGGGGAATGGTACACTAGGAGAATGGTACACTACGCAAGATAAAAATACAGTTCAATTTCAAAATGCAGCAGATGTTGGCAAGTCACCACAAAACTGCATACTGTTTTATTTTGAAAGGTCATCTTCTGGGCATGAAAGTGTCAGACAAACACTGAACTGAACTGAGAGTTTAGAAGTCAGCACCCAAGGGGTATTGACTACAGAGAATGCTCTCCCAAGAGCCCTGACGTGCACATCAGTGTCTAAAGGACAGTTGTGGGGGAAGTTGGGAGAGGCGGAAGAAAATAAGGTAAGAATTGTTTTGCTTTGGTTTTGTGTGGTTTGGGGTTGTTGTTTTGCTTTGGACTGGGGTTTTGGTGGGTGGTATTTTTGTTGTTGGTTTTGTTTTTTAAAGCAAACCTTAGCTAGAGAACAGGCAGTCTTCAACACTGGCCCATGCAGGTTCAGGGCCAGAAGCAGGAATCAGAAGTTGCATGCTCTGTTCCCAAGAGCACTGAACAGTGGTCCAGATGGGAGACATCTCATTACAACTTGTCAAAAGCGCATCAAAGAATGCCTTGGATTTGGGGGCGGCAGAAAAAAGATGGATGTACTTGAGAAAGATGTAAAATCTGGGAGACAACTAGCAGCAGTCAGCACATACTATTATATCTTGTGCCACAGACACGAAGTTTCTTGCAACTCCTCTGCCTTCGCAGTCGCAAAGCAGCTCCCGAATGGACAACAAACTTAGCCTAGCAGAGGCAGGTTAAACACACTGCTATCCTGCACTAGGGATCAGTCAGGTGGTAAAATGAAATTTCTCTCCTTCCCTCTTCTCCCCCCAAACTTGGGGGTATATATGGCATGCACGCATACAGGAGCAAGAGTGATCGTGAGAAGAACTTCACAAACAGTCACGGGAACATGAATACAACTAAAATCCATTAGGTGCTGCTGTGTTCTGTGGCATGGAGCAGATGAGAGCTGTTGGCTTTCAGCATACATTACCCCATGTCTTCCCTTTGGTCTACAGCACTGAGGAAGATAGCCTGCAACATTTTTTCCCTTCTCTCACCCACAGTCTGAACTTTAAGATTTGTGAAAATAAAACTCAGTGCATTGACGAATATTCAAATATTCGGGGTGCCATAGCTAATAACATACTCTACAGCATTCACAGACAATCGTACTTAAAGAATGGGAACCAGAGTGAGTGACGTGGACTCAAACAGATGTACAAGCATGAATAAAACTGCTTAACACACACATACACAAAACTGCTCAACAGTACAGATAACAGAGACTTCACACTGAGGTACACTAAGCAAGACACGATTACATTGCATGCTACTTTTGAAACATTTTGAAGACTGCATAGAACTTTTCTCCCCAGAGAGATTTGCAAAGCCGATCAGCTGCAAAGAAAGCAGCAACGGATTCCCTGCTCCCACCTGGATAGTTGAGGTACTCTTCTCTTAAAAGCAGCATAGTGCTAGCAAGTAAAATTATTTCAAAATAGACTTTTTTGTTATATAGAATTACAAGTTTGCACTGTGTCTGAATCGGCTGTCAAATGGTTTTGGTCCTGCAGTGTTACTACCTGTTATTTAGCATCTTTTCCTTTGTTTCAGCCTCTCTTTGTCTGTGCACCAGTCCTGTAAATACATGATTTACAGCAAATAGAAAAGCAGATCTGCTCACTTAAAGATGCTCTCTACCAATTCTCATTCCCTTTACGGGGAACTGGAACAATCAGAACAGTTACTCACTATGCAACTACAAAAAGGACTTGGTACCTTTTTTGTCCCTCTTCTAGATCTTCTTTGTTTTTATTGGAGTGTATTTCTGAATATCTGATTATCCCGTCTCTTCTGTGCAGTTGTGTTCTTGATGTTCTACAAGTAGAAAAACCTAATCTAAATATATTTTTCCCTTTACAATCTTATTATCATCCCTTTCATATTTTTTCTTTCATTCACAAAAAAAGACACAACAGGATTAGAGACTAGCAATAATTAGAAAAACGATTCATGTTTTGTCTTCAGTTTAAATTGCAAGCTTAACCTGATCTGCCAAGGGAGATAGGTAATTGCCTCAACCTAGGGGCAGATTAGATAACTCTCCTGAATGAAAAGGTCTTATCTCCGTACACAACACAGGGAGAAGAAAAGGGGCTGAAGGCAAGTAAGTTGTTTCACCTTTTATTAGAGAATCAACGTTTTTCTACCTGGTTGGCTACTTTGGTGGCACCATTTCACTTCAGCGATTGTGAGAATATACTTCCTGGTTTAAGTTTATGCAACTGGATTTCTGCCTAACCTGAGGCTGTGCTGATGGGGATCAGTACCCCTGGCATGAGTCTGGCATCGGTCAGCATTCCCCACTTTGAGCAAACAGGTAAGGATGGATTACCAGGTCGGTCACTACTGTTGTCCCCTAACAGCTGTAATTTGACCAAGATCAAACAGGAGAGAAAACTTACTTTGCTTCCTATATTGTTCAGAAATTGCTGAGCCACAGGTTTTGATGGAGGTTTATCTCACTTGCAGAACATTAGCTACTGCTGCGCTACACAAGTGTCTACCTGCCTAGGTGAAAGCCACTTAAATGAACACTTCTCGATATCTTTCTTTCCCAACCAACCATAGCAGCAGCAGCAGTCAACTTCTTGCAACAAATCTGTAACTATACTAAATAGCACAGTTAAATGAGATGCAGATGCTCTGAGCTATTGCATAGACTTGATATCGCTGAGACACCAGTGTCATTTTTGTGGAGAAGAGTTCATCTAAAAGGCCCCAGCATGTGCCAATTGCTGCCTTGTGCTAACGTTATGCAATGCTGGCCCAGCAAAACTCAGACCCTGAGCACAACTGTCCTCTGTCAGGTTCTCAGAAACTACTGAGCAGCATGGGAATCAACCAGGCTAAGAAAAATAGGAAGTGGAGAAACGGGACAGCTCATTCCAGCTCCGAGCTGAAGCCCTCTGGGAACATCAAGGATAAATGGGAACAGTCTGAACAGCACTTTTTTGCTTGCATGTAAGTTGTGGATAATAGGGAAAGCAAAGACAATGGAAGCTAATATTACTTCTTTGTGTAGTTCGTTCTGAAGTACTGAATATTTAATAGCGGTTAGGTCAGACAAGAAGACATAGACTGATTTGGCAGAAAAGCTGCTGTTTAGTCTGTAACATAAAACGTATGAAGGTGGTCTATTTAAACTTTGCATTTCTACATTTGTGTAGCTTTTAATTCAACAGGAGGAGGGAAAAGACAGCATAGATAATTGTACTTTTGAAAGGTCAGGAAAGGAATCAGGAGACTATTGTTGTACAGTGACTTACAGTGTGCAGGGCTTTTCCCACTGAAACAAACCTGAGTGGAGCAGACTGCTTCTGAGCCATACATGGCACTAGAAATAAAAACAACTAAATAAATACATCTGGGTGGAAGAAACTATGAGAAACAATATTTTCCATTGTAAAATGGGGGAGGGAGCGGAACTGGAATATTTTTAGCAGAGCTGTTGCCATTGGGGCTGAATGTGAAACCTATAGCTTGCCATGCATGTTAACCTCATTGAGGAAGTTTCTTTGTGAACAAGAGCTTGAGCTTCTAAAATATGGAAATTGTGTACTGGGTATATACATATTTTATTAATGATGTACCACAAACATGGTTTCATACTCATGTGTCTGCATTATTGAACTAAAAAACTTTACGAGATCTTCTAATGCAACCTACCACCGGTATCCCAAAGCCACAATTTTTTTCCCTTTTGTTTAAATTCTTTGGAAACAACACCATTAAATTAAAAGAAGAAGACAGAGTTAACAGTGCAATATGGAGAAGACAACTTAGAACAGAGTTCTGCATATATTCTTTCTACTTCCAGATTCTGTTTACATTTGCAATTTCATAAAATTATCTGTTATGGTATTCTCAGGCAATAAAATTGCAACAAAAATTTAGCCAAAACACAAGTATATTCCCCATATACAACATGACCGAGTTAATGTTAATGCTACTCTTCGAAATTTAGCTTTTGCTGTTTACACCTTCAGCGTTTTAAATAGCAGAAAAGAAGGAACAGTTGCTAAGAATTCCAGGCCAATGCCTAAAAAAAAATCTTGCCTTTAGCATTGATAATAACACCAAAGGACTGTGATGCTTAAGACCTTGAAGTTAGCCTGCCTATTACCTACAGTAAACTCCACAGGGTTAATTTTGTTTATTTAGTAGTACATAAGGTCAAGGTGACTTCTAGGACTACTTGAAGCCATAGCCTTTTCAGCTTTCATTACCATTAGTGGGAATCACATTCATGCATCAGTGGCAGGATAAACTCTAAAAGAATCCATTTTAAAATAAAAAAACAGATTTAAAGACAGATTTCTATCAGTGCATTTTACATGACTATGCAAGGATTTTGGTTTGATCCACACTCAGCAGGAGTGCCTGTTATTTAAACCATGTGGTATCCGCTTGGTATGCAGGGTATAATACTGCTGCTGTCAGCATTTGCTTTAAAATCTGATGCAATATATTACAAAGAAGATTTGAACAATCATAACTAAAATTTGTTGGGAAGACTTGAAACAAAGGATTGAATGAAGTTGAAAACTTATGGAAACAATAAAATCTGAAATGTTATAAAAAGAAACTTGGTATCCACATGGGAACTATTCTACAACCTTCTTGGCAAATTTCAATCAGACATGCCGAACAAAAGTAATGTAACTAACTTCAATATAAACAAAAACATGCATACCTTCCAAGAAAGGGATTAAACATTACTGTTAACATTTTTTAGGACTACCATATATAGGAACACGTGGTGCAATCTGGTGGCACTGAACTTAGAGAAAAATGCATAGACAATTAGCAGAATAGTTTCCAATACTTACCCGTTTATCAAGTCATCTTTCACTGCTTTCGACTGTGAAGACTATATTTACATTAAGACTTACACAATGCAATTCTACGAGTTTTACTCCATCTAGCTTTATTTGGTCTTATTAAACCTCAGGAGAGACTTTTCTGTCCAAAAGACAGACACTGATAACCATAAAATGCACAACCTGACATATTTAAACTTACTTAAATTTTTACTATCAGTGTTGCTCCAATTCAGTATTTACACAGGTCTGTCAGAAGTTATGAAAGAGTTCAGATGAAACAGTTGTTTCCCAAAGAGATCTAAAGCTTTACTGTAAATTACACAGCACAGAGGTGGAAGACACAGGACTTGAAAACAGAGATTTGCCTCATAGTAAATACATTGTACTACACGACTTACTGGTTCGGAGGTTTTCAAAGTCTTATGGAAACGCGAATATGTGCAACCCGAAGTTAAAGAAGTTGTGTTAACAACTTCTTAGAGGTGAAGAAACTAGAACCACGGGGAGATGGACCTAAATTTTATAGAAATTGTGACACATTGAAAAATAAAACCTGCATCTCAGATAAGGATGTGAAAACTCATACCACTTTGACTTTCAGTTTTATGCTTCAGAAAACTGGCCTTCACCTACAGGAAGAAATCCTTCCTTTTCTACTCAAGCAGCGGTCTTCTCTGCCAAATTTTACTTGCATTACTGCTAACATCTTGAGAGCTAAAAAGTGATGTGGAAACCTAAGAGCACACCTTAGTACACAACATACAATGTTTCCAAACATGGAAAGAACTACAAAAAGGATATTTCAGATAGTAAATGCATTTTGCATTATTTATAGTGACATGAAGTAAAGGAAATGAGACCAGCACTACAGGATTTGACTGTTAATGTTGTTTGGTGTTGAGTCCTTTTTCATGTTTAAGATCATCAAGATCTTAAGAAACAGAAAGGATAGAGTTTATCCTGCCACTGATGCATGAGGTAAAACTGTCTTTCTCACTGGTGTTCTCAAGTCTGCTGCAGACAGCAATCTGATAACAAGTTCCTGGGCAGACAGACCTTGATCCAGTGTGGTTAGTCTTTTATTAACTGTGTTCAGCAGAAGTTTTCCAGTATCAGCAAGACTAGACTCTACACCAATTATTGATACGTACTTGATTCTGATTCAGAACAGATTACAGGGCCTTTTGAGATCCTTTCCAAGATAATTTATTTTAAAAACAGCGAGATGAGTATCATTGTTAATAAATAAAGTATTAAAAAAAATCATCTGGCCACACTTAAAGGTCAAATTCTACCATGACAGACAAGTGTTTTTCATTGACGTAAACACACACTGAAGTATCACAATTTGTTTATGAAGATGAATACAACAAAGTTGAGACCGAAGTGAGGACTTACTTAGACAATACAGACTTTTTTTTTGCTGTTATAGTCAGTGTTATTTTTCAGAGCATAGATTCTATCACAAATAATGAATATCATTTTTTTTTAAGGCACATTTTAGTGTTAATCAAGGATAAAAGTTCTGGTGACAGTATGCTCAATTGTTTTGCTGGCAGGAATATATCTCAATAGTGCTTTTGTCACTTTATCCCACTGATTGGCATGCACTTATTTCTTCTTCTTTTTGGCTTCAATATAGGCACTTGTACTTGCCAAGTCTGTGGTATAACTCTATGGAGAAGTACACAAAAGGAATACATTGAAATAGAAAACTCAAGTATTTTCCTCAGTTTAACCAATGACAAGGATTCTACAGAACCTTTTCAATTTCAGTTTTCGACTCTCCCTCCCATTTGTATAGATTATTTATCATTTTTAAGAAAGAAAAAATGGTTTGTTAAAAAGTAGTGATGGAGCACAAGAAGAAAGCAACAACGCATGAAGAGTAAACTCAACTGTGCTTCATGCAATGCTTCATTGTCAGCTTAGGAGCCAGCTTGCAAAGCTCAAAAGGACCAGAAAGATGTGGGGATTTTGGACTTTCTCTGAAGAAATATTTCCCCCACCTGCTGTATACTTAGACCACTTACGTAATATAGCAGGCATTTATGTTTGTGTTAGACAGACAGATGGTGGTATTAGAGCACAAAGTTTCTTAAAAAGCAAGGTTGTAGGGACTTTATTGGTGCAAAGCACAGAACCAACCATCAGACAGGGTACCAGAATGCATAGGTCACCTGTGTTTCTGGCAGTAGCTTTCTAGTCTTTTTGACTATTGATCAGTGTACCACCATAGGGTAAGAAAGGTGTCCAAACTGTTCTCACTGTAAGACAACATGTGCAACAGCAGCCACTGAGTTTAATGATACAGCCTCCATAAGGGCCCATTACTGTCTAGAACTACAATCCAGTCAAATGCTACACGCAAATAAAATTTTTATTATGTGAACAGAATATTCCTAAAAAATGTAAAACTTGCCTCATCTCAGTTATCCATTCTGCACTAGTAACACACTTTCTCCCATTTCTTTGCTGTCATGGACCTATGCCATCAGTTTTTTCCCTAGTACATGACACCTCATATTTCAGTACATAATTCTTTGTATCCCAGCCCTCAGTATTCCATTGTCATTTCTGATGACCACAATAAATCACCTAGGGATAACTGTTGCACCCAGAGGAGGATGAAATTTGAGGTCCAATTTCAAAGTCTAAGTATTTCAGAATACCAGTTTGATGAGCCTGGGCAGGGAGTTCAGAGTGGAGAGACCTATATCCAGAGGGATTCTGAGGGCACGTGCAGTGCACTGGTTGAATCTCCACCTTAACAATACTGTAGTCAGATAGGTACTGTACATTCCCAAACACTAGCACCAAGCGCAAATCTCCAAAAAAGTGCAGAAGTCAGTACTGGGCACACATTGTCTACTAACGTGATCTATGTGTACCTCAATGCTGCCATAATGTAGCGTTTAACATTACAGACCTTCTTTCAATTCAGGGGCCTCAGAAGCTGGCATGGTGGTGGCAGAAGTTGTTCTTTAGGTTTTTTTAAATCACAAAGACTGGGAAAAAACTACAATTGAAGCCATAGTTTGGGTATAAATAATGACTCAGACAACTGGTTTTTATTTTCATTTTTGTTTTCACTGACTGTGAATGTAAATTTAACTTCAGTGCTATTGTGCTTTGTTCTCCTCTCTGTGAAAATGTGTTCTGCATTAAATCACATGGATAAACTAGAACAGCTCCAAATATTGCCCTTCAGCTTTTGTATAACACAAGAGCCAAGAAAAGATAGAGAATGTGGTTTTATGACCAACAGATGGTGTAACTGGTATCATAGATGTTTTTATGTCAGGAGGTCGTAGGTTCAGCCTCCATCTGGAGCGTTCTCAGATCTGCTGTGTAACTAAATAATTAAAGAAGCTATATTGGGCCAAAAACACAACCACCTGCCTGAGGGTAAAAGTATTGCTTTCTTGATCTAGCTCTTACAGTATAGTTGCCTCCCATATTACAGTTCTCATGGCAGCCAGTGCAGCAGCTAACACCAACAGGATTCAACAGAATATTCAACACCAATTTGCTTATATCCTTCAAGATTCTCCATAACTCTTGATGCATGTCAGAAAAGAAAGTCTAGTTTTGCTTACTTGAGTGAAAAGCTATTCTAACTCTGACTGATAAATAATTGCAACAGGCCAAAACCCAAGGAAAAGGAAACAAGTACGCTGGGTCGACCTTTAGAGATTCAGCATTGGTCAGCTGGCCAAGATGGCTCACATCTCCCCATCAGAATTAGACACATTTGTATTCTGCTAGTAAAAAGCAACGTTAATACTCCACACAAATGGTCGTAGCTACAGTTCCTGAATTACAATCAGAATACTAACAAAAATGCTCGAATCCTATAGTATTAGGGTTATATATGGTATACCTGGCTAAAAGGGTGTACAGACAGACCAAACCTAGTAATTTATGCACATAACAAGGTCACCAGTTTACTTCCCTCATGGGACAAGTATTAGCAGTAATAAATGCACAAAGTCAGTGAAACCGTGACTTCAGTGGAAACCAAAACTCTCACTTCCATGAGGCAGGATTCTACATACTCTTAGTATTATCATTATGTGGGTGCAGCAAACTTGCCTGGGATACCTCATGAATTAAGTGCTCTCTATAGCAGTGGTGCCAGAGAGCTTACCTGGCTAACACCGGAAACGACTAAAATGTTTCTTTCTAATAAAACATCCCATGCAAATTACCGTAGTTTCATACATTTCTGCAACAAAGCATCCTATTATTGTTTGCAAACTATGGATAGCAGTACTCCTATGCCAGACAGAAACAGTGGTCCAAGATCTGAACTTTAACAATAACGACACAGGTATGAGTCAAATGCTTTCCATTTCATGTACTTGTACAAAAAGAACAGTAAAGTCGAACTCTTTCAGAATGTCAGAACTCTCCTTATATAGTGTTTTAAGGATTCTCCCATGCTAATGAAAAACTTGGTATTTATTAGTACATTAAAATGTTTTAACACAAATTCAAAGCTAATGTTACATAGACTGGTTTATTTTCAAAATCTAAACCAAACCCCATAATTTTCAGTGAACACAAATATGAAGAAAACAACATGTGATCTCATTACTAGCTTTAAAAGTTTCTCTTTCCCCATGTGACTGAATGGACAGCCTGCTAGATGTCTGCACTCGCTGAAGAATTCTCTGGCAAACCTACACATCTGAGGCCAAGCTTCAAAATCAGAAATTTCAGCTGCTGATATGCTGCAAGGTGATGTACTTATTTTTGCGGTTCCATAAACAACATATACATATATATATGTCTTCAGAAAGCAGTTGCATATTAATGGCAGGTGAAGTTTTAACTGTACTTTTTTCAATGCTAAACATGTTTTTGCCTAAGGTGTCATTCGTATTACATGTATTTACTGTATGTAAATGTAAATGTATTATAAGGAAAACTTGAGATACAAATAAGAAAAAGAAGGTGCATTTTCTCTCTCATATACACAAAAAAATATGCATATCCATTTATTTTTACCTACCAGAAGCAGTGAAATATTTTCCTTTAACCAAGGAAACATATTCTTTCTGCTGCAGAGCACTTTTCCTCATTGCATGTACTATGGGAAGGATAACAAACACCACATCAGTGTAATAACATATATTTCCATTCCTGTCATTTCTGAATAGTTAAGACATTTCAAGTGGATGCAGGATTTATGAAAATGAATAATCTTAGCTGACCACACCAAAATATGTATACTAGCTGCCAAGCATATTGCCTAGATGTCCAAGAGCCTCTAAGTGGGAAACATCATCAACATAGTCTTTCAGCAGCCAAGAAAACAAGTTTGTGAATTTAAGTACTTCTGTGTGAATTCATGTAGCCTATCTTCATGGGTATATTATGTCCCTTGATTACTGCTCAGGAACATTGCACAGTTTCATGTGGTTCTTGGAAAAAATCCATACTGAAAATATTTTAGAAAAATGAACATGCAGAGAACTGCAAGTAATAAGGAGATCATACATCCTGAGACTGTTGTGAAACACAGCATGATGCTCCTATGCTATCTGAGAAACCTAGCTTGCTTTTGCATGAACTTCAGGAAATATTTCATAATGTCAAGGCAGTGGATAATTTCACAAGAAAAGGGATAACGAGAAGACAGGAGCCACACCTGGATCTTCTAAGCAAACTTGAAAATTAACCCCCTTTCACCTCTAGGTTCTCTGGGTAAGCACATGAGCACTTAAAAGTTGTCCATTGGTCTAGATGTTGCTGCTCCAGTGTCATCTGTAACACTTATTTCAAATTTCTCTCTTTGCCATTAATGCCCAGCAAAAGCAATGCTGTGATGTCTGTAAGGATTAAGAGATCAGGATTAATCAGTGGCTTTTTGGGCTGTTCTGTTGAATAGAGATGCAACAGCTAGAACGGAGTCTGCTTCCACTGTGATATGCTCTTCCTCCTCTTGTCTCCTCAAATCCATCAATACTGCCTTAAGGGACAATTAACAAACACATAAATGTGTGTACTAGCAGATTAAGAGTCTTCTGAGGATACTCCTGTTTTCTGGAAGTAAAGGGCTGTGTCCACCCCTGCAGTCACCAAACAAGATAATCAAATGCTAAACAGATTGGGCATTGTGTGCATTTCATGCTGCCCACCAGCAGTTCCACAGCAAACTACCCCAAAGGCAAACGTTGCTTCCATTTTTCCATCTGTGACAATAAGAACTCCTTCACGTATGAGTTAGCTTACTGCACCTTTCTTCTGCCCTGCTGGCTGCACAAATAATCTCTGTGGCCAAAGCAGTACACATATGTTGAACTTTTTTTTTAATTTTAAGGGCTGAAGTAGCCAAAACTTGTTCAAACCTTGCCATTTGATACCATCTTTTAGCTCCGCTCAAAAGTGTTGAGGTTATGCTGTTTTCAACTCTTTCTTTAGCCCAGAATAATAAATGTATTTATAGGAAGATGTGTGGATACATAATAAATTCCCTTTGTTACCACACACTGAACTCTTCCCCTAGGTTGCAAAGGGTATATATAACTTCATTCATTTGCTAGTTTCTACATGATTTCGTAGTTGCATCTAATTTTGCTGTGAAGTGAGTCACTATTTTTTCATGTAAACACAAACAGTTTCTAATATGCAACAATTTCCAGTACTCACAATGAAGATCACTGTTCTCCAATGTGCATTGTTACTCCCTAGACTTGGGTGGACCAGCAATGAGCAAGCAACAATTCTGGTGACAACTAACTTACGTAACCTAGTCTTATTACTAATAATAGCTAGGATCCTGCTGTCCATTTTCTTACTTTATATTTCATGTTCAAACTGAAGGCTCCTCAAATACTACCAAATCCCACCTTTGTAAAAAACATCACTATCTTGCTGTCTTCACCTCATAGCATTCAAAAAACCTTCCCGTTTCTGACCTGTAACTCCAGCATGTCTGATACTGCAGCTGCGATATCTTACCCACACTTAATTCTATGCTTTCAAATAGTAAAAAGTTACTAACATGGCAAAACTGGCCTTCTGTTTAGAGGTGATCATTGACATTTGAGTCATTATGCATTTCTACAGATTTTAACTTACTCTTTAAACCTCAAATATGCATGTATTGTAAATTGCACAGCAGTCACCAACACTATGCACCAAGAACAGATGAGCACTGGAACTAGACTGAAACTGAGTCATTACGTTTTCACTGAGATCATCACCTAATAAATCCAGTTCATTTGTACCACCATATTGAAACCCCAATTTAATGCAACTTTCTGCACATCCCTTGCCTCCCACCAGTCAGACAACAGCAACATGCCTCTGCATTTAGGAAATGTGAACATAATCACTAAAACAAGGTCTACTGTACAACAAACACTTTCACTGCTTAAGTAATTTTTAAACAATTGTATTGGGTTTATGTGGCAAGATTTTGGGTGGGCCAGAAACTTCCCGTATGTCTGACAGAGCCAACGCCAGCTGGCTCCAAGACACACTTTCCGCTGGCCAAGGCCGAGCCCATCAGTGATGGTGGTAGCACCTCTGTGATAATGCATTTAAGATGGAAGTAAAAACTGCAGCGGGATAGAGTGAGGAGATGTGAGAGAAACAACTCTGCAGACACCAAGGTCAGTGAAGGAGGGGGAGGAGGGTGTCCAGGCGCTGGAGCAGAGATTCCCCTGCAGCCTGTGAAGACCATGGTGAGGCAGGCTGTGCCCATGCAGCCTATGGAGGCGCACAGTGGGGCAGATCTCCACCTGCCGCCCAAGGAGCACCCCATGCTGGAGCAGCTGGATGCCTGAAGGAGGCTATGATCCCATGGAGAGCCTGTACTGGAGCAGGCTCCTGCCAGGACCTGTGGACCTAGGGATAGAGGAGCCCATGCTGGAGCAGGTTTGCTGGCAGGGCTTGTGACCCTGTGGGGGACCCATGCTGGAGCAGCCTATTCCTGAAGGACTGCAGCCCGTGGGAGGGACCCACTGGAGCAGTCCATGAAGAACTACAGCCCGTGGGAAGGACTCACATTGGAGAAGTTCATGGAGGACTGCGTCCCGTGGCAGGGACCCCCACGCTGGAGCAGGGGAAAAGCATGAGGAGGAAGGAGCGGTAAAGACAGCGTGTGATGAACTGACCACAAGCCCCATTCCCAGTCCCCCTGTGCCACTGGCAGGGAGGAGGTAGACAATTCAGAAGTGAAGTTGAGGGGTGGGAAGAAGGTATTTTTAAGATTTGGTTTTATTTCTCATTATACTACTCTGATTCAATTGGTAATAAATTAAACTAATTTCCCTGAGTATGTTTTGCCTGTGATGGTAATTGCTGAGTGATCTCTCCCTGTCCTTACCTCAACCCGTGAGCGTTTCATTGTATTTTCTCTCCCCTGTCCAGCTGAGGAGGGGAAGTGATAAGAGCAGCTTTGGTGGGCACCTGGCATTGAGCCAGGGTCAATCCACCACAGCAACTAACAATGCATTTATTTTTGTGGCGATCCTGGAAAATGAAGAAAAAAGGCAGGAAGATGTATGGAAAATAAAGGTGCAGGAAATAGCAAAAGCTTCAATAAACAAGAGTAACTTAATTAAAAATTTTGATCTTTTAAAATCCTTAAGCTTTTCAAAATTCTTATCCTCAAGACAGCAATTTAGGTGTAAGCAACTAAAGTATTTAAAACTTGCTTATTAACAAAGTTTGAAAATTGGTAGATTTCAGTAAAACAATCTGCATATGATCATGCCTATGGCATAACGTCTTCCATGTAGTTGTTTTATCCACGAAAAGGTCAGGAAATTTATTACGGCAAATGCTGATTACTGTTTGCTGGCAATTCTTTGCGTGTAGCTTGACCATTGAAATCTAAGGATGGATCAAAGTTAGAGCTATAGTCTTTCACCAATACTCTATCTGAACAGTCATAAATAGAAATTTTGTTACCATTGAGTATTCCACAATATCAGCTACTTTAAAGGCCACTTAAATACTCCCAGATTTTAAACATAAAGGCTGCATACAAAGGTAAGGGTTATGTTTAGATTCTGTAACTGAAGTTCACAATCACCATTGATACCAAGGCAATACTTTACTCAGTACAAACATCATAAAACACAACTGAAGCTAGTTTATAAAAAAACATATTATCCTGGACAAAGTTAAAACAAAAACGTTAATATTTGATCCTTCAGCAACTAACTGTACAGAACAGCCATTTTATTGTCTTATGTGAAAGAACAGAAAAAGTCCAAACCACTTCAAAATTCAAAGCCACCTCTCAGATTATCATGAAGTGCTTGTGCTATGTCACCTTTTTTATCCTCTCTCTTTAGCATCAGTCTAACATGTACTTATTTTAATCCACCGAGTTTAAATTCTTTCTTTTGCATTCCCCCCCAACACCTGCTGTGACAACCTTTGGTCATCAGCAAACAGCTTGCTCCAAAAGAAACACGACTCAGAATAGTTCAAGTGTCAAAAATTATTGCCACTTCCTGTCTTCAGTTATAATTACAGAACTACAGAATCACAGCCCTGCCCAGGTTGGAAGGGACCTTGAAAGATCGTCTGGTCCAACCTTTCATGGGAATGGGAGCCTAGATGAGGTTACCCAGTACCCTGTCCAGTTATCCAAAGAGCACGCAGAGTCAGGCATAAGAGCCAGGCTAAACAGAGAAATCTTATCCATATAACATGGTGGGCAAAACTGCAGTATTTTCTTCTATAACAGTCTTTCCAAGCTGGGGCATATTTCATCTGGACTCAAGAGTTTTGTTGATGCATCAGAAATTCTACACTGAGTCACAGCAAAACTGTATCTGGCCCAGTGTCTAGTTTCCAACCGCAGTTTTCCATAAGTTTCTGCTACTTAAGTGTTAGAAACTGGTCATGTAGAGAACTGTCCTTCCCTGACAGATACTTTCAGCAATCTGCAGCTCAGCTGATTTATTAATTTGTGACTTTTATTATGCATATTTTGCAACGACCTAGCACACACTAGACAGGAAATTAAAATCTGAAAAATCCATCAACAGTAAGACAGACTAAGTCCATTATCTGATTAGCATGAAAACTGCCAAAGAACATAAAAACACAACAAGAAATGTTATCCAGACACTTCCTTTTATTAGGACACTGCAACAGTTTAATGCACAAATGCTTTGTGTTAGTTTTAAATATTTCCTCTGTTTAAGCAGCATTTACAGCTCATGTACATTTCTCCAGTCATCTTAAGATGCAAGATACTTTTGCGGTAGCAACTTCATAGATCAGTGAATGCCAACACTCCACAACCCTGTTTAAAATAATAAAGTCCAGATGGAGTGACAGAAAGGAGACAGTACACCATTCTGTGCAGTGACTGGGTTCGTATTTCAAAAGCGAGGAAAAAAAAAGTTATTCAGCCATACTTCTCTCTCTTTCTTAATACTCTCCTTATGCATTTCAACCTCCTATCCAAAAATAATGATTACTATGAGAGACAGAAAAGGCATCTGTAGGTTTTCCTATAAAAACAATTAACCTACACAAATAACAATTGATTATTTTTAAATATTCAAGGAAAAGAGATCTCTGTTTAAAAAAGAATATACATATATATCATGTAGACATGTATGTTCAAGAAAAATACCTTCAAAGTGTAAATTCTTTCCAGTCCATCCCAGTTCGCACATATTGCAAACAATTGCTTTCATCAGGACAATTTCAATAAATGGCTATGTTATTATAGTTAAAATGCATTCCTTCTCAACTACCAGATACTAATCTAGTAATACTACTAGTTAAAAAAAAAAAAAAAAAAAAAAAA
>Ga0065711_1009658_pt1 | contig 21298 bp, 15 predicted proteins | sample Hoacrofraction12_FD_59098 | JGI IMG/M metagenome (GOLD analysis project Ga0065711, IMG submission 59098) | Hoatzin crop microbial communities from Cojedes, Venezuela - Epithelial fraction 12 v2 (version 2) | ecosystem: Host-associated > Birds > Digestive system > Esophagus > Crop | place... | reverse complement strand
GGCCCAGTACTGACCCCTGGGGGACACCACTTGTCACCAGCCTCCAACTAGACTCAGTGCCGCTGATGACAGCCCTCTGAGTTCTGCCATTCAGCCAGTTCTCAATCCACTTCACCGACCACTCATCATTGGCAACAGACTGGAGCATTGCAGTTAGACTAAGGGCTCAAATGAATAATGAATTTACCTTGGTTTTTTTGACATCACCTTTACCCCTCATTAGCTCCAGTAACTCTTCACAGGCAGGTACTTAGCTCATGACACATGTTTCTTAAATCCCCTTTCACGAAGAGCTAAGGTTGATGTGGCACTTAGCATGGGCTAAAAGCACACAAACAAGCTGCAGTGACACAATCATCTATTCAGGTGTAGTGGCATTTTGGACTGAATATCACTCGTCAGCATCATCTCTGGTATGTAAAGCCCAGCACAGACACATGCAAGAGGGTAGTTTGTTCTTTGTTACCCACAGAGAGGAAGGCTTGACTCTAAAAAAGTATTAAAAGGATAACAGCCTCTCATGCAAAAAGAAAAAAAAATCCTTCCTCAATAAGAAGCAAAAAAATTACTGCAATTATAGACGATCTGGCCATTTGAACTCTCTTATGGCCCACACTACATTTGATTTCCCTCTCTCTAAGGTCTTGCTAATATTGCAAGACATGTTTTTAATCAGATTCCAAAATAAATACAATTTATGACAGAGCTAGTATATTGGAAAGGATTAGTTCTGCTCTGCCACTTGTGTATCTATTAAATTTTATTCAGCCATCATACAACCAAGAATACTGTATCTTCTTGATATATTTTAAGGCAGTAAATTAAAGTGGTACACACTAGTGGTCCCATTAGTGGAAAGCGTTGAATCCAGTGCATTTCTAAGCACTCCACTCCAATCTTCCTACCTCTATACTGTATCAAAGACATTAATGTGTTATTTTAATTTGAGATTCAGACACTCAAAAAGCTCTCATCAAGAACAATTTCCAGGCCTTGCAAGATAGAGGAGATAAAATAAAGCACTAAAAATAAATAATTCAAGACAAATTTTATTCATTATGCCATATTTTCTATGGGCAATGGTTTGTGTAATTTCTCCTACAGTGCCAAACTGAGCAGCATCTCCTTGTGAAGGAGAAGCTTTTTGCTTCACACAAAATGTTTGATTTATGTATTTGCACCCTTTTACAAAGGTAAGTTTAAAACTGTCTGACTGTCTGTCCTTGTTTTTAACACCTTAAAAAATGTGGACCCCCACCCCCCCACATATACACAATTTTTCAAGCTCCTCTTAAGAAAGTAATACTCCATTTCATCACTATTTAATCAAAATTATTTGATTAATTCTGTTTGTATGGCTTACAAAGAACTTGGAAAAACAGCATCATTGCCAGTGTGAAATACAGAGTTTCTTTGAAATTGTAAACTTAGCCTAGTCTGATCTTCTTTTCACATGAAATTCACCTTGCATAGATCTTATGTACTGTCCTTTGGGTAGGGAAATTGCATGTGTTTTACAACACAGTGGCTAGCATTGTTTTGATTTTTATAAGTTTATATGAATAGTGATTATAGTAAATCACAACTTATTAACATGTGGAATATAAAATAACCCTGTCTTTTCCAGGCAGGGTTCTAAGTACCGCAAATATTTTAAAATGTTCATAGTTACTCCTTTTGTTCCACCTACTAGTGGCTTCATTCTTGCCTTCCTCAAATGTTGCTGTCAGGTAGGCAAGTCTCTGGCACCAAATCCCATCTGAAGCTTGTTGAGATATGGAGAAGTTACTACAGGGTAAGTCTCTGGCATACTGATAATGACAGAGCTCATTAAACCTAATACCTTTCCTAAGCATATTTCTTCTCAGCTAGGTAGAAAAAACTGACCCTCTACAAAGACAGAGTTGGAAATATTTAGAGTCAGTAGCAAGTCCAAGGCATGTGACTTAGGGCTTGTCAGAGCCAGAGCAATATGTGGTGCAGGAGGCTGGGCACTGTTCGAGGAAGCAAGTCAGAAAAAACAAGAACAGAGTGACTGAATGGCAGTAAGCAATGATGAACGTAGCCTTAGGTGAAGCTAGCAAACAAAGTTGCTTTTGGGCTTGGTGGTGGATGATGGGACCTGAATTTCTGCTCAACATTGTGACTCTGGCTGTCGATTTCCAATATGCTTTGAGAAACAGGACATTGCAAGGGCCTGGGTATTAATTACAGAGACCAAATAGAAGAAATAAGAGCAAAAAGATGGGGCTTTGTCTTAACGAGACAAAGATTAGGATGAAAGGGATAACACATTGCTTAGTTGCCAATGCCACAGTAATGAATTTGCTGCAGAATTAAAGTGGGAATCTGTAGCTTCTACTCAACAAAACCCTCTCAAAAGACTATTCCATCCTCACTGCAGTTTCAACAAAACAGTAACTTTCACTGCCTGTCCAGATAGAGAAAATCAAGCACTTCAAAAGGCTTGTCTGTAGCAGGCAAAATGACATCTAACCAGGTCCTGGGGTCACACTTAGGAAGTAATCAAAGTACTTCAGCTAAAAGCCCATGGCCTTGCTTCAAATTGGATAGATACAGTGGAAAATCGGTCTCTTCCTTGATACTCGCTTTCTGTGGAGCTGATCCAGAGAAGAAGCCTGACTTCTGCATCACAATAGAAACAATGAAGTGGTGGGGCCATTGCACGCACCTTCCCAAGAGTATTTTTCCTGTGTGCAGACACCCTTCGTCTTTGAGGAAATGTCAGGTTGTTGGCATATTTTTACAAGACCTGAAACACAAGAACAGCCTCAGGATAGTTTGTTCTTTGTCTTAATCTTTAACTTAAACTCTTTAACTCAAGCCAATGTCTTGAGCAGGGCTGCTTCCTTGGTGTTCTGACTGAAACTGTGTGAGTGCTGTCTGACAGTGTCTCTTGGTGATCTAGTAGATGGAGTGTAAACAAACTCATTTACCGTAAGAAAAATCCTTCTATTCTGCATCAGTTTCCTCTTCCAATAGAGAAAAGAAATGGGTATGCAACACTTTGCACACAAAACCTTTTCTTTCGGAGAACTAGAAGAGGGTTGGCAACTTACACCAGCGTTTGGATGTCAAATCTCTTACTGACCATCATTGCTCACTATGTGCCTTCCTTCATATCTGGTCCTTAAAGGCATGGATGTTCGCCTTCTTGGTGATACTGGTCATGCCCTGACAGCTACTGACATTGACTTTACAAGACATATGTTCACCATGGGATTAGATCTGCTTCCCTTGACGGTAAAGAGTCCAGTATCCTTGTCTTTTGTTGAAGAAGTCAAAGAATGGTAATAGAAAGAGTTTTTCCTGAAATCTTACAACACAGAATTTTCCCATGACTTTTTGAGAATTACTGTAATTTTCTAGTGATCTGTAAGTGTAACAAAGATCTAACTGGGGTTTCCTAACAGACTTGAAAATAGGCCTACTGGGTGCAAACAAGTTAAGATTTTGTTTTATTCTAGGATTAAACTGAAAGACATTTTTTAAGACAGAGATCAGGAAAGTGGTGTGGAAGAGCAACATTTACATGTTGGACATTGTAATTACGGCACTGTTTTTGTAAGTTTCTCATACAGAAGACAGAGGAGATATCTATTCTCTTCCAGTTGTCTTGAGAAATTGTTGCCTGAAATAATCTGTCCATTTAATAAAAGCAGTTGACAGAAAGCCCAGAAAAGAGCAATAAAATTATCAGAGAATCAATCAACACAGCCTGTGATTGTGTTCAAAAAATTTACTTTATACGGATTAGAAAAAGCAGGATAAATGTGGGACAAGATAGCAGTCTGAGAAAGGAAAAAGTTATTACAGAGAGAACAACTGCCTGCTATGCCTGTTGAGTAATTTGGCAGCAAAGAAGATTTAGCTGAACACAAGAAATAAAACTGAAGAGGCTGCTAAGAGACTCCCCTTCAGTGGGAAGATGTAAAAGCAAGCCACACATACTTTGTTTAGTCTAGTCAAAGTATAAGCTTAAGCCTGTTTCTGAGGAGGAAGTAGGTGGCCACTTGAGGTCCTTTCTTGCTGGCAGGTTTATGAGTCATAGTGGCAGCTGGAGAACAGAATTAACAGGCAGCTGCCAAAATTACCTCAGGAAAGTGCTTTTCTTATCAATCATCTAGAAATATTGTTGCTGTTGTGTCACATCAGTGTGGTGTTTTCCTTCTATCACTGACTCAAACTCCATGATTGCTCTTAGGAAAGTGGTTTCTCAGAGGACAATTATGTTGCCATTTCTGAAATCCAAAGGAAGGTCCTGATTTAAGTTCCATAAATGCTTTTAACCTGGTTTAATCCAGTTTTTGAACCAGCTGAGAAATGCCTCTCACAGGGGTTATTCCTGGTGCTTGTCAGCAGAGGATGCACGAGAAGAACAGGACTAATCAGCATTAGACAGGAAAAGCAAACCAGCTAATATTTGTTTACCACCAGCTTAGCAGGAGGCAGTGTCCCAGGCCCAGATCTGGAGGGCTAATGTCTTGCATTTACAGGTAGGTGCTTCTGATGAGAAATCTGTAGTGTAATAAGAAACATGGAGTCTCCTGGTTTGCATCCAGACAAGATCCCAATGTTTGGGTAGCATCAATGACCATAATATTGAGCCATAGCTGATTACAGTGATGCACCTACACCAACAGGTCTTTTCTTACCAATGGCTCCCATTGCAAAACTCTGCAGAGCTTTGTAAAGAAAATAGCATTTCGCAAGCTTTTTAAGCTGATGTGCCTTTTATACACACCTCTGTACGCCCATATACCTTTTGGTAACCACTGCTGCATACATATGGAGTGTTAGGCAAGGTATATAAGAAGAGGTAAGGTTTCATTAGGCCAACCATTATAATTTGTACAAATTCTTCTCATAGGCAGTAAATTCTTTCAGGATGACAAGCGCTCAGCTGGCTCTGAGGAATTTAGGACTTTTTCCTTCAGGTATGACACAGAAATTCAGAAGTATCTTTAGGCCTATTAAATTAGTCACCATTTTGCAAGACAATGTCAAGGCCATATTTTAAAGGCATTGTTTTTCCTTTCCCAGCTAGTGGTTTTCTTTATTTGAAGGTTATTCAGACTGATAATGTATGCTTGACCTTTGATTTGAGAAGGGAGAAAATAGGCCAAATACCTCCATCTCTATTTGTCTCTCCATTAACATTTCCTTTCTTTATAAATCACTCACAGGTCTAATGCTGCCCTAACTGTTGAGAAAAGACAGGCTGGAGAAATCAGAGGGTGATAAAGGAAGCACTTAAAGGTGATGGGCTGCTGCTTTAAAAAGCACTTGCATAAATAAATCTGCAGCACAGGGCAGAAAGGAAAACAAATTAGAAATCTGGCTGGCTGGCTGCCGTCCCCAGGCCCACGGCAGTCTTACTACTAACTGAGAAAAGGCGGAAGCAATTGTATATTTTTGCCTTCGTCTCTTCCCTTTGGACATGCAACAGGAACCCAATGAGTCCATTCAATAGGAAATTGGTGAACACTGGCAAGAAGAGGCGTTCCTTTCTCCCAGAAGATACCAAACACTGCAAGGTCAGGCTGAAGCTTAACTCCCCCTCCAGCCCTGCCGATGTCAGATGAGCTCCGACCTCCCTGTTTTTTCCTCCTACAAAGTTGATGCTCAGCTTCTGGCATGTAAAGCACTTTGCAGGAAGATTGTTTCGACATAACTTTTATATTCCTTACAAAGCTGGGTGGTTCAGACAGCAGGACAATACATTGAGGTCTCTGGCTGCATGAAGGCACAACACTTGCCAGCAGGCAGAAGTGACAGATAGAGACAAGGGCTCTTGGAACCGCTAAGTATGGAGAGAAAAACTCTAAAGAAGATGCAAATGGTATGGGGAATAAGATATGATCAGGGATAATTTAAGTATATATAACAGAAAAGCTATTATTAGAACAAAAGCCGGCTGAAAGGAGATGATTAATAATGATTATGGTGTGTGGAAGAGCAGTAGGAAAGGACTGAGGGAAAAAGATTAGGATGGCTACACAAGCTGGCAATGTGCTAGAAGAAAGTGGGTACAATATAGGCAGCAAGAATGACTGAAGTAAAAAAAATAAGTAAAAGATTTTCAGAAAAACTGGACTGGAAGAAAGCAAGTCAGATTTGGAGAACATCAGGTATCACCAAAGTAATTAAACAGGTAATGGAGCTGCTGTAAGCATACTGTTGATTAGACCTGGTGTTGATATCATACAGAATACAATCACAGGGCAGGATTTCAGTTCTCTGACTTCCTAAAATATTTCCTTCAGGCTGTACATGATGCTGTATTTACAGAAGAAAAGCAGCAGGTTTTCTTTCTTTCTTTTTTTTCTTTCCTGAACTTTGAAGTAAGGTAAAATCACTTCATTTAGCTTCTCTCACATGGCTCACTTCTGGATGGCTTTTAAAAAATACTTTCAAAAGTACTGATGTTTAATGATCTGATGCTGCTCACACTGAAGTCACTGTTGAAATTCCCACTGACTTCAGGTTCTAAACAAGCTAATGAATGGGGTGAAAAAAAAGTTCAAGATATGTGAAAGTAAAGCTATAACCAGTGGGGATTTTAATCTCAGTTTCAGTAGAACAAGATTTTAAATAAAAGTAGAAACCAGGAATCCCATTTCCTAGATGACTGCCTGGACATGTAGACTCCTGGTCGTTCTGGATGTCAGCATTGTGACCACTTATTTGCTCTCTGCCAATCAAGCAAATAGAGAGGAAGATTTCTTTACTTCAGTTCAGGAGAGAATGGTATGTTTTTGCAATAACAAAAAATTGCCATGAAGAGCAAACCAGCTCTACTGGCTCATACTTTGTACTTGAGTCGGCTATTGTTTTCACATGTCCTGGCAGAGGTGAGCACGCCTTTGTGGGTAGAATACACATTGTCTAAAGCCTCTGATCGAAATAGCACATTGTCCCTCAGCACCTTTCATAGGTACTGATAACTTTCCTTCTCTGCTGTCATTGTGTCATGACCTACACAACACTGATAGCAATAAACATGAGATGTGTTAAAACAGAGAATATCCAATCAAAATCCAGAAACTTTATACAAGCTCTGGATTCCTGATTTTCAAAACAAGTGAGGCAGCTCACCTCAAGTACAGAGGAAACAACTCTTACAGGCAGATTTGATATTACCTTGTTTCTCAGTCCACGTTAAAGCCTCTTGATCAGTGGCTTCTCTTTCAACCAGATGTCTGATTTAAGAGATTTCATGGCAGACTGTGGGGCCGGCTTTTGTACCTGTGATGAGAATGCTATGCCCACTTTCCAAATGAGTTTTCTCTAATTACCCACAGGCAGACAGCAAATTTGGTCCTCATATGGGTCATCGCATATGGGCATTTAAAGAGACAAGATATAAGCAATTACTTTTCAGTAAGGATTAATACCTTTCAAATTCTTAAGGACATAAGTTAGATTCTGCACGTCTACTCTTTTAGCTACTCAGGTCAACCTGACTAGGAAAATAATACATATTCTTCATTAAAAATTTTGTCTCTCTACTGTGAACCATGAATTAGGGAAGACGAAGACAGCCTCCTTCTATCATGATAGGCTAGTGTGTCAAGGAAAGAAAATGCCTGAAAACACACAAAAGCATGAAAAGGAGGAGTAAGTGCACTGGATGAATTCTTTTAAATACATGCAAGGTACCATAAAAATCAGTAATGAATAGGCTGAATAAATAGTTGCGGGCAAAATTCACACCATTATCTCATTAAGGCATCTGTTGGTAGTTACCAGCTCACAATGGCTCTGTTAATGCATGCAATGTGCTTTCTTTCCATCTTACCTTTCCAAATAACAGACCTTGCTCTTAGTAGGAGTATCACCTACATGAAAATCCAATGGTAAGTGGAGATTTCACAGCGTTATGGTGTCGGCACCAATTTAAATGTTTTTCCATTTAAAAATTAATGAATATGGACAGACACTGGAAAGCAACATAAATGCTGTGCTGGTCAAGCAGTGTCTAGTTTTCTTAATTGTCTTCAGCCCTGATTCTAATTCCAATTCAATGGGACTCCTTCTATTCACTTTACTATATGGTAGCTCTGGTTCTCAATGCTCCAGTGGTATATGCCTAGGAAATATATTAGATTTGTGATAAAAATTGTCATGTATCCAAGGGGTCATTTACTTCTCTCTCATGTAAAGACAGTGATTTTCTGAACGTGAATAGACTGGCCTTGTGAATATTAAAAATTACCATTAGACGCTCCATAATTTATCACTCAAATTGCAGCTTCAGCTACATTGGGTATGCTCAAGTATCCTAGAAGGCTCTGTGATTAAGTACTCAGTAAGTTAAGTAAGAGCCTGGCTTCTCATTTCCTCCCATCCAGAGGCATCATTTGCCTTTGTCAGATTTATTACTTAATTCTATAATATTTGCAATGTCATAGCACCTACGAGTCTGAAGTTAGATACCTCGACCTAAGCTACTTAATAGTTCATAGGCACAGATTAAAAAAATTGATCCCTACCGCAAGGATCTTGTAGTCCGACAAGAAGAAGTGAGCCAACAGTTGGGTACAGCAGGTTTGGGAGTGTGTTACTGGCTGGTACAACAGGCAGCAGCCTCAACACTTCAGCAACATACTCATTTGCCATATTGCTGGTTTGTTTTAATGCTGTTGACATCTAGGCAAAAGTGCTTTTTATGGAGGATTGGAAGCACAGCAATGAAGGAGCTTTAGGGTTGTGTAGAGAATACCTCCCACGGCTGAGAATGACAACTCCGGTTTGAAAGCCTACCAAGTGGTGGATTGCAGGCTGGCAGCTGGGATGATCGGAGCAGGGAACAAGCTGTCCAGCACTGAATGAGTGGTGATAGGTTAAATTGTTTGTAAACAATTTGAGGTCCTCAGGTGAGTGACGCCATATGAATATCAACAATCCTGAAAAGGCAAATGCTGAATATAAAGCTGGTAGTGATGCTTCTGGAGGAGGCAGCAGGCAGTGCATGTGCCACAGCTTCCACTGATGCAAGTCTGGCCAACTTGTTTGTCCCTTGCAAGTGTCTCTTTTCCTGTCCCACTTCTTGTTATCTTTAAAAAGCAGAAAGTGAAATAGAAGTAATATAGTGAATAATTTTTTTTTTGTAGGAAAATGAAGTTTCTCCTGAACAGTAATGACATTTATGCCATTTTTTTATTTGAACCTGTCTTGATTTTATTTCTCTGATGTTTATTTGATCATTAAAATGTAGGCTAGTGGGAATGTGAAGTAAAATCAGCAATGTACCTGGAATTTAAATATGGCTTTTGTTTTTAACCATGGCTTTTATTTTTGACCATGAGGAAAAAGCCAGCTTAGAAGTCCCAGTATGAGCCCTATCCTGTACCATGTGTGTGAAAAGCACTGATTCTGTATTTCAGAAGTTCCTGTAAAATGCTTGCCAATTTTGACCTCTGTAATCCTCAGGAAACTACATTTAAATAGCTCTATACCACATATGCTCTCAGGACCAAATTGTTCTAGGTGACACCCCTCCCAATCCCAATAAACATTGCACTGTAATTTCTTTGTACCTTAAAACTTAAAAGAAATTGCTCTGAGCCTTATGGGATATCAGTCTTACTCACGGTTATTCATTCTATAAATAGCCCATTAACTCCAAGGCAAGGGTCTAACATAGATACATGCAGTCATTATTATGCTTTTGGTATCATAATTCACGCGCCTGCTATGTAAGCAAATATGCAGAAAAACACGTGGGCATATTTGCGGAAGTCCTGGCCCTTCCTAAATGAATAGGAATCTTACTGAAGTTTTTAGTAGAAATAGGTCTCTCATTATTCCTTAAACTGATCACCACCCATCATTTTTTTGACAGTTTGCCACCCTGCTAGTTTCTCTGGAAAAGCAGCGTTGGTAAATAATCCCTCCATTACTAACAACATCACACTTCTGGTGTGGCTTTAAATGTACTTAGCCATAATTTCCTTCTCCTGGTAGGTTCCTCTGTGCAAGATAAAAGGAATTAATTTTCTTGGGGGTTGAGAGAATGATGCACATGACAGGATTTCAAGTATCAAGCTCTGAGCTGTATACAGAGGGTCTAGTCCTGAGAGATGATATAAACCTGCAATTTGCTAATGACTTAGTGGAAATTGTGGGTGCTTGACTTCTTACATGGCCTCCTCTTGGACCTCTACCCTGGAAAGCACCAGCCTGGCACAGCTGAGAGAGCAACTAGTTTGTGTAAACCACTACCTACACAAACTTGTTATTTTGGCTGACAATAAGAGACAGCGGGAAGAAAATAATTAGACTAACCATGCTGAGTGTCCTCATCAAAGAGAAAAAAAAAATCAAACTTAAAAATATGAAAATTTCATTTGACTTTTTTTTTGTTATTTTTTTTTTTATGTTGTAACCTTCAGACTAACAGAAAGAGAGGCAATGAGAAAGCACAGATTTGTGTCAGACTGGAAGTCCTCATTATCAACCCTCTACCTTGAGATAGAGAAGAAAATCCCCATGACTCGATTCTTCACAGTAAACTCTGATTACTAATTATTTGCTAAATTTCCCATTGATGTTCCCTGAGTGAAGTCAGGCTTGATGAAAGTTTCTGATGCTTGTCTTGCCAGCAGGAGAACAGAAAATGTGGGCCAGCTTAGTTCAGAAAGGACCCTCACTGCTCATCACTTATGCTTCCACTGAACATGCATTGACACTTGTCTACCACCAGCTCACAGCATACCATCCACATTCCTTCTTCATGGTCATTTGAAATACAGCTGCTCAGCTTCTCCAAAAATGTATAGCAATAAAAAGCTCCAAAGAAAACAAAAATTGATATCACGTCACCTGCTTCTACAGTCTCAAGAAGAGAGGAGAACTTGTACATCAGAAAATTACTGTGACAGGTATTCATACCGTGACTTTCACATGCCCAGCACTGCTCCTCACACTCATGAGCCGAACTAAAAGTAGCAAATTATACTTGTCTGGTGTTATTTCATCTTTGGTATGCATGTTTCCCGGCACAATGCTATCTGAGGAACTGGCAGGGCTGTATTTCCAATAGTTCTCTAAAGTATGATATACCTGTAGAAAGAGAGGCTTGTGGTATCAGAGAAAGGTGAGGTTTTCAATGACATTGAGTGATAACTGCAAAATCACATAGGAGGAAAATTGCAGAGTAGGAGCAGGGACTGGAATCTGGGTTTTCTGTGCCATGGAGAAGGCTCTGTACAGTCTAAGTACAGCTGTAATCACACCTGGTCTCCTCTTCCCTCCTGAATATTATTCCATGTCATGTGGAAGGGTTTTAATGGGAGGAAATTAGAGGACATTTCTTATCCTCTTCTCATGTTATGTCAGCTATCAAAATTAGGCAATAGTCTTATGGTTATCCTGTCTCGGGAAAAAGAAGAATCGGTATCCGTATCTAAAAACCTTGCAAATGTTTGAACTGCAGATGAAAGGTGGCTATCTTCTGCTACTCTGGTCATGTTTTGGAGAAAAGACTTGTCTCCCTCTATTAGTGGTTTGAAAATTTGGCACTACCGTGGTTAGCACCACAACAACTGTGGCCCTCAGAGCTCTAGTCCAAAAATTTTGCCCAAGGTTATAAGTAGCAGAGCCGATAACTGGACAAGACAGTGTAAGTCCCACAGAAGCACACGGTGCAAGATAAAGATTTATGCCCAGCTAAGAGAAGATTTCTGCTCCCAAGCACCAACATTTGTGGTTACTAAGCAGAAGATACACAGCAGGAAAGCCTTAGGGTGCTTGGTCCTGTTTCCTTGTTGTCTCGCTTTTGAGAACAAGTAAGTTATCCAACAGCCCAGACAATGAATATGTGATACTATTCAGTGCACATTCCAGAGTGCTTTGTTACTAAGAGTAATCCAGTGACCTCCAGCCTAGGGCTGAACGAAAACCACTATCTTTCCAATCCAAATAATACTGCATTTTCATTGTATCTGAGAAACAGCCAGATATCTAATTATATTGCCCAGACACATTTGAAGAGCAAATAGAAAATACATGAAAGGAAGTTTGGCATCTGATCCGAGAACAGATTTTTATTCTTTTTAAGCAGACAAACTAATCACTTGTGAGTTTGTAAGGAACTACATATAATATCTGAAAGCTTCCAGAAATCTTATCGCACCCTTGTAGTTTTTTATGCTGATAAGATTAGCCAAGACAGATATAACAAGCAACAGAAATTTATACCACCCAGAAAGTGTTGAGCTACTGAGAAGTGATGACGCAATGAATGAATGACTTAGTTTATTATATTTTTTCCTTATGACTTTGCATTAGAAGGGCTAGCTCTATAGACCAAATTTATTCTGATCACATAATGTTCAGTGCATTAGGTTTAATGGGCCTACTTCAAATGAGATTAAAGTAGTCATATATTAGAAAATAAAAAGGTATGCTGGAATGATTACAAATATCTAAATTACTTTTATTTTCCTTAACTTTCATGTCTAGAATTTCTTCTGGTGTGAGAATGGAAAAGTGAATTTTTTTGTAGTTATATTAATTTTGGGGTTTTTGGAAAACTGTGCTTTCTTTATAAGAAATGTATCAGGTATTTTGACCCTTCTGAAGTATTCTGAATTTACTCCTCTTCAATGTCATTACTTATTTCTGGGGTATTAGATTAGCTCCAAGTACCATATCATGAAGTAAAAATGTGTGTCCCTGTTCACTATGTAAATTTACTGACATTAGGGGCAAGAGAATCAGGAGTGCAGATAAACAAATAAATAATGAATGCTTCATAACAAAACTATCTCACAATGGCCTGCTCCTGTGCTGTGTCAAACTGTAATCTCTTGGAAAACTCTGATTCCTCCAGTTCCGCATGCATCTCATTTATCTCTGTTTTGGAGGCCATATTTAAAACTAATGGCTTTCATGGCATAGGAAGGTTACGTGGATGATTTTCAATATTTAGCTCTTCATGAGGGAGATGATACTTAAATTTATGAATCAAGACCTTTCCTCTGGAAAGATTTCCTTGAAAATGTGAAGCAAGAAAGTCCTGTGACTTTGAGGAGGAGAGAAAAAAAGAAGGGGAATTAGTTACTTTAGGATTTTGCTTACAAAATGCAGGCTTTCACTGTCATGTGAATGAAAGCTAAAACTCAGAGTCAGGTTGTGTCTGCAGCAAGATGCACTAAGCCATGACAGAGGTCTTGGGCAAAGAAAGGGCATTACTGTGATCTCACTTTGTATCAGGTATTGCATTCTTGAAATTCACAACTATGAATTGGTGTAAAATACTGTACACAAGCAGTCGGGCTTAATGTTTACTGGGGCATTATGGAAATCCCATTAAAGCCACTGATTGAAAAAGCCCGTTTACAACATCATGTGTTACAGTGCACTTGTATCTAAAGATTTGCAGCACAGTGCCTGGGATAATCGTGCAAGCTTGAGAAACTGCCAGTAGTTTTTCAGATGCTCGAAACACATGCATTTTTTTGTTAAGTTCAAGAAAAACAGTAAGAAATTCTCTCTTCTCATACAAAATTAATCACACCCTTCTGTGCTTCATTGGTCATTCCTGCAGAGAAAAAACTCTTCTCTCCTATGCACCAAAGCAAAAATGTTGATTAAGTGTCCCACTATCCTGTCCAGAAAGTGGACATTTAACTCGTTTTTCCATCCATCCATCCATCCATCCATCCATCCATCCATCCATCCATCCATCCATCCATCCATCCATCCATCCATCCATCCATCCTTCTGAGGTGCTGCATGCTCCTGTGAGTTCCATAGTTCTCTCACACTGACCACAGTCAGTCCTGGCCTACTGTCACGAGTACCTAGGGGACCATGTTGCTGTCTGACACCTCACCCAGCACATCCACCCACTCCAATATTTTTGACCCTAAGGTGTGACACACCTCATCAGGCAGTCTGTGTGAACCTTTGTGCCCAAGTGTGCGTCTCAATCTGTCCTGAATTTGTAACATGTATTTCTATCAGCGTAAGTCTTGGTCTCACCTAGCACATAATTAGTTTTTGTAGTTGATCTTGCAAAGAAATTGTTAGGAAATGAATTCTTTTGGTACTACCACTGCCTTTTAGTTTATTTCATTTGCTGCCTGGAGGAGGTGTTGTTCCAAGCTGAGAAAGACCTCATATCCCATCGGGATTGATCAAAAGTTCAGTGCCTAAGGTCAGGAAAGGCACAGGTTTCTTGGCAAAACTGGCACTGAAATGTCACCGCAGAACAGCAAAGTGAGAGGCAGGCGTTTGTTGGTTGCTCGGCTCATTACATACCGAGTCATGCCACATAGCAACTAGAAAACTATTGCTGTATCTAAGGGGAGAGAGAAATGACTTCTTAATTTACACATGACTTTTCTGTGTTAGGGATTTGACAGGGAGGATGAAGGAATAGAGGAGATAGATAAAGTGTTGCTGTGATGAAAAAAAAATCATTTTGTAATCATGAAATATTGATCTGGCATGTATTGTGTGAGCGTTTGCTGTATGTATATATCGAGTTCCAAATGTTGCACATTCAGAAAAGCTAAGTTAGAAAAATCATTTGCAGGCATACGTAGACAAAGGTCCACAATCTGTGCTGTCTGGAAAAGCATGAAATGTTTATCTAGACAGGAAGAAAACTCTCTCATATTGCTGAAAAACTTTCTTGTGACCAGTATCTTTCTGTGAGGAGGATTTAATGCTATCTAAAGCATCCTTAATCTACATTTTATGGCTAATTAATAGAGCTGATGTGACAAGGGCTTTCATTGGAACCTGTCTTCTACTCTTTTCTGTTTCTTTTTTGCCTGAATTCAATACAAATTTTTTTTTGCAGCCCTGAAAATGAGGACATTTATACCCATGTCTTTTTAAAGCTCCATAATTTATGTGTACTGCCTATAATTGTCGTTACTCTCTGGCCCCTTTGCAACATCTTCAAGACTTCCCTATATTACCAGAGTGACATAAAATGGTCATCGTCTAAATGCATATTAAACTCAGAAGAGGTTAATTATGGAGGTGCCATTAAGAGTACATTGATTTTCACTTAAGAAGCGGATTTATTCTTTGCTTTTTATAAATATTGTGGTGCAACCTGCTCAAATTTACAGCTCTACCTGTATCTCTCACCATTAGCAGAATAATGGCTAAATAATAAGATTTAAAAAAAAAGTTTGAGGTCTTGCTCTTCCTGGTTTTGAGGGTAGAGTTTTTGCTTTCATGCTCTTCTTTCCTATCATGAGACCTAGAAAAATATTTCTACAGATAAGAACATTTCAGATTCTTAAGGAATAACATAACTCAACAAAGGATAATTTGAGAAAAGAAAACAAATGTTGCAAGAGTTATGAAGAAACACAGTGACCTGGCAAGGTACAGGTTAAATACAATGAATATATTCAGGTACGCCTTTAAATTCATTGAACAATAAAGATTTTCTAACAGACCACATGAATTTTTTATGATGAGAGTGTGATTTTGTCACCATTGTACAAAGACTGATGTATCTTAATGTGTCAGTTATGTATGTTTTGTATGCAAATAATATGAGTAACAATACAGCCACAATGACATCAGAACCACTGAATTATAATAATTTTGAAAGTGTTTTTATTATCTCCCTTAGAAAACTTTGCTACTTTTTTATAGGTGGATACACAGCTGGAATGATTAATGCAATGAAGACAGAGCTTGAACCCACAAAAAAAGGTGCCATCCAAAAAGTGTAATCAAAGTTCTAGCAATGACAGTCAAGCTAAGGGAACTTAGCTAAGTCTTCTGATCACGTCTGGGAAGGAGAAAAAAGTGGGTAAAGAATATGACCCCAGTCTTCAGCTCTTCCCACCTCTAAATAAAAATTACTCTTTCTTGAAAAAGTGTCGAGTACAAAACAAAACTCAGCATCACTCATTTAAAGGATGCAGCACAATTGTTTCTCCAAAGCATTGTTAAGCTTTTCATTCACAAGGGAAAATGGATGATTGCAAAGGTACTAAAGATGAGCAGTGGCCTCTGTACCCTTATTTTTGTTGCTGACAGTGACATAAAGGGGTTCGCACCTCCTTCTGCCATAGTGATGACTGCTGATGCACCTCCGTGAGCCGGGGACGTCAAGCAGGTATTTCCATCATGGAGACAGAGCCTTTGTGCTGCTTTAATGGAGGCGGCACAGATCCTATCCAGGCACAAAAAAAGAACTTCATGCTCACTCTCCTGGGAAGGCCAGGTGGAATATAATGCGAAGATACTTCCTCCCCCCTGTTTTACAATTAAAGTGAAGATCTGGAGTGGAGAGGCAGCAGCCAAATTACTAATTAGCACTCTGATGACTACATCTGCATTTTTAAGATTTCATTTTGATTTACATGGGCCTGCACAGTCAGCTGTTAAGTTGCAATTTAGCTGAGTTCAGTGTTTACTTGTTGTTTTTTAGAAGAGTGAGAGAGAAGATCTAACAGAATTGGGTCTTTATCATTAGACCTAGAAAGAAATATGAACCAGGAGGCTTCATTCATTAGTGCAGTGCTGGGGCCAAGACTACCAAAATAAAAGAAAAATGTTTTATGGGTAGGAAAGGGGCAAACAAAGGCTTTTCAGCAGTAACACATAGATGAATGATGCACATTGACATTTCACACTGTCATATGCAGGAGGAACCCGGGCCTGAGGTGCATCTCTTGGTTACTCTTTGGCTGTTGCTGAACACAGCAACACAGTTCTGCCTAACTAATGTACACTATTAGCTTGTCACAGATTCACAGAGGAAATGGCATTTATGAATGTGACTTAAAAGTCATATTGCAAACAGAAAGTATGCTCTACACTTTGTGGGTATTTACCACTGCAGTTGAAATATGTAAGAAGTTTTTATAGAGTAAGTATACTCTGATATACTCACTATGTTTCCAGATTGCCTGTTTCCCACCCTGATCCTTCTGGACAGAATGTATAAAGGTGATGTCTGCAAGTGCCATTCTGAAGGTGAACTCCTTCGACCAACGCTGTTTAACCTGTGACAGAGCACTCTGCTCATTTTTGTTTTTACTATAGACTCTTTATATTCCTGGATATATTTTTCCTAATCTGGAATGGGAAAACTTTGGAAGTCCCAACATTTACAAAGAGGGAAATTGTCTCATGCCAGACTATAGTTATGAGAATGACAGTATTAATTACTGTAAAATGTTCATATAGTGTGGAAACACAAATTCCTAAGAATAGAGACTAATTTGAAATGGCAGCATGAATAAATTATTTCATTAAACTAAAACTCTTTACAGAATACAAAGTCGTCAGTATGAGTATCGCAACGGGGAACTGCATGGACGAATTACATCCTCATACTTACATGCAGTATCACATTGCTCATTTGCATTCAAATTAATCAGGTTTACTCCCCAATCCTTACCTTCAGCACTGATTCCTAACAATACATCATTTATACACTTGATTTTTCCATACTGAGTTCAGACATTCAAATCTTCACATACTTGAATATACAGTTCATATGTGTACAGCCCTTTTGATGAACATCATTAAAATGCTTGTTCTTTTTAATCAGTTGTTGAAAAATCAGAGTGCTCTTGAGCTATAACATTGCGTTCCCCTTTGCTTAGGTTGATAAAACTACATGGGACAGAGAGTATGTAATTATTTACATGCTTATCCCAGAAATAATTTTCTAAAGCGTTTACTGTGTTATGAGAGTATTTAATGAAGTGCTTCAGCTTTTGTGCAATTAACGCAAATTTATGTGATGATCTACTATTTTAACAATCACTGGCTGTGTCTACTTTAATTTTCTATCATTTCTTTTTTACTGAAAAAAAGTTGTTTGCATTATAGTCTCGACTGAGTTTAAATACAGCTGCTTTGAAATTTGCAGTTTGTGTTCTGTGGGAGGGCCTACAATTCCAAAACAACAAAAAGAAATTCAGAATGAAAGGAAGAACATCTCAAATTTCCCTTAGAAAGGAAGTCTAGATGGGGAGCAATGGCTGAGATCTTCATCCTTAGTAGACAGAATGGCAGGGTTACCTCAGACCACAGATATTTGTTCCAAGGCCTTTTTTAAATGTGCTTATTTATTTTTTTTCAGTGTGCTTTTTTCTTTTTTTTTTCTTTCTTTCCTTTTTGATTTATCATGCATCAGCAGAGCCTGGTGTCAGTGGGTGTGTGTGACGGAGAAGGTGCTTGAGGATGAAATCTCAGTGCTGTAACAGAGCTGGTGACTACGCTATGCAGCAGGGTGCAGTGTGGGCGTGATGTAGGTCACCTGCCCTGGCCCCATGGGCCACCAGTGCTCTGCAGCCACAGGTGGGAAACCAGTGGCTTGCAATGGGTGCACTATGCATGCTGTTCAGAGGGACTCAGATGGAATATCAGCATTTATATCCATGCAAAAGGATCTAATGAGAGAATGAGCAAGGTCTGAAGTACAGCGCTGAAATACATGTTAATGGCAGTCATGCATGTCGCCAGAAAAAAACACATTTAAACTGACTTTAGGTCTGTACTCATCATGACACAGCTTCTACTGTGCATCAGCTGAGATAAAACTTCTTTTTTTGGTTCTCAGTACTTTCATCTTGCTACTGCAAGATATTTTTCTCTTATTTTCTTATCAGTTCAGAAAAGAGAAGCAAAGATAATTTTCTTTACTGGTAACTCAGCCACTCCCTTTCCAACCCTTTCTCTGTGGTGTGAAAGCAAGCCACTTCTCTCACCTGACATTTCCCATCACTTCTGCTTCCTCTTGTACTTTTAATCGTATCAACTTGTTGCCACCCTTCTCCAGCTATCCAACTTCCTGAACCTTTGATATATTTCTTAACCACCTCACATATATTTTCTCCCCTGTTGCCCCTTATGCCAGGATATCTGCGTAGTGAAGCCCTTGGACTCCTTCAGATCCTTCCTTAAAGGATGACCCTTCGCCGCAAGGCTGACAATACTTCTTGCTACTCCAGCCAGTAGTAGGCTGAGATTAGCGCCTACTAACCAGGCAAAAAAAATCTTATTTTTTTGTACATTTATTTTTGATTTTCTATTCTTTATTTCATCTTTTGTAATTCAAGTGCAAACTTATCAGGGTGGGAGAGCTTTTTTGTTCTCTGCTTGTGTAATATTTAGTACAAGGCATTTGGGACATGCGAATTCCTAGACCCTGTGGTAATGAAAGAATAAACACTTACAGATAGGGCAAAATACAACAGAGAAAGTAGAATTATCTCTCAAACAAACATTATAGATCCCAGAAACTGAGGGCTACCCTCAACTTCAGAAAAATGCAGTAATATTTAGACACCAAACAGTGTCTGCCTGTTTGGACAAACTTACTCCCGGTGTGACACTGTGTAATAACAATATTATTATGTCATTATAGGGTTTTAAATTGTCATTGGACCAAATGCATTCGTAGATAATTTGTTTTCTTTCTCTCCCCTGAGAATTGTTAAAGCAAGAGCAATGGTGGGTGGCAGCCAAGGAGGAGAGGAGCTCTGCTGTGGACACCTCCCCCCAAGCAACAATTTTCCTTCTCTCACTGATAAATGAGAAACTCCCAGCTCTGATTAATAACTGCAAGAAGGGACGTAATTCCTAAACTAATTATTTTGAAAATGTCCTGCGGAAAGTCTTCAAAGAATTTTGATGATAAATGAATAATGAAGGGTCTGTATATTATACCAGAATTCATTAGGGATAAATAAAAGTCTGACAGAAGGTAGAAAAGGACCTATCTTCAATTAACTCTAACTGAAACTAATTAATGGATTTACTTGTAAATTCTCAGAAAATCCATTTCATACTCAGCAAGTACTGTAATTTTAGGAACAGCACAGTATATTTTTTGTCCATAGCAAAGTGACTGACTCCCTCCTTTAAGTACAAACTTCAGTTCAGCTTCAGCTCTGGAGCAGTGCCCAGCACCTGCATAATTCTCCTCCTTCACCCTATCCACAGTGTGAAAAAGAAAGATGGATATACAGCAAGCCTACAAGGAAACCTGATATATCATCAGGGAAAAAACAAGACACATCAAGCGTGTTCCATGAATCAAGAAAATACATTTCAATAACTAAGCTAGAAGGAAAAAAACCCAACCTTGATTGGCCAATTATAAAATTATAAATGGCTGCACTCTGAGAATGCTGCAATGGCATCACTGGTGGTTTTTGACTGAATCTGATGAAATCCTGTTCTGCTTGTTATAGTAGCTCAGTGCAGATTTTCCATGCTGTCTGATGTTGCTCTCGTACTGTTGCTGAAAAAATTTGAATTAAAAATATTCTGGAAACGCATGTGACTTAACTAACCAAAATGAAGAAACAAATTAAAAAATGAAATGCATGGCAACTCCTTCAGATTTCTTCCCCACTTCATCTCCTTTTCAGGACAGTCTTTCAAAAACATTTTCATCAGAAACAGGAAGAAACTGCGCGTAAGCATAAAACTCGGTATCTTGCAGTTTTAGTATGTCTCTAGATTTTTGACAGGTTCTGCATATTCTAAGCATTTATTTAATCTTTCCAACTACAAGCAGTGTAAGTTCAAATGTTTTTGCACTATTAGACATCTATTATATTTTATGGTAAGTGCTTAACTACTTGAATGGATATATGACAGGCTACAGATTTAACAGATTTAATCAAAGACTACGCTGGGCATGTAGCATAGGACAGTGTTTCTGTAGGAATTATAATGTGATCATTTCCTGCTCTTTCAAGTATGCAGCCGTAATATTTCATTAGTGTATAATCTGGGTGAACTTTTTTATTGTTTTAGCCTGGCTTCCTAGGACAACGTGACAAACCTCTGTCCTTGTGCTGTGGGTCTACTCATCTGTTCTTCTCTCCTTCCTCAGAAACTCTCATCTGAACAGGAAAAAGCCAAGGAAGGCTTAGAGATGATTGCAACCCCAGATGCTACACAAGAGGCAGTGTCAGCTGAGGGAAGAGATCTGGGCTGGTGCTGAGGAAGAGGCTGGCTGGTCGCGTCCCGTTTGGCAGTGCCCATGTTGGTGTGCCTGCATTGGACAGGCAATGGGCACACGCGCAGCTGCCGGCACCTGCTGCGTGGATGTCCCCCACACTGGGGCACACCACAGGGGACATGAAGGGATAGAGTGGAAGGGTGAGGCTGGTGGGCAAAGGATGCATAGAATCACAAAATCACAGAATGGTAGGGGTTGGAAGGGACCTCCGTGGGTCATCTAGTCCAACCCTCCTGCTGAAGCAGGGTCACCTACAGCAGGCTGTAGAGGACCTTGTCCAGGCGGGTCTTGAATATCTCC
>Ga0065711_1036210_pt1 | contig 21299 bp, 14 predicted proteins | sample Hoacrofraction12_FD_59098 | JGI IMG/M metagenome (GOLD analysis project Ga0065711, IMG submission 59098) | Hoatzin crop microbial communities from Cojedes, Venezuela - Epithelial fraction 12 v2 (version 2) | ecosystem: Host-associated > Birds > Digestive system > Esophagus > Crop | place... | reverse complement strand
CCCCCCCCAAATGCCACAAATGTGAAGCATTCACACAGGACCTGGAAGAAAGAGTATCGAGCTTACAGAAGATACATAGAGAGACAAGAGCAGTTAGAGAGCTAAGAAAGCAGATATTTTCATTAGCAATTCCACTTACTGTTGCTATTCAAAATCATTGACTTTTTAAAATTTTAAGCCACTGTGTTGCTGAGAAAATAGAGGTGCTTATCAAGGTAAATTCTTGCCACTTATGCTTTTCACTGTGAACAAAGAGACAAAGGCGTGTAAAAGCAGTAGCTGTTTTTTCTATGCAAAATACAGGTCTCCATGTCCCTAAAGGCTTGATCTCATTTTCATAACAGCAGCAACTTTAACAAAAAAAGAGAAAAAAATGGTAGGACGATGAGGAGAATCAATAGCACAGGACTTTATGATCTGACAAAACTTTGAATATAATGTAGCAGAAAACATTTTTGTGAAGTGGTAAGCATTTCAGAAAATGGCTTTGCTCTCTGAATTGCAATAGAGCAGTACTTTAAAATAACAGTTTCATAGATGAAAATAGAGTGTAGGATTAGATTTGCATCCTAGTATTAACTGGAATACAAGGAGGGAAATCAACGGCCTAGCCATATGCCACAGTTTTCAGTGATTTGATTTAAGTCATTTCTAAACTATGTCAGCAGGAGTACTGTATTACATTAAAAGTTCACTTCAATGAATACGCATTGCCTGGAAAGCCACAAGGGTCTTCACAGTTAGCAATGCCACCACCACTAGTGTTCTCCTCCCTTTGATGCTGCAGCTCCTTCCCCAGGATGGGGAAGTAAATGAAAACCTGTGGACATAACACTGCTCCAACATACAAAGTCAAGAAACAGCTTTTATCCTGACTGTTGTCCTTCCCCGTTGCAATAGACAACATTGTTCTTACCACCTGTTGGTGTACAATTCCAGCTTGGTGTTAGTTAGAGGAGGCCAACAATTGCTTTGTGACAACGAACACTTAAATGGCTTCGTGTATTCAGCCTAGACATTTCTTCTTTTCTCATGAAACCTGAACCAAAGGTTTCCTTGCAGAAGAGCAGAGCTGGAGGCTGGAAGAATGCTGGCACATATCGTGCTGTGATGCCTTTTATCTTATTTAGGCATCTGCTATTGGCCACTGCAGGAAGGAACCTGGGGTGATGGGCTTTTGATCTGACTCAGCACAGCCATCTCTGTGTTCTTCTATACCTTCAGAAAACGTGTTAAGTACGGTATGAACAGATCTTTCATAAGCATCTTTCATGAGACAAAAGAGAATCCAGAAACACGTAATAAAGTTCTGCAGCAAAAATATCAGTAATTTCTTCCCATTTTCTTCTTTTTCATGAGCCTTATGCCTATTCAAAATGCAAAATACTTAACCATTCTGGAGCTCAACAATGCATGCAGCGCACTGGCTGTTAGTGGCAATATTTGTAAATTGTATTTCCACTATAGATTAAAACATCTAAAATGATCTGGAGTTAATCTGCTCTGTATTAAAAGGGCCATTTGACTAGTATTACTGAAAAGAGGAAACTGCTAAACCTCTATAAACTGTACTATAATGTTAATTGTAAATTTAATTAAAACAATAAATAGTTTAGCATCTTGAAATGGTACTTGTTGCTTTGTTTGAGAGTCATTGCACGTCTTCATGAATTTTCACTGCAGAGGTATTAAAAGATACAAAATTGATTTTTCCGACACAAAGATGTATTTTTAAGTATAGATTTTAATGGCTGTAAATCCATAGATTTGTGGCCCATCTAAATGCTAGAAAAATTTAATCATAGAATCATAGAATCATTAAGGTTGGAAAAGTCCTCTAAGATCATCAAGTCCAACTGTCAACCCAACACCTCCATGCCTTCTAAACTATGTCCCAGAGTGCCACGTCTGCACGTTATTTTGAACACCTCCAGGGATGGTGACTCCCATCACCTCTCTGGGCAGCCTGTTCCAGCTTTTCCAAAGTTTTCTTTGCGTTTCTACCTGCTCCCTGTCTCCAGCCACCCTACTGTTCCACGGCAAGCGGGCACCGCTCGGTTGCAAACCGCACAGGCCGGTGCCCGGTGCCGTGTATATGCATTTCTAAACACAGCGCCCTGGTAAAAACACCCACAGAAAGGTAGCAGAAAAAAATCATTAAAGCATCGTACATTCCATAATACTTATCTCCTAAGAGCAAATCCTGTAGTTGCTGTGAGGCAAATATTTTTCTCGACTTTACAAATACTACACAGAGTCCAATAGAAGCCTAGCAATGCCAAGTTGGCAGCGGCTGCAGTACTAGCTACAAGCAGGCTTAAGAAAGAGACTGTCAGCATTTCCTCCTACAGGCCCTGGATAGCTATGGGACATGAACAGAGCTTTGTATAAAAATGTGCTCTTGTCCAGCAAGTAATCAATTCTGAATTCATGCTATGGTGTATCATGACAGTGCCTCTATTCCTCTTCACTGGGTTTTACCTCTAAAATTGCAGCAGAATGTAGTCTCAGTCTGCCCTTTTTTAACATTCATAATTTCAGTAGACTAAAATGATTTCAAATAGAAAGACAAAGATGAACTTATTAAAGAATAATATCTTCTCTTCTCTGCTTCTCTCTCGTCTCCTCTCCACTGTCTCAAAAAAAGAGACAGATAGACTAGAGCAATTCCTGAGAAAATGCAGGCATTTTGGGACAGTGAAGTATTTCAGGCTTAGAGAGCACTGGATCATGATTCTACTTCGTCATTTCATTTTAGGAATAACTCAAATTCAAAATCTGAGACTTGAGCAGAAATGCTGCTGCTTCTGGACCAGTGGACATAAATCCATGTATCAATGCTGCTTTTCCTTTTTCTCTTTAAGCAGTCAGATCTCTTTGTGATGAATGCCTTTGTTTTCCTCCACCTGTCCAGTTGACTGGCTGTTATATATTGCCATGGAACATCATCTCATTTTAAATAGAATTCAAGATATTAATCTTTGAAAATAAGCCAATATAAAGTCACTGTGCAAGATCACACATTCTATCTTTTTCTATGGCAACACACAGTCAAATATTAGAAGTTATGCACAGTGACAAAACTTATGCAGAAAGTGGGATACTCCATAGCCCACAGGCAATACTTTTCATAACAAGTGTATTCCCACTTCTTACGCACTGAGTGACACTTAACAGGTCGTAAGGAAATTAGAGATTATGCGCAATGTGGTAGAACGGAGATTCACAAGGCATTATTTAGGTAATTTCTTACATTCTATAAAATACAACAGCTACCTGAGAGAAAACAGAGGTTTTATGAGATGAAACCTCAAATATTAGCCTGGTAGTTACTGACTGAACTATTATACAAATCATAGAGGCCAAGTAAATTGGGGCAGATTTTTTTCTGGCTGTGTTCAAGTACACATTTCTGAACAATATAAGGCTCTTCCTGCTGGGATATTTCAACTACTAGGTAAGCACAAATGTTTAATTTCCAGCAGAAAATGTTTTAGAACATTTTTTTCTTTTTCTTAGCACTACAGAGAGAAAGCTCTTACAAGTTCTATCTCAATATGGAGATCCTTATTTTAGGTGCTAGTATGTTCTCACCAAAAGATTTCCTAAGTTTTGTGTCAAAAACCTGAAGAAGTTTAGCTAGGAATCCGTGATTTGGATTTGTATCAAATTAACTATGCATAGTTTATGTGCTTCTGTTCATTAGAAGAAAGAATTTTTCCTTCTTTTGAAGACAGCTATTTTGAGAATTATTAGTGACATGTTGCAGCAAGAAGACTTTTCTGAAATCGAGCTTCTCTAACGAACTTTGATGTGATATTTCAAAATCAGGTTCTTCTTTAGACTTAAAATGGTAAATGCAACTTCTGTCTTCTCCTTCATGAGGAAGAAAAAGGCATTGGGGAATCTACTTTTGACCTTTCAAGCTCTAAGTGCTTACATTTTGTAAGATTTCTGAAGATAAGGAGAAGAAAATAACACTTCTTTTTCTGCCTCTCGAAAGAGTTATTTTTCCCAGCTCCTTCACAATTCAACTATTACATTCATAATTTTCAGCAGATTTTTCTTCCGTAGTCTGGAAATCATTAATTCTTGCAGCTTTTATTTTCTGTTCATTTCACTTAGGCTTTCATACTCAGTATTAATTGAGATTCCAATTTATATAATTTCACTCTTTTTTTGATACCTCCTTGTAAACATTTTCTTAATTTTTACTGCATTTAAGAGTCATTGTCTGGTACTGGCGTTTTTTGGGGGACTCTAGGTAGGCTACTGAGACACTGGATGTGTGAGGCAGGCATACCACTGAAGAGTAATATACCCGTCTTCATGTGTCTAAACGAGTACCTACAGCTCTGCCATGTATTCAGAATTTCATTATCATAAACAGAGACCTGCTAAATAAAATCATTGTATTTAAAGAGCAGTTACTCTCCTTTTAAAGGGGTCACTCTGAGTAGTAATCTCTGTCTCGGTCACTGCCTGTATTGACTAGGGGTAGGGTTTTCATACAGCCTTCTGTGGCCATTTGAGTTGTACTGGGATATCTGAGACACCCTGGTGTCAGTGTGTGTGACAGCCTGTAGAGACTTGCACCTCTCTGGGAGCAACAGATGCTGTCAAGGAGGGGTACCTCTTGTCTGGCAATAGATGCATATTGCTTAGGCATTTGAATCAGATTGTTGTTTAGGGTTTCCTGACTACTGATGCCGTGATCCACTGGTTCATATTGCTACCTGATAGCATGTGTTTAAAGGTATATGACTGTTTTGTGGTAGAATCTTCTGTCCTTCTAGTTAAACAAGATTATTCCTCTCCAAGTGAAAGAAGTTTGTGACTTCAGCATGAGTTGAACGTTCTTACAAGAAGCATGTACTGCAGTATCTGTAAATGTTGGTTTCTTCTGTTTACATGGGTTAATATTCCCTACTTCATCTTAAAACAGAGGGACTCACTTTACAACCTATATCTGAGTTTTCTTTCAGTACAACCGCTGAGTTACTTGACTATGTTTAGAATATTTTGTACTTTGATTTTGCTTTCTGTTTCAAAAGGTAAGATGGTAAATTACCAATGAAGCCAAGTAAATAAAACAGATGGAAACTTTTCTAATGGATGTAGAAAGAAATGTCTGATTTTATTACAGTCAGCATTCAGTCAGGCTATATTACAGGGGGTTTATGTAGAGATAATAAGAACTCCTGTAAATGTTACTTCAAAAGAAATTTAGGATTTACAATGTCATCAGCTAAAGTCACATGTTTCTAGGATGTGCATCATCTTGAGTTGCTGGACTAGCAATTTGTCTATAGTGTTGTCAGAAATGGCTAAAATATTCTTTTATGAGCAGAGATTGTTTGTTTGTGATGCACTCAGTTTCAATTAATAAGGCCATATTATGTGTGGGTTTGTGTCTGTGTGGGTTTGTCCTTGCATGAGACTGTAAATGAAGAATGACAGAGGATAAAAGCCCTTTAGTTAAGTCATTTTAAACCAAAATAAAGCTGTTTGATGAATGACAATAAGATACCACACAACTGCCAGCGTTACTAATTAATAGGCTTTACAGGTTTTGATACATTCAGCAGTATGACTTGTGTTTCTGGCTAAAAATGAATGCTAATGATCTGTGTAGTGTTACAATACAGATAGCACATTGTCAAAATCTGTTATAAATGTAAAGTCTTATTTGTACAAAATCTGTAAGGACAAATAAATACAGCTGTAATTTTCAAATAAGTGATTATCCTCTCTTTATGTGTGCAGAAACCTAGTTCCAAATTAAAGTGTGGCTGTTTTCATATGAGTTTCTTGACTGCATTTAGAAGATTTTGTTCTTAGATCTTTGCTTTCTCTTTCAAAAGAGGATGAATTACTAATGAAGCCAAGTAAATAAAACAGATGGAAACAGTTGGACATTCAACTTCAATATTCTTTGAGAACCCTCCATATGATCTTATCTTGTATTTACTGGTTTATCAAACTTAGCTCCAGCTCTACTTCTGCTGAAATTAATATCAATTTCCTCATTTACTTTGCTGGTTAGGAGTTTCACATTCCTTTCCTCTGTTAATGAGAACTCCCTTGAAGATTAACAAATAACTTTTGTTTTCTACGTGAGTATAGGCAAGACAGGATTATGTGTGGTTTTTTTTTTAACAGTGAATTGAAACATGTTTCTAAATGCACATAATAATCATATATAAAGTGTATACATTAAACTCTGTATGATAATAGTACATTCTCTTTCCTTAGACAGAGATAATGCAGTTCAGTTCTTGGTATAATTCATCAGCTTTCTAATTTTCTGAAACCCAAGTGAGTCATGAGAACCAAGCATATATTAACTTGAAGGTGAAATCAAATATCTGACATTTAACTATTCACAAACAAAAATTTTACTTAACAGGAAAATACAAGGATTTAGGCGAAGGAGTTGAATAGGATGCTGTTAAAATAGAGAAGAAAAAGAGACTCTGTCTCAAGTTTAGTCTTTCCTAGGAGTTTACATCTTTTATGAGCAAAGAATGAAGGAGAATCAAAGATTCAGAAATGTCAGTCATATTCAACTGTCCTTGAAGCAGTCAATATCCTAGCACATTTTAAATATATCCACTGGAATATATCCACTGGCACCGAAATATTCTCCAGCTTTGAGATATTGATTCATATCTGAGAATGATATTTATCCTATATCAGTACTTAAAAAGGAATAGAATTTAGTTTAAAGCAGTATTCTGAACTTCTGTAAGTCCAGGTCTGTCTGTCTTTAAACTTCACAAAACCTTGTAGGAGAATGATCCAAAGACTAGTCACGATGGCAAGAGGAAGAGCTGACAAGATCTGATGTTTTGGCTGTGTTGATTTGGGAGAGTAAACGATGGGTGAGAGACAGGGGTGAATAAAATCTGAAGGAACCAGAAGTCTCATTGAAGATACGAAACTTGCTACGGAACATAATGAATAACATTTAGAGGGCAATGAGGACAGGTCAGATGGCAAACCTACAGGAATTCGGGAAAAAAAGCTGTACTGCAAAGCTGGGAAACCTTGGACATAGGAAATCAGTTCAGCTCCAGGAGCTTGTATAAGAAGCTGAAAGAAAAGAGAAGGAAGAGAAGGAAGAGAAGGAACTGTCTTAGGAAGGGATTAGGCTTTTGATAGGGTCACAAATGTAATTTCTACCTGTCAATGACTTTGATTCTGCTCCCTAAAAACTCATTTGTCTGACAACCTATTACAGACATATTACTCTAAAAGCAATAAGGACTTTTAAATATAAAGCTAGATATCTGAGAGTTAGACTAATTTTCCTTCCTCTTGCAGAACTCCCTTGGTTGACTCCTACAGACCTTTAGCTATATCTGTAATACAGTAGTTTTCTTGTATTTGCTAGAATGAAACAAAATATATTAAAAAAACCCAAATCCTTAAAGAACAAGCAAACCACTTTCTGTTAAATTTTCAACATAATTAGAGAGCAACAAATGCAACTTGAGTTAGGGGACTTGCAAGAATTGAATAGTAAGATGTTCAGATACTGAAAAGAAGACAGCACTGAGAAATGGTGATTAGTAGCAACCGTTGCCTGTATGAAAAAGACAGATAATTACTTCATTTGGAAAGAAAGATTTAACAAGACTTGATACCATTGTAAGTATTATGAATATTTATCTTAATTGAAAGAATACCAGTCACCTACTATGCTTGCTGCTAATACCAGTACTCCTACCAATACTTAGTTGGTGCTTAGTTCTTGCACATGCGCTCTCTAAAATCTGAACTGTGTAAATGAAAAGCTGCCTTTTCAAGTAGCATGTTGATGAAACATTATCTCTTGTGGTAACACGATCTCTTTTTCTTTGGTAAGCAAGGATGAATCTTTCATTTAAAAGTCATATCCACCACCTGCTTAGTCATCACTTTACAAATTCACTTGTTGCTAGTTATGTCTGTAAGTACGCAGTCGGAAAATAGTGATGTATTTTGCAACTTACATCTTTTAAAAGTACATGTCCTGTTTTAAAAGATATGTCTCTGTACGCTTATATTTTTACTCTAAAGTTAATTAATGTTCTCAAGGAACAAATATAGTTTAAGGACAAACATTGAGGAGAGTATTTATGTACTGTTTGTTGTTGGAGGAAATGGCCATTTTAAAGTGAAATGAAACCAAATATTTTAATTCCTCACAGTCTACCTCCTGTGACCCACGTCACTTCTTTTATTCTGTCTGTTTGTTCTGAAGATATTGCATTTTTAGCTGTGTTTATAAAAGTCTTCAATGATCTGCAGCATACATCATGCTACACTTTTATTGATCCCAGCAGATATTGTATTCATGCAGAGAATCTAGTATTTGTTTCCTCAGGTTACTGTGATTTCTGCTGCATTCTTTGTTCTCAAGAGGTTCAGGGACTGAAAAACATGAAGGTTTTTTTTGCTCATACACAAAGGAAGTTTTGAATGAGGAGTTTCCTTCATATTATTGAAAGACTTGGAATCTAGTGATCCAAGAGGCAACTCCCCACCTATGGCATGGGGCTGTACTGCAGCCAGTACTTCAAGAGCCTCTAGTATATCTAAAGTCTAAAGCGTATTTAGAAGTGGGTGGAAGACAAGCTTTTAACACAGCATTCATCAGTAAGACTCTCATCACAGTTTTTGAAAATGAGAAACTACAGGTGGGAGAGAAGACATCTTTGGAGAACTACCCTTGAGTGCAGTGTGGCTTTTTTTGTTTGTTTGTTTAATATTACTTCAAAAATTAGGTACAATCTAATTGTTGACATTTACATTCCTGTTAGTGAAAGGACACCACAAGAGTCCCATTGTTATGAGTCAGTTCCAGCAATTATGAAACTGGGCTCTGTCACCATTTGGAGCGGGGCAGCAATAAGCAGAGTGGCAGATGCTCCCTATTAACCCCCACCCTCCCAGTGGAGGAAGGGAAAAAGGAAGCAAAGGGAGAGAGGCTTTCAAATTGAATATAAAAACAGCTTTACTAATAACACTAATAATACAAATAACATTAATAATAAGAGAAATCATACAAAATATACAAAATATACTGAGTTTCCCGGAGTTGGGTGCCGGGGTGCCAGCAGCTGCCGGGCAGCACCAGGCAGTCCCAGACTGGACTCGGCAGTGGGCAGGAACTGGACTCAGGAATGCACGGATCAGTATCTTGATCAGGATCGCAGGCAGGACAACGAGCAGGGTACTCTTCAGAAGGCGGCCATGGATGAAGAGAGCAAGACCCTTGTGGTCCCCAGCTTTAAACTGAGTATGACGTGCATGGCATGGAACACCTTGTTGGTCAATATCAGGTAACCTGTCCTATCCGCCCCTCCCTGCAAGTGTGACGCTTTACGACTCCTCACTTGTGGGACCTAAGAGGTCTATCAGCGACCTTGGCTTCTATAGTGATAATCATAAACAGGGGCCTTTTTCTGCATTCCTGTCCTACCATTAGCTCCTTGTAACTATAAACATTAGGTGTTACCAGCTTTGGAGCAGACAGTGTCTGTAAAATACGCAGCCATCTTCAGAAAAATGAAGTTACTTAGAAGAACTTAGCTGAAAGGAATACGCGTGAAAAGAATCGGTTCTGTTTTAACCAAAACCAGAGCAGGCTCCCTTTGCTGTTAGGATATGAGGGGAGGAGCTGGGTGTAAGCTATTCTCTCTGCTCTCTGCTCAGGTGAGGATAGTGTGTGAGTCTGTGTGCAGTGACGGCTCAACTAGCGATTGCTTATCCCCAACTAAATAAATCATTCTCTTTAGAAAAATGGGTGGAGGCAAATTATAATATAAACCTTTTTGTAGTCTTATCCCTAAATATATGGTTGGCCAAATACAGGGTCACTGCAACTGCCATGGATATTTTTCATCAGATTTTAAAGGTTCAGAAGATAGGCAAGCTATTAACTTTCCTTTCAGAATGTAGTATGTGTTAAATTATACATAATTGCTTGGAGCACACAGTAGAAGTATTGCAAGGAAAAACGGAAGCCTTTGCTGGTTGCCCAAAAAGCCTTAGCCACTTTTGATTGCAAGGACATCTTGATATCAGTCAGATTGCTATGTGATTAAAATATTTATGAAAGAAAATTCATTTTGTATATAGTAAAGCCTGCTTACACAAGAAGGGACCTAACTGGAATAATTTTATGGAGTTCTATAGTTACTGATCCTGATTCTACTCATCCTGAGAACTGTTGGCTTTCAGTTACTTCACTGGGAGGTAAATGCACTCAGGAGTTTAAGAGCAGTACATTTGCCAAATATCATGAATATATAAAAGAGATATACTGTATCTGGAAGCACTAGTTTTTATTGCCAATTGCTTTACCAGCTGGACTATTTTAACAGAAAATATGTTCATGCATATAGGAAACTCCCCAAAGACAGCTGAGAACTCTGATGTAGTGACTGGGAAATATCTCCCCTGAATTGAGATATTTAGAAGTTAGTCTATTTGGAATTAGCTATGTAGTCAAGAAGAGAGACTAAAACTTCCAAATGGTAATTTTTTTTCGGTCAATCTAGATATCTTAGCTCAGTTTTCCTTGCCTTTTTGGTCCTCATTAAAAAGTTGGAATACTTCAAAAAACAATTTAGATGGAATGCTTATCAAAATAGTTAGTTAGATGAAGTGAACTAAGCTAACAGCCTGAAAGTTGGTTAATTCTGAATGTATCTATCTGTCCAAATATATCTTCCTAAGCTACACATGCATCCTTATTTTTTTCTTAGCCTCTTCCACAGCAATACAGGCTAACATCAGATTTGTAAAAATGATTTTTCCCTCCACTAGTAATCCAGATAGAATCATAGAATACCAGGTTGGAAAGGAACTCAAGCATCATCTGGTCCAACCTTTCTTGGCAAAAGCACAGTCTAGACAATATGGCTAAATAGGATGGTAATTTAAGAAAATTAATCCAACTGAAACAAATAGCAGCATTAAAAGAAGTGTTTACTATAAGTCTATTCATATCTATGGTAGCTGAAGTTGTTGGCTATTTTAATTTGAAACTTGATGTACAGTAACCTAGAACGATCTAAAAGGAGGTGAGACTTATTTAAGTGGGAGATTTCTTGTAAGTTTACTGAAATCTGCACACACGCTTTTCTGACTTTATAGATTGCATTTACGTTGGGAATTCAGTTTAGTTATTTACACTGAAACAACCATTACTCTGCATTTTTATTAAGAAGACATTCTTTGAAAATTTCACAATTATCAGTATGTATTTGTATATAGTAAAGCCTGCTTACACAAGAAGGGACCTAACTGGAATAATTTTATGGAGTTCTATAGTTACTGATCCTGATTCTACTCATCCTGAGAACATAAAGCATAAGTGCTTTTGTATTTGTAGTTACAAGCGAGCTTGTTGTATTTTATGGGTCAGTGCATATGCATGATCTAATGCTTATGAATAAAATTTGGGGATTAATTTTTGTGAGGGGAGGGGGAGGATCTCGTTTCCATATCATATTTCAAAAACAAGGATCAGAAGTTAGATAAAGGCAACAGAGAAACAGAACATTTTTGGAGTTTCACAGTAGGGAGTCTCGTAATGAAGTTCTTATAAATCTTGATTAACTTTTACTGGTAGCCATGTTATTTTTTTCCTTCCTGGAATTTAACAGATAGTTTTCACCTTAATTAAATAGAATACTTTTAATTTTCAGATTTTTTTTTCATTCTAGCATTCATACAGACACATTCCTTGCAATGCTTATCCAGTTTCAAAGTAGTTTCTAAATGTCTTTTCTTCAGCTATTGCCTACTATTGCTAGCAGAGCAACAGGTATGTCATCAAGGTGGCACTTTCTGAGGGTCTGAGGATGCACCAAGCATTGTCTGCTTGGATTCAGACCCACCTGTTGGCCTCAGAGCCAAAGACACAGTAAAATACTTCTGTTGCATTTGAGATTGTATTTAATCATTTGCTTGAACTAATATAGTTTTCTTTATAGTTAGATTAAGATCTAGCAGTTTATAAGTATGTTAAATAATATTTGTAGCCAACAAATACTGTTGCCTGAATATGACTTTCCCAAATACTGTTTTAAAACACATCCTATCTAGTCAAAGGAACATCTAATAAGAATTAATTATCATTTTCCTTGCATATACTAATAAATAAAAGATGGAGGAGGGAAAAAAAGCAGCATGAAAGGCAGTCCGAAGTGTTTTAGAACAAAAACACATGCCATTTTCACCCAAAAATAGTATTTTCAGTTTATGTATGTGTGGAACAGTGAGGCCCTGAGTTCACCAACTCTTCATGTAAAGATATGTCAGTAACATCTTTCTCAGATTTTCTCTTAGTCTCTAATGAACTTCTGAAACTGCAACCACTATCGCTTATCCTACTGTCTATTTAGCAAAGGCAATAAGTGTTGTGACTGATCATACCTACGTATAGTTGATTCATTAGGAGGAAATCTTGCCTTGTCTCTTCAGAATCCTTCTCAAATGACTCAAAAAGGAAAGGACGGTTCCCTCAACAGCAAAGGTATAGGTCCAATGGCTTTAATATAGTTACTCTTTGATGGTATCATTCAGTGCAAGTTTACCAGAATCTGGCCTTTAATATGAGATTCACTGATGACCCTACTTTTGCATCGTCTTAAAAATAGATTACTATATCACAACTTTTTCCAGTATGTAAGTAACATAAACATTCCAACTACCACAAAAGGATAAAAATATAGTTTAAAAAAGTCAGATATGCACAGCAGGAAGACAGAATGGCTGTAATCCAGATGTTGTGGTTGGTATTGGACCAGTGATTCATTTTTACTTTATATCTTCTATATTTTGTGTCAGGGAAAATGATTCATTGCTAATATAACTCTAAGTGATTTTAACATCTATTGTAGAGGTATTACAGGTGTTTCAGCCTGTCCCATTTATTAGATAATTTTGTATTTTTCTTTCAAGTATCTTCCTTCAGAAGGGATATCTGCTGCATTTCTCCATCATATCCAGCATCAATCACTTTGATTAGGGTCTCATTCCACAAACCGAACAGCTTTTCTTCCATGGCAGCTCCATGTGTTTGCTGCAGCTGTTATAGTTTCCAGACAGAACGTGACTGTGCTCTGTTCAGAGTTTGTGTCCCCGTCAAAGAAGCAGGAAACTATTCCTCTCTGCTCTGATTTGCCTTGAAATGAAGTGGCTTGAAATCTGTCCTACAGTTTCGCTATAGTGGCCTGCAAAAACATACAGGAAATTGCATCTGCATTGTATTTTTTGTAACTGTGACTCTGGAAACCGCACACTACCAAGATTTGTTCCCACAGGACTGTTTGAATACCAGGTCAAAGGAGTTTTATTGCTGGAAGGGTTACTCCAGGGAGATTTTTAACATGGACCAAATGATAAAAGACTACTATTAGTTGCAGACTACTTTCTTAATAACTATGAACATGAAATATGCTGAGTTTTATTTATAATTTTATAGTTTCTGTCTTGGGAATATATTTCTGTTTTGTTGATTAATATTTTGTTATCTTGCACGAAGGCAATATGTAGCACTACATACATTAGTACAACTATTACAGTACACTGAAAGCAGTGCAAAGAATGTACCAGCTAGGAGATTCACCTCTGTTTGCAGAAATACTAAATATTTCCATGAAGGACACCTTGAAGATCACCAGCTCACTATAGTTTTCTTGTATCTAAGAAATACAGAGAACTGAAGTTATTAAAACACGTGTGTATGTGAATAAAACTCCACACCAGTAAGGAGACATTTATACTTCTGATCACTAGCTAAGTCTGACAGTAGTCAGTATTTTAAGACCTTTATTAATCCTAAAAACACATGCATTTGTTCACGAACTAGATATTGCTGTGTCACCTTTCATTGCATTTGATTAGCTGACTGCCCAGATAAATATGCAATGGATCATTACATTTTGGTGACCAAGAACACAATTTGACATATCTTAAATATGCTTTTAATGAAACATGTAATAATGCACATGTTCAGGTGACAAGTATTTTTAAAAGCTGTGTGATCAGCCCACAAATGCAGACTGACAATTAAGGTCTGCCACAGATTAATGAATATAATGTATTCACTATATTAGAGGTGTGAAAAATGACTTCAGTGTCAGAATATCTTGTTGTTCGCTGATCTTCTGCCTCTGTGATTCCACATTACTACTCTGGCTTTAGCAGTCCAGTTGCTGGAGAGGCAAGTTGTTCATGATGCTGCCGTGCACACTGTTTCTCTGTGTACGACTTCAGGATGACTGTAAGTAGTTGTTGAGCTGCACACAACACAGAAGCTTCCTCTCTCCTACCAAGAAAGAAAAGCAGAAGACACGTTCAGACTCTCCAGACATGCACCAAGGTAACACTACAATGACTCTTACAGGAGCAAAGACTGTTGTCATAATAAAACTAGCTCAATGAAAAATCCTTCAAAAACCACGACAGCTTGCTTTCTCAAAGTACAAAATCACTATCTACAATGTCTGATTGATTGAAGCAGGTCTTTGTCAGATATAGTTTTGTTCTCTCCTTCCCATGAAATGTAAATTTTTGCTGAATGTAATAAAAATAAAGATCTTAAAATATTTCTCTTTGGTTTAATGTACAGAAGACAGGCACCTAAAAGCAAAAGACAACAGTATTAGAGTTTTGATTTTCAATTTTCGAAAGAAATGCTTAGCCTTTTAGTTATTCCAAAAGGAAGGTTCCTGAGCTGCTGGATGGGAATAGGAAAAGTAAATTGATTATCTGTGAAAAGACCCTTATCCAACAAAGCACTTAACTTTAAAGTGTAACTCCACAGATTTCAGAGACACATCTTGAATGTTTAAGTGCTTTTCTGAACAAGGTTATAGAGGGAACATTTTTTAATGACTAAATTAGCAGATAGACATATTTAGCTTTATTAGAGCTATAAAAAATATCAGTTGTGCTCTCTACTTCTCACTGGCTCCTTTCCCTAGACGTTCAGTGCTGAAGTGAGGGCTCTCATTGCTTAGGTGTGGAATAGGAAATGGGAGGAGTGAAAACCTGTAGGAAGCAGCAAGGAGTGGGCGAAAGCCTGTCTGGGGAACAGCAAAGCACTAGTGCCCAGTATTGCCCTTGGGTGTCAAGGGGCTCCGATCCCATGCCGAGTCTTTCAGTAGTAACTGCGGTCTGGCAGTGCTGAACACGATGTGAAGAGCTAATATAGTTTCTGGTCCCTCAGGAAGATTAAATGCTTACAGATTTGTGCCAGCTGTAACCCAGTTTGTGTTCCAGATTGAAGCATTTGAATTCTACCTGAAATTATATTCCCTCTGTAACTGTAACATAAATTATATTAGGAAATCATATTTTGTAAGTCAGTTGTGGTTATTAGCTTAGGCCTCAAATGCTAACACCTTATGGATCAGACCCCTTCCCCATCTCAGACAGAAGAGCATTTTTGAATCAGTAGACACTGTGTATTGCTTGTTAGTGGAGAATCCCAGTAGCTGTATGATAAATGTTCTCAGAATATAGTTAATGCTTATTTTGGCTAGAAGTCATCAGTGGTGAGAAATATATTGCAGTGTGTATGAATAATTCTAGATATTACCGTAGAATCTAAATGTTGTCCAGTCATTTTTGCCAATTAGAAAGTCAAATTATCTGTATTCTACTCAAGGTGCTGTTAGTTAGGTATGTTTTAACTGCAGTGAGTCAAAATCTAGTCATTGAGATGCGCAAAAAGAGAAAAGATTTTCTGCCAGATTTTCTAAAATATGAATAGTCTATGGATGTGTATTGAATTCTTATATTTGTTTTTTCTTAAATAGAAAAGTGAACTTAATTTAAAAGTAAACTTATGCCCATCTTATCAGTTCATGAAGACAATCACTCATACTTTACCCAACAAAGCACTTTAGTTGTACTCATTTTAAGTGTTAGGGATGTCATTTTATAGTAGTTAAGGGTCTTTTAAAGCTTTCTGGACCAGAGCACGGTAGTCCCCCACACAGTACAGTTGACTAAGATGGTTCTTTATTAGGTTCCAATATATAATATATTTATCTCTTGGATTTATTGTACATGTAAAGCTTGGCTGTACTTTGTAACATAGTATTTGAATAAAATTGGCAAAAATCTAAATTAAGACAGACAGGAGCAATCAGGCAGACTGCTTCCAGATTAGACATAATACGTCCTAGATTTAGGTGTAGTGGTTACCATGAAAACTCCATAGGTCTTGAGCACTTGGATCCTGTATCACTTGATACAATGTGTTGGCAATTTTTTATTTCATATATTTAAATAAATTTTTAATAGCTGTAATGAATCCTTTCCTTTCTGGCAGGGAATAATATGATTCCCTAATATTGATTCAGTTCCCTTGAATATTCAATGCAAAATCATTGGAGATTTGTTAATAGAAGAATTAACATGTACCAAAAAGGAAGTGCATCAGGGAGATTATATATGCTAATAGATTTTTTTTTCTGCTATGCTAAATGATGTTCTTTCTCTATAAATCTTTGTTAACACTGCCAATTCAGCATCTTTAACCTGATTGTTTCATTTGCATGCTTTGCCTTTGTGATTGGATTACAGTTTGGTTTACTCTTTATTATTAGCTCTCTGGGTATGTAATTATGCTTTATTACTTAACATTCAATTTACTTTGATCAGTATTTGAGTGTAAGATCTCACACAAAGGCAACAATATACAGAAATATTTTTCTTCTGCAAGCCTTTGTGCAACCCTTCAGCTCAGCCTCTGTAACTTTGGATGAATTTAACTTGCAAATGACATATTGCTGCAATAATTACAGTCAGCTGAAGAACTTGAAAATAAGTTTCAATTCTTGTCTGAATTGGTCATATCATCTCATGGTCAGTTGGTCATATCATTTATGAGCTGAGTAAAGACCTCCAAATGGAGCTTTTGTATCCCCTATTTTGTGCTTCCCCCCCAAAAAAAATGATGAAGTTGTTTTCAAAATTATAATTATTATTGTGATTTTATGTAATTTTTAAAAGACAATAAAGACTCATACTGGCCATTTTTCAAAAAGAGTATTACTGAAACAAGTCTACTTTAAGTATATTTTAAAAATACCATCAATTTTGCAATTGATGATAAACTGGAATATATTCTTTTCATTTTTCCCCCCTCATATTAATGATTTAAAACATGATGAAGAGAATGAAAAGAATTGTCCGACTGGAATTTTTTAAATATTTCAAATTTTTCAGGATAAAGTCCTTATAAAAATATTAGTTCATTTCCTGCTCCTTCTTTAACTTGGACTAGTATTTGATGTATCATGGGAACAATACTTTTTTAATAGTCGCTAGTGACTGCTGTTTAGAAGAGGCTTGCAAAGAACTATTGGCAAATGTAACAGAATGTTACAATAGTAAAGACAGCAAAAAAAAGGTTACAATTTTTCACTGTTCTCCCAACCAGTTTACTGTAGAACAGTGATTAGAAACAAATTAGATGGTAGAAAATGCAAATAAAATAATTGCAAATATATTTCATTTAACTGATTGAAACATTTATTATTAAAATATTTTTAAGAATAAGACTATTCATCAAAATAACTGTGATACTCAGATTAGAGCACACAGTCTTCATTTGAAAATTCAGAATAGAGTGTTAATTTTAAATGAACTCGATTATCATATGAAGAAATTGGTCATTTAATCAGGAATCTGAAAAAATACATCGATTTAGGTGCCAAATTTTCAAGCATCTTTTAACATATTCTAAAGGAGAGCAGATGAGCACAAGGAAACAAATAGGAAGTGTGATAAAATACCACAGAATCAGAGAATGGTGAGGGCTGGAAGGGACCTTTGGACATCATCTAGTCTAACTCCCCCTGCTGAAGCAGAGTCACCTACAGCAGGCTGCACAGGACCTCATCCAGGCAGGTTTTGAATATCTCCTGAGAAGGAGACTCCACAACCCCTCTGGGCAATCTCTTCCAGTGCTCTGTCACCCTCCCTCTTGTTGAGCTGGAACTTCTTGATCTTCAGTTTGAGCCTGTTGTCCTGTGGCTGGGCACCACTGAAAAGAGTCTGGCCCCATCCTCCTGGCACTCACCCTTCAGATATTTATAAGCGTTTATTAGGTCCCCTCTCAGCCTTCTCTTCTTCAGGCTAAACAAGCCCAGCTCCCTCAGCCTTTCCTCATCGGACAGATGCTCCAGTCCCTTCATCATCCTCGTAGCCCTCCGCTGGACTCTCCAGTAGTTCTTCGTCTTTCTTGAACTGGGGAGCCCAGAACTGGACACAGTACTCCAGATGGGGCCTCACCAGGGCAGAGCAGAAGGGGAGGACAACCTCCCTCGACCTACTGGCCACACTCCTCCTAATGCACCCCAGGAGACCACTGGCCTTCTTGGCAGCCAGGGCACACTGCTGGCTCATGGTTAACCTGTCATCCACCAGCACACACCCAGGTCCCTCTCCACAGAGCTGCTCTCCAGCAGGTCCTCCCCTAGACTGTACCGGTGCATGGGGTTGTTCATCCCCAGGTGCAGGACCCTGCACTTGCCCTAGTTGGACTATTCTGTACCATATGATGTCATGCTCAGCAATAAAAGCTGAGGGAAGAAGAGGGAAGGGGGGGACATTCAGAGTTACGGCGTTTAGCTTCCCAAGTCACAGTTATGCTGATGGACTCTGCTTTCCTGGAGATGGCAAAACACTGGCCTGCTGATGGGAAGCATTGAATGAATTCCTTGTTTTGCTTTGCTTGCATGCGCGGCTTTTACTTTACCTATTAAACTGTTTTTATCTCAGCCCACAAGTTTTCTCACTTTCACTCTTCTGATTCTCTTCCCCATCCCACTGCAGGGGGTGTGAGTGAGCAGCTGTGTGGTGTTCAGTTGCCAGCTGGTGTTAAGCCATGACATCTGTGTAGATGCATTTGTACAAAATTTTGGGAAAATAAATTAAAGCTCGCAAGGAGCCACATGGGCAAGGGGGAGTGGGTACAAGTTGCATGAGGACAGGTTTTATCTCAACATAAGGATGAAATTTTTACAGTAGGAACAATCACTCACTAGAACAACTGCCCAAGGGGCATGGTAGAGACCCCATTGCTGGAGGTTTTGAAGGTGCGATTGGATAGGATGCTAGACAATCTCATCTAGTTTCCCTTTCCTATGAAACTTTGGACCAGATGATCTTTCAAGGCCCTTTCCAACCTGGGCCATTCTGTGGTTCAGGTAATACTCATTAATATTTTTCTTACTATTTGCAAAAGCCAAGATTTTCCATATGGTTATATTAATTAATGTAATGAAGGGGAATAATGATTTCACATAATGATACACAGTAATGATTTCACATAATGACTTCAGTAATGTGTCCATTTCAGTTTCAAATTCTATTTTATACTGGGAACTGTATAGGTATATCTATTAGACTATATGCTGCTTTCCACATACGATGCCAATTGCCTTCTCTTAAATCAAGTACTTTCAAGTTGAGATGAAACCCACAAGAAATGACAGGAGAAATTGCTCTACTGCTAGACCGTTCTCTAAATGTACGGCTTCCTGTATCACCTGAAAGCCCTTTTTGTTAAAGAACAGGGCACTGACCAATGTTTGGACAAACTGGAAGAATGGATCGTTTTATCTAGTTCAGTCTCAAATTTATGAGCCTAATAAGTGAGTCATGAGGCATTAAGATGGATGGTAGTTTGTTGTTTGGGTTTTTTTAAAGGGTCTTCTTCAGTAGCCGTCTTAAGGTCATTTACTCATGGTTCAGAAAGAAAAAATACCCGTTACAAGGCAGGTGAAAAAGAAGAGTCTGGAACTTCTCTGCAGACTTCATCTCAAAATTATGCCTGAAAATTGGCTCTGGATTTAAGTAACGATGCTGTAAAGTCAGCAATCTTCAGACCTAACTATAGCAAGCTGGTAAACATTTAACAGTTTGCTATAAAACCTGTGAGATTAAGCAGCATCATTATGTCTAGCCTTCTGTATCGACTGCTAATGAGTGACTGTCTACAAGAAATAAGCCAACACAAAACTGAATCCTGATGCTGACTAAGCAGAGCCATTTTGCAAAACAGTTATCAAAATAATTTAATCTCAGACTGCTAATCTTTGAGATCACTTCTGTTCTGAAATTTTAAAATTTAGTGAAGAATGATATTTTGCACTCTCAAAATGTTAAGGAAGAGTTCACCTTAAACTCCTGCTAGTACGGAGCAATAAACTGCCTGACAAAGAAGATCAGATAAACTGCCACAGTTTTTGCAGCCAATCACTGACAAACATGGATTTCTACAATCACGGATTGGAAAGGCCAGCCATGCTATCTATAACTTTGTTACATTCACTATTGATCAAACTCTTTGTGCCATACGAGTGAGTGTCTTGCCTGAGGTTGCTGTGAATGAGAAAACCTGTTTCCAAGTATTTCAGTTTGGCACATATTCTGTTACTTTTCTTGTGTCTTAAAGCTGCTGTGCTTCCTGTCGTAGACTGCAACATTGCTGTAGGTGATCATCCTCCTAAATTAATTTGGTTAGCGTTGCTTCAGTGGTGATTTAAGGGTCTTTGCTGCATCAGCAACAACAGCAAAAAAGAACCCAGCCCTAACCTCTTGTGTATATGTATATCAAAACCAGTGAGTGGTGTTTGGTTATAGTTTGTACCTCCTATTTTGAGCTTGTGAGTGCTGAAGTGAATGCATGCTGCTGTAACAAAGCTTCCCGTTTTGGAGGTAAAACTAAAAATGATTCAGTAAAATCCATGCCCTCATGTTTGTATTGCAAAAATAAAAAAAAATCCCACCTTTCAACAATCTTAAATTACACAAGCATTTTAGGGAAAAAAGGTCCCTTTTTATATTATTGTACATAATAAGTCTTTAGTTGGGAAAATTTCCTTAAATCATATCCAAACTAGTAGTCTTTCCTTTTTGTTTTCTCTTTTTCTTTCCCCATTAAACATATCTCTTTAAAAATTAGTATGAATAACATACACATTTCAACAGGAGATATATATATATATATATCTGTAGGTGCACCCACACAAATGCACACATATCTATATACATTCAAAGGACCAGACGTTTTTCCTTCCATGTTACTATTGCTAAGCAACCGTTTCCTCCTGCATGCTGCTCTAATGAAAAGTGTATTTATTAAGAGCTGCATGTAGTCATATTTCTTCCATGGAATGTGGAAAGAGGGACAGGCCACTTGGGAAGAGTACAGAAACGTGGTGAGAGCATGCAGGGATGCGACGAGGAAGGCCAAGGCTCACCTGGAATTGAAGCTG
>Ga0065711_1007451_pt1 | contig 21299 bp, 13 predicted proteins | sample Hoacrofraction12_FD_59098 | JGI IMG/M metagenome (GOLD analysis project Ga0065711, IMG submission 59098) | Hoatzin crop microbial communities from Cojedes, Venezuela - Epithelial fraction 12 v2 (version 2) | ecosystem: Host-associated > Birds > Digestive system > Esophagus > Crop | place... | reverse complement strand
TCATTGTAAAGAATTTCTTCCTTATATCCAGCCTAAACCTACCCTGTTTTAGTTTAAAACCATTACCCCTCGCCCTGTCACTGCTGTCTCTACTAAAAAGATTGTCCCCATCTTTCCTATAGGCTCCCTTTGCTTCTGAATCAGATCTGAAAGTGGGAGTATTGACACTTTCTCATTCATTATCAATAAGGCCTGCAAGCCTGTCAGAAGACGCCCTGTGAACAGAAACCATTAAATTGCATTAACATCAGTGGGACTTTTATGATACAGATGACTTTAAATGGATCCCCACTTCACACACTGGGGCTTTACTTCTAAACACATACATCTGCGCACACCTACGTGTCTTCATAAAAAGTCCTTTCCTCAGGCTGATGCATTTGTGTTTAGTTTGAGAACAATGGAAGCAACACGTTTCCACCAATGCGTGTAATAATTTCCTTTGAAAGTCTCTCTGAAATGTACTGTTACAAGCAAAAGAATGAAATCTGTCACATATTTTTTCCTTTCTACCTTACCTTATTCTGAGAGATTGCATTAACTGTCACTTACATACACAATTCTTGTTATATTTTGTTTATGGCTTTTCAGCAGCTCTGTAATCCTAGAGGATGAAAATATTTTCCATTTGCCACAGTGACACGTGCTGCAGAGAGAAAATATGAACAGCTGCAGGCCTCCTTAATAATGGGATCAGGTAACACTCTCTTCAGGATTTCAGTTTATCATTTTTCCTTAAAGGAAAAAGCAGGTCTTCCACTCCGACGTCTCAATGTGAGACTATGTAAGGACCGTCCTACTCTGGATCAGAAGCAAGTGCTTCAACACGAAATGTCTCTATGCAGTCTGGCTGAGGGACTTTGACCAACAGAGAATCAGCCTATTTTAATCATCACCTTCTGAATCAAACTTGCTGGCTTTAAATTAGCCATATGTGCTGCATGTGAGTACTCAGGAGGTCAGTCCTTTGCAATTAAACAAACTCTTCAGAAGAAAAAGCAGCTTGCAGGTCAATGGAACTGAGGTGCCATTCCCCTACTGGAGAACTTTCAATATTTGTCAGTGATATATTAGGTCCATAAAAAATAAAATATCATTATTTCGGATGTTTACTTTAGCTTGGCTCTGAGAGGCATTTGTGACCTTACAGAAGTACTTCATTGGAGGTCATTATTTAGACTAAATTCCAGATACAGAAAACAAAGAGGTCTATTCATAACAACTAAGACAGCAAAGTATTCACAAGAGAAATGAGCAAGAATTTCAAAATGTAGACTAAATAGGACTGTGATTCAATAGAGGTCCCAATCCAAGAAAGCACCCCTATAAAGCTAACTCTTTAAGCACATACTTCTTTTCATTCAAAGCAGAAGTGAATTCAACAAAACTTTAAAAATACTTTAAAATGGTTTCTCGACTTGGAGCCTGGGATTCCTTTCAAATTCCTTGATTATGCATAGGATAGACTGACACTCAGTATCAGTCACTGCTGCAGCTACCAAGGCACATCTTTTTCATGGTTCAGACTTACATGGCTGGAAACATGCAGGTCAGAATGGGATGAAGCTCACAGACTTGCAACTTAAACTCCTTGAATCAACAATAAATAAGTCAGTCAAAAGAGGGAACTTTGTATTCCCAGGACACACTGTAGAAGGATAGCCTGTAATACCTTGAGATCTGAATGACCATATCAGTTTTTAATGAACAGTTCATCTTTCTCTTTTCAGCAATCTACACTACTGGAAATATCGAACACAAAGAACAAGCAACATTGGTGCAAGCACACTATTCTGTTTTGTCATGAAAGATACATCCGCGTTTCCTGAGGAATACATAAGCATCACTTATGTCAGGTGATCTCAGAAATATTCATGTATTTCAAGGTACCTTCAAACATTCTCCAACTTAATGAGACAGATGGAACAAAAAGTTGAAAAGAGAATTGCTAAAGGCCAGAAACCGTACAAAGACAATGAACTTTTGACTGAACTCATGATCGTTTACAGAAGCTATGAAGAATGGGTCAGTGGCTGGAGAGGTCCTGAAGACTGGCATGTCAGTGAATATCAGGTCTAAAAAGAGTCAGGTATGGGATCTGTTCTGACAGTCACCTGGAGTAAATTCCCACTGATCTTCATTAGCTTTCTTTTATATGAAATGGGGTTCCTTATTCGGGCTGCGCTATCTTATACAAAATGATCCGGTCACAAAAAAAGTGAGACTGTAAATTTCAAGTTGTCTTCTGAAGATATAAAGGCATAGTGGAAATTCTCACTGACACGTTAAACAAGACTGGCTTTGAAATTAACCAAATTTGTCATCAAAATATTATCATGGAAGACCTTCAACAAATAACATTGTCAGTAAATGTCACTGATTTACAGATGGAATTTTCTGGTCTCTTCTTAAGATACTTCCTTTCCCATTCTTCCATTTTTTATGCCTTTATAATGTGAAGGTTTTGTATAGAAACGGTTACTACATGTACAGCCTGTACCACAGGTCTTACAAAGCCTTGGAGATGTTTGTGCTATTGTACAGACACCTACAGAGATGCCAAGAAAGAATGACTTTCTACAGAACATCCTTGGAAAACCAATCCTCTTTCCCTGTCTGTTGAATGTGAAGGTTGAAAAGCATTACAAAGACAGAGAAAATACTTTTCACTTTTATGGAGATGATAAAATAAACCCTTTGTAACACTCACTTATGGGATAGACATTTCTGAATCTATATTTCTTATTTTTAAACCATCACACTATTTAAGGACCTTTGCCTTAACAATGTGCCCTGGTCCTCCTTCCGTATTGAAGAGCCAAGCTGATCCATTTAAATGAGGTTAACTTTGTTTAAAAGCATGGAATTTTTTTCTCTCACAGAAGGCTTAAAGGGATGAAAGCCTTCTATTCTCCTATAAATTAGAGATATATATTATATTAATATATTCTATTGTATTATTTGAAGTCATTGTAGCAGATCTCCTGATCCTGCTGGATCTTTGTGTATGATCACTATTTTCATCTCTGAAAAGATGTTGATCCTGTAAAGAAAGAAAGGTCTTGGTTTCTACAAGGAAAGCTAACAGGAAATTGAAAAACATATTTTTCTTCCTTAGAGAGACAAAAAAATCTTTGCCAACAGCTGGGATATAGCCAAGCATGTACTCTGCCCTGTACATTCTTCATATAATACACAGTTATTTTGTTGTTACAGGCACAAGTCCATTTGCCATTGTTGTAGGGACTCTCATTGATTTACATGCTTACCAATTGGCTTACAAGCAAACTCTGACACCACTTACAAATATTACAAAACTGTAAATTATGATTTTGCGCAATAATCTTGAGAAATATATGTATATATATAGATAAATTTTTAATGAGCCTCATCTTCTGATAAGAGTACTTCTATAAAAAAAAAGTTTTGAAAAAAACAGCCTTGGTTTTGTTTAATAGCAATATTTTCAAACTTCTTCAAATGATGTATGTCAACTGACTTCAAGTTCTTCAGAAAAAAACACGTAAAGTCATTAATAAAATACATGCTTGGAGTGCAATATGCTAGACTACAATAAGCAATATTAATACATTTGCAACAGAGTATTTATGTTACAATTCCATTTGAATCTTCCTGAATAATCACTACAACTACGAACTTCTCCAAAACAAACCCCACAACTCAGCTGGACCTGATCTTTGCATTAGTTTACCACCACACTAATGATGATTGGTATTTACACTGCCTGGGGTTATGGTTAGACGTTCTATATTTCTGGGAAGGACCAAAGCCTACAAAGGATCAGCTACTCTTGACTATAGATTGCTATTGCACTGTCTGAACATTTTCTGAAAATTCAAGATTCAGCATTCTTAAACTGAAGGGATCTTTTTCCACCTCATTAAAAAAAAAATAAATAAAAGGTCAAACCATTCCTTGTCAGTTACTTCATTCTGATAAAGGTTTGGAAGAAAACATAAAAACTGAAAGGAAAATTGCAGTAGAAAAGTAGACTCCTACACATACGGGAGCATGGGTAGCTGAAAAGCAGGGAACTCATTCAAACAAAACTTCACTGTACAGCTAAAATGTACAAAAAGTAGCTGAAAAACCTTTAATCCTAGTTTGCAGTTATTCCTCTGCCCTGAGAAGTATGAATTGTCAAAGCACGTGACACTAATTTTAACTATGAATCATATTTTACTCTCTTGTTCAAGAGGCCACAAAGATTTCCATTTTATCCTACGCTGGTGTGTATAACTGTCGAATACAGACTCCGATTTCCAGATATCTCTGTGCCTATTACACATGCTAACAGGATTAGCTAGCATTAGACCGGCATCCACAGGAAGCGTGATATGCAGCAAGGCCTGAAGAATTCCCTTGGGAGGCAAAAGGTCCAAGTTGAGGCATGCATGATTTCAAAGCAATTCTTGGCACAATTAACTGCTTGACCTGCAAGCATATCATTTAATTAATTGCCCAGCTTTTTTGAGCCGTGCTGCTCATTTCTCTCGTAAGTGTATGATAATATACTGCTACCAGGTTTTATGGAGACGATCAAGGAAATTATACATTAAATCGCCTGGTGATGAATCAGGACTGCATTTCACATTGCCCTCAATCTCTCCAATCAACTGTGCTGATGTAATATATATATATATTTATGCAATTTAACATTGCTGTAAAGATGAAGCAACACTTATACTACTAGAAGTAGTTCTGGTTCTTACAGAGGTTCCTTTTTTTTTTGTCTCCTTGACAATATGTGTAGAAAAATAAACAAAAAAATAAAGAGCTTTTTAAACCCTTTTATTAAGCAACATGTGAAATACCCAATTAATTCTGTTGTAAAAATAATTTCTGTCGCTTTTGGACCATATCAAATGTACTCTGTGCTAACATCTGTACAGTCTAGAGCCTGCAAGTCAGAACAAGATCCAATTCTCTTTCTCACCACTTAAGTAAATGGATGGATTTTCATATTTTCCTTCTACACATACACATAAGTGTTTAATTATTTCTTTAAGTTGGTATCTGCTTAGAAGTAAAAAATTCTTTTGTTTGATTAGTGGCAGAAAATGCATTTGAAAATCTGTTCTTTAACTCACAGTATGCACAAAGAAGCACCTACGCTTTAATAATTTTACATAGTAACTTTTAAAATGATGGCCATGAATGGAACAACTCTCCCATGAGGAAAGGCTGAGAGAGCTGGGGGTGTTCAGCCTGGAGAAGAGGAGGCTACGGGGAGAGCTTATAGCAGCCTTCAATCACTTAAAGGGAGCTTATAAGGAAGCTGGGGACAAACTTTTTAGCAAGGCCTGTTGTGACAGGGCGAGGGGTAATGGTTTTAAACAAAGGGAGGGTAGATTTAGACTGGGTAGAAGAAAGAAATTCTTACAATGAGGGTGGTGAAACACTGTAACAGGTTTCCCAGAGAGGTGGTAGATGCCCCATCCCTGGAAACATGCAAGGCCAGGTCGGACGGGGCTCTGAGCAACCTGATCTAGTTGATGTCCCTGCCCACTGCAGGGCGGTTGGACTAGATGACCTTTAAAGGTCCCTTCCAACCCAAACCATTCTATGCTTTTATGACTTAAGGAAAGTCATCCTGAAAATCTGGCTTACTCACATAGCTGGGAAGATCTAGGGAAATGGTTCTGTGCTATTAAGAAGCTAAAGTTTTTGTTCGTCAACATTTTGCCTTGGGGTCTCTATAGCCATGTCAAAAGTTCCAGGCATCCCTAGAGCATACATGTTAACTCTTTGTCAGATTTCATACTAATTTTATGTAGCTTTGTGGTCAAATTAGTTTTAAAAAGGGAGTAGAGTCACCAACAAGTGTTTTTTAATTCCCAGTGTTTCTTTTAATTCTTCTTGGACTATGCTGTTGTATTGCTGTTCTTTCTCCCCAACCCCAATCAATAAACACATAAAATTATTAATTCCTACTACCTATATGAAGCCCATTATAAAGATAAGTGAAACAGTATTTTAAACAACTAAGAAAATGAATGGCTTTACATGATCATGCTATGCAAATCAAAAATTATGGCTGCTTGATGTTCTTCAATTCTCCCAAAAGGCAAAGCAGAGACCCATCTGTATATTGTTTGATTTAGTCATTTAGAACAGGCTACACTTTTTTTCCCATTTTTTTAAATAGTCACATATTTGTATAACTTATATGGTAACTGCTGAAATAGTTTTTCCTTTCTTTGTAAAAATGTGTGCATTTATAGAACTGTATAAATAATAGAACACTCACAAGAAGCCTCTAGTAATAATAATTTCTTCTTACACTTTTTAGTCTAAATGATTTCTTTTTGATCAAACAGCATCAATGCACTGCAAAACCTGTTGCTTTTAACAGTTGGTGAAAGTATAACAAATTTCCAGGATGGCTTAAGAGTTTACTAGGGAATATATGAGGCTAGGGCAAGTAATAATAGTGACTTTAAACAGAAATATAGTAGAAATTGGGCAGGGAGTTAAGCTGCAGGGATGAATGGGAATGCATAAGTCTTTAGAGACGGAGGAAGTCAGCCTTTGTACCTCTTTTGGTCTCAGCACTATTCTTCCTTACAGCGAGAGATTTGCTATTAAGAGCATTTCACTCTTCTCAGTACTTTTCATTTATAAAGTGTTAAAGACTTTCTATGGCCTTATCAAGTCTCCACTTGCTCACATTCACCTCCGCTCCAAAAAGTACCAACAAGAGTTTTCTCTTTAATTCCCTAAAATAATTAAATTAAGCTTGAAGCAACTCTTCTCATCTGTGATTAGCTTGAAGTTTTCCATTTCTGACCTTGGTGCCCAAGAGCCAAGGAATCTGTATTTTCCAACTGTGTCACCCAGTCTAATCAAGTAATGTAAGAATCCCCAACAAGCCTTGTCCCCCGAGCCAGAACTCTCACTCAAATCAAACTAGTTTATAAACATACATTATTTCTGAAAGTGGAGCCCTTAGCACACACTGATATTTCGAAACAAGCAGGTTAATTACCTGGAAGAGCAGCCCTTCCACAGTTAAATTTTCACGGAAACACAGACACTTCAAGACCCCAGCAAACTATACCAGGAACACGTAAACAACACAGGGTAGCAAAAGGTAGGAAGGTTCCTGTATAATTAAGCAGTTTTCTGTACAAGTAAGCACATTTGAAGGAGGTAAGAGAAGCAACAGCTTCAAACACAAAACATATTTCTCAGAAGTCCAATTTTTTTCCTCCTCCACCTCTCTTTGTTCACGTATACTTAACCACAGGACCTGCCGATGACAGAGGAGATTAGAAATTATCAGACTGCCACTCCCACTCCTTTCAGCATGCAAGCCTGATGGAGTCGAGACGGCCACAAAGGCGATGCAAGAGAGAAAAAGCAGCTCTGGGCTCCCTCCTATTCTCTGATCTTTGGAGTCTTACGGTCAAGAATATTCATTAGTAACATAGACAAACCGACTAACGGCACGCAACTCATCCATACCTATCTGTCAAATATTGCAAAGATAGTCCATTGATTTGTACAGGTCACTGACCCACTGTTTTAGCAATGCAACGTCACACAAAGACAGACAAGCAGAAACTCTGATGAATGAGCCATATACTCTGCCGAAATTCTGTAGAAAAGGGAATAATAACGCTTCCTAATGCCTACCTATCCAGTAGCTTCTTCTCCCTGTCTTTGAAATTACTGCTAGTATGGGCAAACGCCAACTTAGTTTGCATATATTCTGTTTATTATCAGATTTGTACATTTAGTTCAAATAGATACAAAAAAGATGAAAAATGTCACTTAGTATTTGGAAACCCTACCTTCATATGAAATATCGTATGACTATTCCCTGTAGGGTTTTTGCCTGCCCTAAGGCAGATGACCAAAACAACTGGTGCAGAATTTCCACAAAGTCCATCACTGCTTCCATCTCAAGAGTCACAGAAACAGAAGCCAAGCAAGGCCACAGGGAATGATGTGGCCCATCTTCAACAGAGCAGAAAATTATTCATTTCTTATTAAGGAAATAAACTATTTTAGTTTGCTGCATGCATGCTAGCTCTCTTTTGATACAAGAAACAACATCCTAACATTACTTTACAAGAAAAATTATTCGTACATTTAGTCAGTTAAGGTAAGGAAATTTCCTAAATAGCACAAACTTCTTTGTCTGTTGCGTGATGCTCACTACATTTTCATAGAAATGGTGGCAGACTTCCACACTTTCAGCCTGCCAAAAATCTGGGGAAAGGTAAACATAAAATTTTTATACAATCTTTTAGGCTTTAAAATTTTCAGTGGAACTACTGACATTTTGTGCTCGGTGCTGGTGCCCAGGGGCTGGCAAGGGGCTGCGGGGTGGCTTCTGTGAGAAGCAGCTGGGGCTGCCCCATGCCGGACATGGCCACCTCCACCAACAGCCCCACCACAGGGCACAGCTGAGGGGGCCTCTGGAAAAGCATGTGTAAGAAAGGGCAAAAAACCCCAAAAAGAAAAAAGGAACACACAAATTGTGAGAAACAGCCCTGTGACCACCAAGGTAAAAGAAAGAGGAGAAGGAGTTGGAGTGGGACCTCCAAGTGCTGGAGCAGGGAATCCCCTGCAGCCCAGGGAGAGGACCACACGAGCAGATCACCATGCTGCAGCCCACGGAGCACCCCGCGCTGGAGCATGTGAATGTGCCCTGAAGGACGCTGTAGCCCATGCAGAAGCAGGGTTATCCTGAAGGACTGCAGCCCGTGGGAAGGACTCACGCTGGAGCAGGAGAAAAATGTGAGGAGGACGGAGCAGCAGAGAGCAGCTGTTATGGGCTGACTATGGTCCACGTTCCCCATCCCCCATGCTGCTTGAGGGGAAGGAGGCAGAGCAGTCAGGAGAGAAGCTGAGCCAGGAAAAACGATGAGGGGTGGTGGTATTTTAATTTGGGGGTTCTTTTGTTTCTCACTACCCTGACTACCTTGTTTCTCACTATATTAATTGGCATGAACTTAGCTTTCTCCGAGCTAAGTCTGTTTTGCCTGTGACAGTAATTGGTAAATGATGTCCCTGTCTTTATCTCGACGCACAAGCTTTTCCACCCTGTTCACTCCCCCATCCTGTTGAAGAGGGGGAGTGAGCGAGCAGCTGGACGGGCGTTTGGCCCTTAGCCAAGGTTATCTTGCCAGACAACTTCTCCAGGTGATGCTTCCATGAACAGTGTATCTGTCTAGACCCAAGATTTTGTATGAACCGTGACACTACAGAATTTCAACTACATATTTAGTAAAATATTAATATCCCAGGAGGTAAGAACCATCTTGTCATCTGTAATTTATTTATTTACAGAGAATTGATGCTTACAGATTGCTTGACTCCCCTGATATCACAGATTGTTTCCACTGCAGCAGAACTTGAACCTACATATTCCAAGTCTGACTCCTGGGCTGCAAGAGGTCAAACTGAAATGATACCATGTCTCACAACGTTGTTCAGCTTCCTGAAGGAAGCAGCAAATACTGTTGACATCTTTACAACTGTTACCTCTACCGCATAATAATAGCGTATTACCAGCATTAACGAAATAAATTTCACTGAAGATACGAAAATAATTTTACAGACACTATCAAGTCCTCCTTATTCTTAACAATGTCACCTAAACAAACCCTTAAGTTGAACAGTAATACTACCAAACAGCTTTCATTGCATGCAGACCATGAAAGAAGTACGAATACATTTGCCATAGAGACACCAGCTGTATCAGTGAATTCTAGCAGATGATTTTGCCAAGATCAACCAAGTTGCTGCTGATTTCTATTACTGAAATGGTCTCCCAGCCGTAGCCTGCACTAAAGCAGAATTTGTAAGGGGGAAAACGTGTATCTCAGTTTCCAGTACAAAGAACTACCCCTAGGAACAAACAATAACCCTAGGATTTAAAACAAAATGAAATTAAAACCTAAGGGATCTGAAGTATATGGAACTAGCTTCATCGAACTACATATTTATATCACAGGGGAGATTACTGTAAGACATGAAGACTGGCAAGTAAAAACTGCAAAATTCTTGCATTAAAAAAAGGATCAGGACATAGGAATTAAAGGCCTGCTAGCCTTTATTTTCAGGCTAAATTTTCTTGAGAAGCTTCAGCCTAAAAGGCAGCTCTGCTGCTTCTCTTCAAGCTTTCAAGAGATCCAGCTGAAAAATAATCTTAGTCCCTTAAAAAAAAAAAAAAGCAAACACAAAATAAATGAAAAATAGAAGCCCAGAAGTTTGGTTTTAGATGCATCAGATTCCTCATGTGGCTGAAGATGTGCTCACATAGTACTAAGTCTGCTACTGGGTAATTGGTAAGAACCTCGTTTGTGGGCAAAAGCGGAAAGACAGCAGCACTGGATCATTTCCTCTGCTGGTCCCTTCTGTCTTTAAAGACACCCCAGCTTGCCTGTGAAATCGCATCCCCACAAAAAAAAGATACCACGTGCAATTCTGAAGAGGTACAAAAGAATATAAATCTTGTGAATCTGTGTGTGTGGCTCCCAGGCACAGACTGTCCGTCTTCGCTTGCTGACTGAATTCAATTTACGGTACCTGAGGAGAGCTAAGCTCCTCACAGTAACAACAACCAGTAGGAAGAACAGAGTGTATTTTAAGTAAGTAATAGGAAATCCTGAAAAAGTCACCTCCATCCCTGGAGATAATCAAAACCCAACTGGACATGGCCCTGAACAATCTGCTCCATCTCCAAAGGAGCCTTCCTGCCTTGACTAGTCTCTGACTGCCGGCAAAATTCACACCACTGAGACACCTTTAGGAGGCTGTATGGTGGTTGGAAATCCACATCCCACAACCGTAGAAATTTGGATTTTCCCATCACTTCCACGTTTAAAAATACTTTCTGCCCTACACAAAGTAAATGCTTTTAGAAAAGTTCTCTGAAATGACATATTTTGTTTTCTGACAGGTAAATGTATCGCTATATATCAAGTAGCAACATTTTGACTTTGTACACTGGCACAACACGTTAACTGAGAGATTAGGAACAAAAACCCAAAGCTTTTTGTATCCTAACAGACAGCAAACAAATGAACAAAAATCTCTTAAGACTTAAAAATTTCTGGCTATACATTCTTTCTCAGAAAGGTGCAATGATTTGCTGTTTTCATGAAACTTTTTAGTACAACTTCTAATCTCAGAAAATGTTATTTTATATTCAGTACTTTTTCTGGCAATCCTTTAAACTATTCTTTCTTTGACTTACAGAGCTATCAGTCACTGTTTAAAATTCCTCAATAAACTAAATCAACTCTCCTGAAAGAAAGCCATCAATCATATTGACTAGTACTAAGAAAGGCCAACACCATGTTAATTGTGTGCAAAATTAACAAGAATTTGCAAGGGATTTTCTCAAGCAGAATCCCTCCTATGCTTTGCATGTGTTGAATTACGAAGTATTCTTACTATAGAAGTAGCTCAGGAAATCACTTAATATTGTCAAAACATAGGAAAAACAGTAGGAGATGAAGAAGTTATTCTGTTAAAACCTTGGCTGCATAAAATAACAGCTACCATGCTCCTCTGAGGTTTTAGAGCAGAGCTGCTCGCAGTGACTGCGTGCCTTCTACCATCCCAGCCGCTGTGGCAGCTCTCGGGCGTCAGGCTCACGGAAAGCCTTGGCCAGCTGAGTGCCGGTGTCCAAAATGCAAGCAGCAGGAGGGTGACATACCTGAACAAGGACCACGTATGCAAGTCCGCTGAACAAAAGCCCCACCACTATCACTGTCTTTCTAAATTCCAGAAGTGTCCACTTGGGTGATAACATGATTATTTTTATAGAAGTCTTAGCATAATTCCTTCTGAACAGCATTAACATTGTCTGCACAGCTGTAGCCATTTTAGTCTGAGAAGCCTTTGTTCTTAGTTTCAACCCTCTACTTTTTTCACTTTATAACTTGGGGGGATATTCTCATATTGATGAGTTCAATGTTTCTTATATAACTCACTGTGCAGAAGATAATTACCCCCTGAGTAAGGTGTGACACCTTTCTTCCCCTTTCCTTTTTCTTTTTTGTTTTTTTTTAAAGAGTGGGTAGATGAAAGCATGCTTTTTGAATTTTATATTGTATGTAAAATAATCATACTTCTCTCCCATTTGATCTATATAATCTTTATCTAGCATCAGTCACATAAGCTTAAAAAACAACACGGGCAGATCACATGAAAGCATTCTAGAGGGGCAGATGTGGAGATTAACAACTATGAGAAGGATACATTTTCACTGGCCTTCCAGACAGATCACAATATCTTTTAAGACAAATTTTTAATCCTGCAAGTAACAGACTGATGACCCAACACATTCTCAAAGTGTAATATTATGTATGACATCTACACATCTTGAGGGAGCTGAAACCCAAAAACATACAAAAACAAGTGGGGATTTTGGATGGCTTGGGCTTTTGTTTGTTTTAAAAGCAGCCTGTCAGCACTTCATGGTCCATTAAGAGAGTCGTCTTGCGTTTTCCTTCAAACACTGTTTCTTCTGGGAGACTTTTCTTAAGAGTACGAAGGGCCAGATTGTGGGTCACACTCTATCCAGGTTGCATGTCTGTGTTGGCATAAAAAGGCTATAAAAATCAGAGCGATGGCAGGCAAGACAGCTCGGCTGACCTAAAAGGCTGCTGTAAGCGGCCGTTCACCCACTCCTTCACTGTCTCCTGATCCTGCCTCTTTTCTGTTCTGCTCCCTGACACATGCTCTTGTGCCTCTCTCACACTGACTGTGGTACTAATCCGACTAACAGCAAGCTGATATGGCTCCCCTAGGCAGCAGAAAGTCTAGTTCGCCCCTACCCCCTTCATTACTTTTATGTCCTCACCTGAAATGCTTTGGTTTACCAAGTGGTCAATTACATCAGGACAGAAATAAGGAGCAGAGGGAAGAGAACATAGAACCATGCCTTTTAATGACAGTGAACCCTGCAATCAGCTACGCCCTTCTTGACCAGTTACAGCCTAACTCACCTTATTTCAATAGCTGAGAAACAGCTATATGGAATATACTGGCAACAGGAGCCTGTGTACCACCCAGCTCTCTGGAGCACATTGCTGGGTGCAGTCAGAGCATTACCATGCTCTGCAGTTCCTTTTAAACTAGTTCTCAGAAAAAACACAATTTAGAATAGCATTCAAAGCTTGGAAATTTATTCTGAAAGTAGGCCTCAACACCTAGAGATCAAGGGACAATAAAGCTGCTCCATCTTGCATCCTACTAGCTCAGCTTGTCTGAACCCAAAAGCATGGAGTTCTGCATTCACCCGTAATAAAAGGCATTGATTATATTACTGAAGTTGCGCTCATTAACTAGTACCAGGAATTCATCAGGGGGAAAGGGAAAGAAAAGAGTCAGAAATCTTAATGATGAAGGGAGAGAGAAGCAGGAAAAGTGTTTGGACAAATTACAGCAGTTTTTGAAAGCTCAAACTGAAGAGGTGGTCCATTCAAAAATCTAGCTAGGTGAAAACTCAAATATGTCCAGAAGGTCTTAGATCTAGGCATCACATTTTTCATAAACTGTAGAGTAAGAAGTGAGCCTCCAGAGAGGCAACTCGGCTACTTTTCCAGGTAATTGAACATTTTTCCTCTACAAAGTTACATGACTTGCGAAGATTACTCTTCTGGTACTGGCTTTCCTGGGAAGCAGTGGGAACAGCTGAATGCACTGATAATATCAAAGTATGGATCTGCTGGTCGAAACAAACTCACTACCCAGCAACACCTTTCACACTGCAGTTTCACGAGCGGGAATTCTGCCTGATCCCTATGTTCAAACCTCAGTTTGCTGAGCAGCCGCAGCACCGAGCCGAGCAGCATCCCTCCTCCCAGAGCCACGTGCCCTTGGCCAGGCCAGGACCGCGGTGCTCACATGACAACGAGAACCATACTCAAGAACAGACTCAGGCTCATAATAATCTGCTTGGGGTTTTCGTACACATCTCTTTTCTTTCTTCAGAATAATTTTCTTAGTAAATTACTTCATCCAACAGAACATGATGTCTCTAATATGGTCAAACTAAACCAGATTTTTCTGACGTGAATAAAAGGCTGCTGGTTCAGTCCCCCTCCCAACCCTACCCCCAGCCTTTTTTAAAGGAAAATGTGACAACTGGGTTACGTTACTGCATTACTAACTATATGTGCCCTACTAATAGCTCAGATAAGTAAACTGAACCTTAATTAAGAATTAACTAAGTATCCTCGTTAACTTGTTGCACGTGCATTTTAGCCATAGGACTGACTACATAAGACTGACACATTTTCAGCAACGCTGGAGTCTCCTTGAAAATACTGACACCTTCAGTGAAGTACTGGAAATTAAATAAATACAGTACACTACACGGACACTTTCTCAGCTTTAACCCATAAATGCCTCAAATAGAGTACGCACGGGTTCAGAATAACAAAGACTACTGTTCTGAGATAACTAAATGACAAAAATCAGATGAGAAAGCAGGATAAAGTCCAAAAGCTGAAATCATAAGAGAAAATGGAGATGGGTGTTAGCCATTAAAATTGTTTAAAAAAATACACAATGCTTTTGAATGCTCCACTACGTACTACTCAATGCCATCTTCAGCGCAAACATACGTATTTGCTTTAAAGGGTTAAAAAACCCTGAATACTAAAGGCATGTTTATATTAAGGTGCATGCTTAATTATCGGGCAAATGTGTAGATAGCAAAACTGAGTCACAGAAACCAAAACATAGGTCCTAAGCACTGAGAACCTGAGGAGGTGAAGACTGATCAGTTTGCAAATATACAGCAAGATATTCCTCTTGAGTAATTTTTCACTGAAAAAGAATTTATTTAGTTAAAATGTTTNNTNNCACCACTCATCTGCTTTCTATCAGATATTTAAATGGTTTATTCCCCCCAAAAATAAAGTTGTCAGAAGAAAAAAAATGAACATGTGGAAGGCAAGCATACACCTTTTAGTGATAATCATTTATTTTTCAGAACTCGTGACTTCTTGATGGAAAATTCTAATAAACAACCAGGCAGCACATAAACCAGCGTGGAAAGGAAGATGTTGGCTCAGAAGAGCCTCATGCTTTTGAGCAAGCTAGGCTTTACTTTATCTTTGTGCAAGACACTAACTTACTTTTCATCACAGTCAGTTTAGCTGTAAATTGGGTGGGGTACTCAACGTAAGGGTCTCCTCAGCAGAAATAAAGTGTTCTACCTCAGAGGAACTAACAATGTGTATGTGGATTAAGTACACTTTGCTAAGCTAAAGTGGAACTGCAGGACTCAAATCATTCTGATACATCATCATTTGTATTATTTTTATTCACAAAATTAAGAAATACCCCGTGATAGCCATTAAAGCACCAAGCACGTGAATCCTCTTCATGTCTGCAGTTTTCCTGCAGCCACTGGGAGCAGAACAACCCACTTCACTGGATCAGACTTGTTCTGACTATAGCATCTGTTGTTGTAAATGTGCTGCCGTTCTTCAGCACCCACACTGAAGGGGAAACTCCTGCTACAGACGTGTTATTGCAGATCAATGGCAGAAATTCAAATACCCAAGAGGATCCACTCCTACAGCCGGCAAGGGAGCTCAGTCTTGGGGGGTCATAAATGCAGGACTGCTTGAATAAAGGAGGCAACCCTTTCTACCACCTCTTCCATATAGGAATTCAGCAAAAAAACGCACTGGGTTACTTATTGAAGTTTTCCTCCTTTAGGATAACCCCCTCAAGCTTGCTTTTGCAATAGCAAGAAATCTGAGCCTGATTAGGGCAGAGCTGGCTACAGTCAAATGGAATCCACATGATTGTGCAACATGAAAAGGCAGAATAATAGAAAGAAGTTACTACATGTCATGACTGTAGAGTTTCCAGCCCAACTTCCTTCCATTTTCCTTACTGTCTGTCTCATTCTCATTCACATCACAGCTTTCTAACAAGTAAATAAAACCAGCTGGGCTTTTTCTGTAGCATTATATCCAGGAAAGTATAGCTAAGCCCAGTGTTTGAGTTACAAAAATTTAGATCAGCTCAGGATGAGGTCCATAAAACTTCTGAAGTAGCTCACCAGCATCATAGAAGTTCAAAACCACTGGCCAAGCCAAAAGGTCTAAAAACACTGGGAAGCAGCTGAAGCTGGCAAAATTATCAGCAATTGAACACAGACGTGGTAACAGAAAGTGTTAAGAAACTTTAGCTATAGACATTGCTGCCAACTCTGGCTATAAATCAGACGAGTAAAATGGGAGGGGAACCTTCAACAGTCTGTGCAGAGCTTTTTAGAATAAGAGCGCGTCTGTTTATAGACTTCTGTACAGTGCTAGAAAAATATGGTAATTAGAATGGAAGTGCTACGTTTTGGTTTACACTAAGAACAGATTAAATAAGGGATCTCCAGAATTAACAGAGAAATACAAAAATCACAGAACTAAAGATTTCCTTGCAATTTTTCAGTGTCCTTTAAGGTTTTGTTGAAGTATCAAAATCTGAAACAAACTACATCTCCCAACCAGCTTTACTGAAAATGTCAGCAAGGCATACTCATCTTAGTCTATATCATCAACATAATTCTCAATAAATTTCATTTCAATTATCAAGCACCCTTCTTCAACAGGAGGAAAACAGTTTGTATGGAACTACGGAACACTTCTTCAGTATCACAGGGTTAAGAGGTCAGTGAATGAGTGAGGCCCCTCCTAACTTTGTTCCATACAACAGCGTTGGGCTTCTCCAACAAGCCAGAGGCAAGCAAAGAAAAACCGTGAAGAGGAAGAGAAGAGAGAGCACGAAGAATCTGAAAAAGAAGGACAGAAGCCTTGCAGTTTGCTTTTAAGTACTGGTGATACACTGATTACAAGTTATTCAGCAACCTTCTCATTCGCACAAATAAGAGGTATTGCTAAAATGCAATTTACCCTCAGACAGAACTTGTGCTACTAAAGCCATTTTTAACAATATGTACAGAAATAAACTGTAGAAAAACATATGCGGTTAAGTTTTTATTAACTGTTTTATCCATTACCATTAATGACTTAATAGCAATATTTATTCTTCCCTAGATAGCTTGATAATAAAATGTACCACTAGTTTTAAATAATTTCAGATCATCCTAAACATTGATTCTGTAAAAGCTGAAGTAAATCTGCTACTGATCTTTACAGCACATTTAAGTCAGCTAAGCATTTTATTCATTTTTGTCTTATCTTATTTCTTCTCAACTATATCTCTGTGTTTGACTGAATCCCTAGATAAAAAGTAAAGCTATGCAGTCTACCTATTTATTTCAGCCAGCTTATCTGACAGAGCTATTACTTGCAAAGTTTCTTGCATACCGCTTTAAGGATCCAGTATTTCTTGCTCTAAAAACTACTGGAAATACAAAACAGTTGAGCAGCTCTTGTTTACTGTAGTATGGAGGCAGGGCAATATATAACACAATGGTTCAATGCTTCTGAGACATGTTTGAGTTTCTGTTGGATGCTTTTCAGTATGACTTCAAGAATACATTGACCTATGGACACTAACCGGGTTTGCTCAGCCAACACAAGCCCAAAATTTCCTTTACATGAAACGTATTATTATAGAGGACAGTTTCACTTTGATTTAACCACCTGTTGTCTCAGTTCTGGTTTATTTTTTTAAATGCTAAAGAAATCAAAACATAGAAATTTTAAGAAAATTTAGACCCAAAAAGCCTAAAATACATCTCATTCACTTTTACATAAATCAAGTGAGCTGCAGATGTCACAGTACAGAGCCCTTTTATCCAGAAGACTAGTCAAAAAATATTTTGGTTTGCATAAATATCAAAGTAGAGGTATGTTACTATTGCTAGATTTGAATATCTCTCTATATATTAGAATGCATGGGGTTATTTAGAATAGCTATAGCTGGTAATGACATACAACTAACTTGGATCTAAAGAATCAAGAATGCTAACTCAGCCTCTAGATTTGTCCTTTATATAAGGACAGTATAACATTACCTCTGTTTTTGCTGTAAAAATCCCAGAGTGATTAATTAGATACGAATTGAAAGGGTAAGTACGAATTGATCCACATCCAATCTAATAAGCAGGTGATCAAAACCTTATACTTCTTCTTGCATAAATGTTCAAGCCAGAGTGGACCAAAACTTTCCGTGCTTCAATTCACTCAAAAAGATGTGAAGTCAGGTCTTCAGTAGTGAGAAGTTACAGAGTAAGGGCTTGGAGTATGTTTTTTTTTTTCCTGCCAGTGATAAAAATTAAACAGGTAGGGTGAGGCACGCAACAATGAAATAACGAACTGTATTGTTTTCTTTAATTTTGAGCTTGGGAATATCTCTAATGAGCAGGAAAGGAGAACCACCAGACCAGCACGTATTTAAACAGTTGGCTGGACCAAGGTCAGAGTGTTCAGCATTTGCCGGGATTGAAAGGAATTCAGATACTTAATAACACTATTTTCCTTCCTAAATTACACTCTCCTGATATCTACAGCCGCAGTGCTGGGACTACACAAGGCAAGGTAATATTGAACAATAAAGCATATATACTAGCTTGGCCATTTACCACTTACTACTGACTAGAGCAGCAGTTGATTCGGATCCAGTGCTGATTTGCAGGGTTTTTAGACACCTGTACTGTGGTTTCAGACACTCATGCCTGCCTCGTGCCATCCGTACACGTCCCGAGCCCCGCTGCCTGTGCCAGCCACCCTGACCCGGCACACCAAGCCGAGTGCGCAGGACAAGCCTGTGGCAGCAGGCGGCTGCAGGGCAGCACCAGCACCAAGCGCTCCGAATCGATTCGGGAGCCATCTCCGCCCCTGGTGCCGGGGGGCCAGAGCCTGGCTTGGCCAAACTCGGCAGGGAGTGTGGGTTCGCTCCAGGGGGGACGATGGTGTGCCTCGCACTGTGGTCCTGTATGGCATCAGTGCAGAGCCAGGGAGGCATTGTCCCACCATGAGTAAACCTGACTCGAGGAGGAGTGCAGTGCAGGAGTACCCAACGGGCTCTGCAAGACACAGCTCGTGGCTAGCTAATTAAGCTTCCCTGTCAGATCTGACATAACTCTCACTGAGGGCAACTGGGCTTCTGCCCCACACTGCATAGCACATGCCACAGTATTCTATTATCCTGAATAACAGAACACACAAATCACATTACCTCCAACAACAGAAAACACTCTCCTGAAAAAAACCCTAGAAATATTATTTAAACTGCAGGAAAGTGTGGAAGGTAATGCAATGGATGAATTGAAAAAAGTGTTCTGAAAACTGAAAACTATACATCTATCATCTTTTTTTTAAGTTATAATTTTGTATTTTTCATTCTTACAGTAACCAGCTGCTTATTCTTCTCCAGGATGTATTATCAAATGTAGTTTTGTCTTGATCAAATATCTTCCTTCTGTGCTAGAATGATTAGGCTAATGGAATCACATTGTATTTATTATTTACAGAGTACATGGGAATGGCTTCACAAAAGTTAAGGTTGAACAAGGCTCAAAAGAGGACTTTATTTTTGGCACTTGCCATGTTTGCAGAAGAAACAATATCTAAGGAAGTGTAGTTAATGAAAAGAGTCTGTTTAATCAGCATAAAATAAACAGCTAAAAGCAGGTTGCACAGGGAGAAGCAATAAAAGAACAAGTGACTTGCTATGTCATTGTTTTCTCTTCAAGTTTTGCTCACAACAGAAGCTTTTCAACAACTGTGCTTAAATGCCTCAGTTTCAACACTGAATTCCATAAGCAAGAAAAGAAAACGCTTTCAGTCCTTTGTACTACAACGCTCACAAGCCACCCTGGATCTTCTATAAGCCTTATGACATACTCCTCAAGTAGAAGGTAAAAGCACAAAATCAACAGAAAAAGAATACAATTTGTACACCAGGTGCAAGTAAAAACAGTAATGGGGCATAAATACTGTATTTTAACTGGAAAGCTATGTTCACTGAATAAATCAGCTGCTCTTAGCAACAGATACATAGACTCAAGAGTACACACTGAATTTGGGAACGCGCTGCCCTGCTGGAAATCTTTACACGATCAGATCCTTTTACCCCAGTGGGATTTACAAAATGGAACCCTGGATTTTCTTCCAATAGTAAACAGTTACGATGCTGTTTTGATCTTAAACTGCTACTAGAGCCAGACACAAATAATGCATATACTCTCTTTGGAATAATAATTAAAAAAAGAAAAAGCAAACAGACTCTCTCTCTCTTTCAGCAGCTTTTCTTTTCAGAAGACATTAAAATAATCTGACATTTACTACATCACCAGAAACTGAGAATTCCAAAATGCCGGTTTTAAACAAAACTGTCTTTTGCTAATTGCTGTACTAGGGTAGTGAGGCTTCAAACACAGCTCCCCCTAGGAAGTTAGATGAAATCGTATTTCCATCTCAAAAAGAAGTATGTTCTGTATAAAACTTGCTTTATTCATCTGCTGAGTCCTCTTTGGAGACAACACACACCAGAGTCAGCAGAGTCAGTTGGAGTACCCAACTGAGTTGTAGCAACCTGCTATACGTGAGTTTGTTCTCTTATTGCTATAATCAAATAACAATCTCAATAGCATCTGATTCTGTGATCTGGAACAACAGTTGCATACTAGAAGACACATTCTGCGGCATATTTTATTTTTCATCTGTAATTTCAGCTTTGAAGTACAGTGAAACTGGTTTCACTGGCAAGACGTCCACATAGGTAGGCAGAAAACGTAGGTAAGGCTTTCTTTAAAAACTGTTCAGCAAAGAAACTAGAGTAAGAAGCAGGGCCAAGGATGAAGACCGTGCTCATCTGCAAAAGAGATGAATAAAGGAGTCATACACCATCACAATGAAATACAACACAGGCAAAAAAACCCCTGAGCTTTTCAGTCCATCGTACCTCACAACATAGGAACAAGAGAACAGTCCCATTGCTTAAGAATCAGGAAGCCGAGAACAGCTGAAAGGGAATTTCTTCTCACGCAGAGACCATGGAAACCACTGCCATGTCATGGCACAATGCAGAGCGCACATAGGAGTCCCAGGGATATATTTTCCTAATAGTTGGAGAAGACTATCACATCCATTGCCAATGTTGTGCGACGCTGCAGCCGATTCATTTCCTCAGGCCCAGCTTTCAATTGCTTATAAATTCATTATTCACGCTGCAGAATCACAGAATGGTAGGGGTTGGAAGGGACCTCTGTGGGTCATTTAGTCCAACCCCCCTGCCGAAGCAGGGTCACCTACAGCAAGCTGCACAGGACCTTGTCCAGGCGGGTCTTGAATATCTCCAGAGAAGGAGACTCCACAACCTCCCTG
>Ga0065711_1036209_pt1 | contig 21300 bp, 17 predicted proteins | sample Hoacrofraction12_FD_59098 | JGI IMG/M metagenome (GOLD analysis project Ga0065711, IMG submission 59098) | Hoatzin crop microbial communities from Cojedes, Venezuela - Epithelial fraction 12 v2 (version 2) | ecosystem: Host-associated > Birds > Digestive system > Esophagus > Crop | place... | reverse complement strand
CCCCCGTGCACCCACAAACTCCCGGGTACCCCCAGGGCACCCCCAAAGCCAAGCGCTGCAGCACCCTCAAACCTGCAGCAACCCCGAGGCCAGGTCCTGCAGCACCCCAAACCCACCCTGGCAGCCCCCCGAGCACCCCCGGGGGCTGCCTCGGCCCCCCCATGCCAGGGGTCTGGAGGGTCCGGCCCCTGCTTGCTCCATCCCACCATGTCCCAGTTGACAACATCCTCCTGGCCACCAGCACAGGTGGGGAGCCGGGGCTGCAGACACCCAGGAGAAAAACCCATCGCAGGGCTGCGAGACGGTTGAGCCGGGGCCTGGGGGGAGGACGCCAAGCTCACTCCCTATTTTTCGTACCAGGGTACCCCCCAGAGCCGACCTCCAGCGTCCATCGGCTGCCCAGGCCACAGCCGGCCACGCTACGGCCCTGCCGGCTCCGCCAGAAGCTCAGCTCATCGCCGCGTGGACCCAAGCGCCGCAAACACGCGTGCGCGCAGAAAGGTGTTGCCCCCAAGAAGTATCTCCAGCTGCTGGGAAGCCTTGATGCTCCGAAGCCAGAGGTTCAGCCGGGGAAAGTACAGATTGCGGCTGGCATCGCTTTTGGAAGCGGAGAGCCGCTCGCCCCTGTGAGCTATGACAAAGAGAATCGAATCTCACGCCTTGCACCGCGAGCTGACGGCTGCGAGCGTGAGGATTGCTGGGCGAGGGGAACACGTGTTCGCCCGTTCCTCTCCGATTTTGGTCTCTACGGGGCACAAGAGCTACTGCAAGGCAGTGCAGCTTGGTGGGATTAATGGAAGACCTCCGCTACAGCGAGTCACTTGAACCCTCCTGTGCCTCAGTTTGTCCATTTTGAAGTAAGGGACACCACCAATACTTTTTCTCCCCATAGAGCAAGCTCTGAAGCTGGGGAGCAAACACCACTCACCTCCTCCTCCGTCACCCTCGCCGTCAGTCAGGGCATCCCGCCGGCCACGGATCGCTCTCCCCGTTAGCCCAGCCCAGCCCTCACTGCCGCTGCCAGGAGCCCGACCCGCTGGTTTCTCCCCAGGATCCAGCAGCCGGGAGGAAATCAGCCCTCGTTCGGATGCAAACACGGCTTTGCGCCTTTAGGATGAATTATGAAATGCAAAGGCGAGAGAAGCGGATCCTGTCACAGCGCTCACCCTCCGTGCCGCAGGATCCAAGCGCCTGCCGGCTGCGGGCCAAGGGCTGTACGGCACGCACGGACACCCGCGCGCAGCCCGGCCAGGAGCGAAGCCTCCCGATCCCCCTGCCGAGAAAGAAATCCGTGGTACCGACCCCGGCACTCCGGAGGGCTGGTAAACAGGGAGAAGCGCTGAGCGAGAAAACCAAGCACGCGGAGTATTTCTGCGCAGGGTTGTAGAGATGCTTTTTTCCCTTAGCTGGGCTTGGGAGCTGCCAGAGGGATGTGAATTAGAGACAACCAGGCGAGCGCGGAGGAGGAGGAGGAGGAGGAGGAGGAGGCCGGGAGAACTGAGAAAGTCATTTCCTGGGCTGCTCTGGGCAGGATGGGAGGAGGCGATGACAGCCCAGAAGGCAGGGAGAGCCGCTTCTGCCCTCGGAAAGCGCTGCCAGGGCCCAGCAGGCATTACTGCGGCTTACTCGGGAACTGACAAGTCACTATTTCCATGGATGGAGGCGGAAAAGGGTTTCTTTGGGATTAAGGAGTCACTTGGCTGATGCCGGGCTGAGATTCACCCCCACGGCTCCAGCCCAAAGCAGGCGGGCGCTGCAGAAGATCACGACAAAGCGAAGGTGAAACGGCATCGCTCCGGCGAGCAGGGCTATCGGCTCGCGGGACTCTGCTACTGGTCTCATTTTTTTTCCCCACAAGCCACGTTTCCTATCATCGTTTCGTTATTTTTCAAAAGCAGCCCAGAGGCGACCAAACAGAACACGCAAGGTGGGATTCTAGCCTTTGTGGTGGCTGGGTAAAGCTCAGGAGCACCAGATGCTCCACAGCAGGGATGAAAATTAAACCCAAAGTTGTTCTTTTCAGTCGATGTGGTTTTAAATAAAACACACGCTTTGGGAAGCCCAGCTGGCATGTTTGGAGCGCCTGGGGTTAGCGCTGCTGGTAAAGCGAGCAGCAGTTTGATCCAAAAGACTTCTCAAGTTCTTATTTAGGTTTCTGTTGGGGCAAGGGAAACACAAAGCACCTGCAAAGCACCCCGGCCTTGCTGGCATCTTGCTATCTGCCGCCTCGGAGGCACCGCACGCAGCCCAACGCAGCGCAGCCTGCTCCGGTCCCAGGGGCACGGGTACCTCGGCATCGCGGGGAGCGTGAACCTGCCAAAACCTCACCCTCTGCAGCCCTCGGACACTGCAGTACCCGCGCGGACAACTGACGTTAAAGCTTCTAAGTATCGCAGCTCAACTCATATCAGCCCAGGAAGCTCATGCGAGTTTTATGAGATTTGTCCTTCCCAGCACTGAACAGGATTTTACTGACTCGTTTTAAAGCAAAACCATAAAACACTTTTATTCCCTTCTGCTTTTCTTCCCTCGCAAAAAATCTAAGCCCACAGACTTTGCTACTGCGTACTGATACCTCGCTCCCTTCCTTGTTAGGACGAACATTGGGCTGAAGAACGCGGCCCACCCTCACTCAGGTCCTTCTCCGGTGGTACCTGCACGTGGAAACCCTGCAGGCCTTCCACGCGTGCACACCCAGCCACGCTGCGGAGCGTGCCTGAAGCCCGGCTCTTGCGGATGCCCTCGCGCCCTCCCACCTCGCACCCGCGCACTTCAGCACATCAATAATTCCCTTCCTCTTCGGGCAGGCGTTTCCACCGGCCCGAAACGCTGATGCCGGAGGATGCTCGGGAGCTGAACCTGCAGCTGCTGGCAGGGGAATTTATTTTGTTCCACGGTGGATCTTGCTTTTATTTTCATTTTTAGCAGAGCCTGGGGCTGCCGTATCAATCAGAAAAAGCCTGACAGTGCAAAATGCCATCCCCGCCAGCCTCCAGCCCGCTCCTCACGGGTCTGAAGCTACCTCCCTGCCTTGTGCGCTCCAGACAGCGGGGCTGCAGGGCTGTAAGTGGGAGCATTAACCCACGGAAAGGACCCTGGGAGTCAGCCAGCGCAGCCTTCAGCCCTCCCATGTTCCTGGCTGGGGGGGTAGGAGCATGCACAGAGCTTGTTCGAGCGTCTGGGCGCGATGCCGCGATGCCCTCAGTGCACCTCCTTCCCTCCCAGCGTGGCCCTGGGGAGCTCAGCCGCCGCAGACCCCCCCCTACGCCTACCTGCTCCCTGGGGAGCGCAGAGTCGACGCGCAGCTTTCCCCTCCGCAGCACATTCCCGCCAGGCGTGGATTAGTCATTACACACCCCGGTGGGTTCGCTTTTGCCTGCTCAAGCACTGGAAAACAAACCCAAATGGCCACACAAGAAACACTCTGGAGCTGCCCGGCAGCCCCGACCTCTCCCCGTCATCCCCACGACGCGGCCAGGGACGTGCCCGTCATGCAACCCAGGGATCACACATGCCCATGCATCGGTGCCACACCTCCTGACAATGCTGGGAGGTCTCTGCGCAGCTGCACGCCCCCAAATCCAATAAATTTAGGGGACTGCAGAGACCTCCCCCATCGCGGTGGGCTGGAGGAGAGACCCGACATGGCACCTGTGCACCCATTCAATGGGGCAGATGGTTGTCTTCCCCTGGGAACTGGTCATGGGAGGCCACATTCCCAAAAAAAGAGATCCTTCTCCATCACTTGGGACCGCCTAGGAGCTCCCAGCCGGGCGGCAAGGGCCGGGGCTGCCCACGCTGCACAGCAGGCAGACAGGGGGACACAGGGCTGCCCACCATGGTGGCATCCGTCTCGGATGCAGAACGAGCCTCGAGTAATGTCGTTAGGCGAGAGCTATGCTGTCTCCTTCCCAAAGATAAATGTCATTAAAGCTCAGCCCTCACGTATTTTACAACCAGAGATGCAACGGACATTCCCCCTCCCCTCCCTGGGTGGGGGTTTACAGCTTTGGACTGCAATTACGCAGCAGCGTAGCATTAACCCGTCGTATTCCCAGGACCAAGAGCTTCGCCTGAGAGCCACTCTGATCCCCCATCCCACGGGCACAGGAAGCAGCGGGAGAGCCCGGGGGTACCCAGGCGCAGCGTTCGAAGCTACGGAGGGGAAATCTGTGCAGCCCCCCCCGGGCACACAAGCCTTGCCCATCCCCATTGGCAGCGCGAGCAGCGGCACGGGCACAGCAAGGCGCCCACCGAGCACCCAACAGACTTTCTTGCTCTAGATCTTGGTTGGACTCGATGATCTTGAAGGTCTCCTCCAACCTAAACAATTCTATGGTTCCGTGATTCTGTGATATACTATCTTTCCAGATAAAATTTTGCCCGTGTTTAAGAAAGCATGAATTCCAATAACACCCTGCCTGCCCAGGATCTGCATGGCAGGCTCGCCCAGCTCCGGGCCAGGCCTGCTTTTTCTGATTTATGAACCACTTAAAGTCGTATTTGGAGCAGTCAGGGGAGATTTTTTTTTATTTTTCTATTCCCCACCCCGTGTTGCAATTTTTAAGTGCCCGGTTAAGGAGCCATTGGCTGCTCACCATCTGTCTTCATTATTTTTCTTGTTTAGTGGCAAATGCACAACAGGGAGCTTTATCCGTGTGCTCCGGAGCCCTGCCACGGGCTGGGGATGCTCTTTACCTTATCTCGAGACAGTGAAGATATGGCAGAACTGTCCCGTGTCACACTGCGGGCTGTTTAGCCAAAAACTGGGATAACACATCCCTCCGGGTTCATCCTCCCCGGGAGACACAGCGTGAGCCGTGCAAAGGGAGCAGGCATCCTTGCAGGAGGGGTCTGGGCAAGTCTGGGATAAAAAAGGGTGGAAAGGGTCAACACCTGGGGCAAAACCACCAGCTGTCTCCACTGGGATGGCTCTGGGAACAGCAGCGCCTGTGGAAAACTTGGAGAAACCAAAAAATTGATTTTCACCCCCCTGGCCCAGGGGAAGGGAGGACTTTCCCCAGCCAAGACAGGGGGTCCCATGGGGAAGAATTATGTCACCTCCCCCTCGACAACAAACGCAGCACTGCCATGAGCCACATCTTTCCTTCTGCCCTCCCACGGACACAGAGCCTAAATATTTGATGCAGCTGAGCAGCTTTTCCCGGTGCCGGGAAGGAAACGCTGCATCACACCAGCAAACCGGGGCTCTCCAGCAAGAAAAAGCAGCCCTGGGGGGTTTCGCCCTGTCCCGGTGCCCACGGAAGAGCCCCCGGTTAGGGGAGAGGGGCCGCGGGGAGGTGATACCGGTCGGCTCTCGCCTCTTCCTCGGGGAAGCGCGGTGCATCGATCGGCGGAGGGGTCCCTCCACCAGCCCTGCTTGGCTCGGCAGAGGTTCATCGAAGGCGGTGGGCACAGTGCGGCATCGGGTTGGCAGAGAAAACACGCCCTGTGGGACCTGGGGCTCCGAGCGGGGCCAACACGGGGCAGCCCCAGGAAGGTTTTTCTTCCCTCTTTTTGCAGCAGAGCCCTCCCCAGCCTCCCTAGCTGCACAGAAGCCTTTCAAAGCCCCGCTATGGCCATAATCAACATGGCAGGGCCTGCCAAGCCCCGGCGCTGGCGGCCAAGGGCTGCCCTCCTCCTGCACAGCCGGCAGAGAGGTCGGGGAAAATCGAGACGTTACGCCGATGACCCCCAGCCAGCCCCCAGGCACCATTAGGGCTCCAGTGCTCCCTACTCGCACCCTCCCCGCCCTTCTTCCTGCTCTCCTCATGCATCAGCTGCAAGCCTGTGGGCAGAGGATGCTGTGAAAGTGCTGGGAACAAGCTCAGGAGAGCAATGATGAGCTGGGCTGGTCGTAGGGCAGGCCCTTAAACCTCCCCATAGCCTGGCATGCTGGAAGTCCCCAGAGATGCCCACACGGCATCGGTGGTCGGGGCAGGGACGAGCAACAGCATCTCCCCCTCCCACTGCCGAGCTGTGCAGCCCATTCTGCAAGGCTGGGAAGGATGCTCAGCCCCAGTTTCTCACCTAGCAGCTCCCCTTCTCGCAACCACCTCCTCCCGCTGAGGACCGGGAGCCGCAAGCAGCAGGGCGGCGAGGGATGCCCGGCTGCAGGCAGCGTGAACACAGCCGCCCGCGCTGCGATGGGAGCAGGGGGAGGTCGCGAGTGGGTTAGCAAAATGCAGCCGTGCTCCAGGCGTGGAGCAGAGCATGGGCTGAGGCTGCAGCGCCGAAAGGTTTTCAAGCACCCTCAATGCCTGGGGAACGGGACTTGCTGCCACGCCAGCTCCTCTCCATCCTTGCAACCAGGCCACCAAAACGAGCTGGTCTCACACCTCCCTGACGGCTGGAAGTGCTGGGGAGGGCAGCAGGCACTGCTATGGCCCCAAAAGCATCCCTGCCTCCCCGGCCCCTGCCCACTCCAGTGTAGCCCGGGCTTGTCCTCATTTCAGGCCGGGTGAGCGGCGGCCCAGCCCCAGAGGTAGCAAGATGATGGCAAACCTCCTAATGGAGCTTGACAGCAGTGGGATTAAAAGCACAAGTGAGATTGCAACCCCTCTGCAATCAGCTTCGGCCTGGGAAGAGGTGAACCAGAAAAGAAATCTCCTGGCAGCGGGGAGGGGTGGGAGCACACAGGCAGGGCTAGGGGGGAAGCCTTGCCTGTCCCGAGCCCTGCTTGCTCACCCTGCCAACCCATTCTCAATAGGAAGGAGCCAATCCAGCAGCGTCAGTGAAGGGTTTCACCAGCAACATCCCCAATTTCCACTGGTCCCCAGGGGCTGGTGCTTCTACTGCCCAAAACTTCGGATGCGGAGTAGCCCATGCCATGCGTGCTGCTCACACCTCCCTCTCCCCACCTGCAAGCTCGAGGCATCGCACAGCACCAGTGAGGTCCCCCCCCCTTCTTCCTCTCCTTCGGGAGCACGCTTGGAGCGGCATCACCGATGCTGGACACAACACCCAAGCAGCCAGGTCCCAGCTGGAGATGGGAGGACCCACTCTGATGCAAGCAGGTGCTCAGCAGGACACCCGCACCCCTATTTCTGCAGGACGGGATGCGTGCAGACCCCCACGGCTGGCACCAAGCCCCAGCCGCCCCAAAACACAGCTCTGGTTTAACTAAAAGGCAGCGCTGGCCACGTTTCCCACCCAAAGGGTTCTCCAGCAGCGCTGCTGCCCCACGCTTCCTTCACCCTCCTCCCCGCAAGCAGGAATCTCTCTGCATCCCACTCAAACCCAACCCAGACGAGCTTTTGCAGGGATGAAGGGGGTTTAGCTGGCACAAACCACCCCAGGGGTGGCTTGCCAAGTCACCATCTGAGAAGCCAGCAAGGCACAAGAACCGTCCCCGTGCCTGCTCAGCTGAAACCCAGTGGCAGAGGCTGCTCTCCCGCCTGGAAGCTGTTTGCTCCCAGCGAAAGGCAGGGGAAAGCGGGGCTTTTTACGGCAAGAAAAAGGGAGCCACTCCAGGGACCCACGCGTGCGCTCGGGAGCGGAGGGAAGAGCTGATGGGTTTTGGCACGGTGCTTGGGATGAAAAGCTAGCTCCAGCTCAAGACCTTGTTTTGCAGTGACCTGTACTGAGAATTGGCTTTTTCTTTTTTCTTGCCAAATGGAAAGAAAAAGAAATCCTTCCAGGTCACAGGAAAGAAAAGCGTTTACTCATGGGTCAGGTGAAACAATCTGATGCAGGGTTGAGTGCAGCTTTATCCTCCCTAAACCAGGGAAAGACTCAATTTCCATCCGAAAAAACATCTAAAAATAAAAAGAGAAAGGTTTTTGGGGTCAGAAGCACTCGATTTTGGTTTATCGGCTCTAACGACTTGCTGAATTGAACCCCACTTTGCAAAACAGGGGTTGACCCAAAAGCGCAGCAGGGTGGGGAGGGGATGGGCTGATGCACCCATCTGGAAAATTTGAACCATGCTGGGACAGCACCAGCCACGGTGGCAGCGGCCACCGCAGGGACCAGCCCGGGACCCGCCGTGTCCCCGGCACATCACTCGGGTGCCCCCACCCAGGCTCCCGCCACGCCCTCTGCACATCAGGGTGCTGGGAGGGAGGCGATCGGCCGCCTCCGCAGCACTTTGTTCATCCCAAGCGAGCTGTCGTTTTCCAGCCTCCTCCCTGCCAGCAAAATGCTTCCTGACAGCCCGTTTAGAACTCAAAGCACCCGATTACCACCACGGCCAGTGAGCTGCTCACCGATGCCAAGAGAAACTCTTCCATAACCCCCCCCTGAAACTAAATCCCTGCCCATAGCATCACTCCTCGTCCTTCCCAGACCCACCCGCAGCTGGGGGCTTGCTGGGGGGTCACCAGAGTCCTCCTCGAGCTACTCCAGGTCCAGCTCAAGGGGACCCCATGCTTCCATCACCGAAATGCCAGCTCCTGCTTCCCACCACCCCAGCAGGGCAGAGAGCCGTCCGCCCCGGCTCCCTCCACCTGGCAGGGCTGACCCCAGCCGTCGCCCGAGTCCATTAGCGAGTCCCTGGAGCACACACCTCGCCGGCGTTTTGCTTCACCCCGGCTTTTAGGGAGAGCTGCAGAGCTGCGCCGTCTTTCAATTTTTAATTTGCTCTAAACATTTTGGTTGTCTCCCACCGGGACTCCCAGCCGATAACCTCTGCCGGCAGCACCGCCACCCCATAGCTATGGAGGAGGGAGAAGAAGTCAGCTCCGCTTCCAGCTGCTCCAGGGGAGCAGGACCCCTTTGCACATGCATCCGAAGGGCATCCCTGCCAGGCGCTCCAGTGGAAGGGCCCCCAGAGCCCCGTGGAGATGTTCCTCAAGGAGGACAGGGGGACCCCCAGCCCCTCCAAGAACGATCCGACACCTGCAGAGACCGGGCTGTCGCAGAGCAAAGTACCTTCCTCCTCCTCATCAACCACCTCCGCAGGGCTGAGTCCCTCTGAACTTCACAGCTTGCTCAGATTTACCCCGACACGGCAGCACGTGGCCCCGGCACAGCCACCTCTCCTTCCCCACTGCCTAGCACCGGCACAGCAATGCCCTGCAGCAGGGACACGAACACAGCATCGCTTTCCAGTCCTCGAGGCACCTTTCTCTTTTTTCACACTGCCTTAAGCAACAAATGTCCAAACAGGGACCCGCTGGGCATGAGAAACGAGACCTGAGCTGCTCTGGGAAGGGAGGTGCCACCGCACAGCTGGGAAGATCAGCCCAGGTCACCCTGGAGCAGGGGAGCAGCTCTGGGTGAGCTTTCTGCCCCCCAGTGCTGGGAGTTCCAGGCTCAGTTCTGCATGCACCTTTTATCCTAATCGAAAGAGTGTTGAAAAACTAATCAAGAACTTACAGACCACATATGAATGGCAAAATCTCATAGCAAAAAAATATTATCTTCATCAGTTAAGCATCAGAAAAGGTAGAAGGGATCGCAGCAAAGCCCTGCACCCCGCCTCCAGCAGGTACCCAGGTACAGTGCACAAAAAGGGCGACGCGCAGTGGTAATGGCCCAGAATATGCTCCCTCCCACCCCAACCTTGCAGAGGGAGCTCCCAAGGCGCAGGGGATTCCTTGATACTGCTTAGCGTTTACTGGCTCCCTTCCTGCACACAAGTAAGCTCTGTGTCCCCGCCTTCCAGGCCCCCATAGCACCTCCCTGTCCCCAGTTTCCTGGGACAGTCCAGGCTGAGCAGCGGTGGGATCCATCCCCAGAACCCCCCAGTTACACTTTCCGGCAGTGGTGGGACCCACTGTGCCCCAGGCAGGGAGCAGGGACAGAGGCAGCCCCAGCCAGCCATGGGCATGCTGCCCACCCAGCAGGGTCTTCTCCACCTCGTCGTCTCCCTCGCCGTCCCAGACACCCAGAGAAGATGAATTTTAGTTTGAAAGAAGCCAAGATGCAGAGAGCTGGCCTTGGCTGCCACCTAGCAGCGACCCAACAGCGGCAGGGACAGGGTGACAGCTCCTCCAGCTCGGCAACAGGCAGGGGAAGACATGGGGGGGGTCTCCTTGGGACACCCTACCGCAGCCACAATTCTCACCTCCCCGAAACCAAAGGGGACTTCTGCAGTAGAGAGGGTGCTGCTGGAGACAAGCACGCCCTTGCCCAGACAGCTCTGACCGAGCTCAGCTCTGCTTCAGCCATTCCCTATGTTGGATGACAAACACGTGTGCACCAACGCCCGGCCCGCAGCCTGAACACAGGACCAGAGAAGTCAGGCAACTTCCGAACCTCGCCCCAGGGCTGTACAGCCCCTGCTCAAGCCACAGCTCCTCACCCCTCGGATCCCATCTCCTTCATTAGCTTTCTGTGCAGTCATTGCCTAATGAGCCCCAGATTTTCTTTCTACCATTTTTTTTTAAGCCCTTTCACATCCAAAACTACCCCTGAAATTTAAACAAAATATTTATGGAATCATCAAATGGTTTGGGTGGGAAGAGAGCTTTAAAGATCATCTAGTCCAACTAATAATCCTCTTATGCTGGGCTTTAATCCACTCCAGAAATAATGTTCAGCCCTCACTTGAGCTTTTCTTGGTGGTTTGCGGTGAAGTATACCTCCGGCACATTTGCAGGTGGGCACAGAATGGCCCTTGAAGCCCCAAAGAACAGCCTAGGCACCAGCAAACCAGCTGAATGCCAGCATTCATAACTAGGGCACTTTATTTTCACAGCTTTTCTCTGCATTCATAAACTCAAGCCCAAGAGGATTTCTTGCCACAGATAGGGAGCTACATAAACACGGCCAATGTCAAGCTCCAAGCTTTCTCTCACTGGATTCTTTGTCGATCTCACCCAATATCTGTAACACGAGATTCCTCATGCTTTGTACATGTGGCATCTTGATTCACCAACAAATCGGAGCGTCTTTTTCTTGCGGCAGGAGGTTTCTTTTCGCAGATTACCGGCACTTCCACAGACTGAGGCCTAAGCTGGGATACAACCAACCAGATACGCAGCTCCTAACAGCAAGGAGTGTGTAGAGCATCCAGTGTTAAAAGCCAAAAACATCTCCCGCCACAATATCAAAATTGCTCGTGCACTGAGGGAGGGAGGGACAGTTTCCCTCTCCTAAACTTAAAGGATACAGAACACGATGTGACACTTCGATATTCTCCTGAACCTTTACATTAAGGAGCAATAAATCAGTACAACAAAACCAAGCTATTTTCCTGAAAGTAAAACTAACAGCCATCACATGTACCAGGCACATCTGAGCAGATGTCAGACTCCAAGTTTTTCACAGGGATTAAACATTTCTGAAGAAAGAAAATGACAGCATGGTAATACAGAGGGCCTTCACTGCTCTAGGCAGCCTTCCCAGGCAGCTGCTCCAGCTGCAGCTTCTCCTCTCGTCTCACACCCTCTTTCTCAGGCCAGCGAGCCACTGGAAGTAGTCACTGCAAGTGGCTAAGCGCACAGCTGCCAACACCGCAGGCAGCGTGGTGGGAGGGACGTACAGCTTCTGAGACAGCCTTTGGTCAGACAGCCCACGGGCACTGCACAGGCCAACAGCAAGACTCCCGGGAAGGTCTTGGTTCTTCATTTTCTCTTCACCTGCATAAGGAGCGAGACAGAAAAGAAAGGTGGTATCTACACTGGCAACTCTAAGAGCTACAGTTTAGGCTGAAATCCCTTTTGCCTGGACCTTACCAGGTCATGGCAAGAGGACTTTCTACTGCACATGTATTTGATGAGCCCAACATGGTACAACCCAAGAGAGCCTCTCCCTCTCCTCCCAGTGGTCAACCCCCTTTCCCCAGAGGTGGGAAATTAGATGTGAATTGAGCAGCTCGCGCCTGGAGAACGGGGCCTCCACTCCAGACAGATGGCAGACAGCTCTGTTCCAAGGCACAAAGAGGCACTGCCTTCGGCAAGTCACCTAGTCTACCTTGCAAATCAGGCAACTCTCCTTTGGGTGTTGTAAATTCTTTCATCATTTGGAAGAGGGAAGACAAACACCTCCACAGGGACCTTTTGCTTTTGTCCCTTACGGTTGGGAGACTGAGAGACTGTCAGCATGGAACGAACGCCGGCTACCGTATGGAGTGGAGAAACAAAGACTTCTGCATGAAAGCAGCAGAAAGTCTCAAAAAGACAAAAAAAAGTCAACAGAGAGAGAAATAACCCTCAATTCATTTGTTCCCACTAAACCTTCAGAAATCCATTTTGCTGCACAAAGGTCAAACCGATGCATTGCATCCAGTCATTTACGATTGTCGCATCGCCATCCCACGGAAACACCAACATTTTTGTCTGTTCTAGCAAAGAAGCAGCACCAGGCCTAGGACACCCAATAGTGACTGCAAGACTCCTCTAGCACAGTAACAGACTGCTCAGATTTCTGCCGTGTTAAATTTTACTGACAAATCTATTCGTACTGTTACGGTTGTCCAGCATAAACGGTATTGCCATAAGTAGAACAGAGGGATGGACAGCTTCACGAAGTTGGGCCTTGTTGGAAAATCTTTCTATCTGATCAGGGTCATCTTGGCTCATTTCTGCCGGTTGCTTGGAGTAGATAAAGGAGGTGTAAAAGTCTTCCACTGACTTGAATAAGACAGCAGGCACTGAGGACTCTCCAAGAGAATGAGGTGTCTGCAAATGTATATAAAACACTCAGGAGAGGGTGTGATTAGCGCACACTCTGTTCACTAGCCGCCCTGATCTTTACTAGCTCTCAAAGCCCACAAAGAACTGGAATGTCAGCAACTGGACGATTTTTTAAAAAATAAAATTAAAATACTAGTTACTCACAACCTTGGCCAAAGGGCAGCTTTTCCTGCACAGCAAGCTAAAAAGAGTGACAGATTATTACAGGATACAAATCACCATGTCTTTGCTAAAGAATTAACAGCTGGCTCATCTCTCAGCAGCCCCACGCAGAACAGATGCTGGCAACGACAGGGAGCTTCTGCAAGGGAGTGGGAATCGAGTCAGAGGAAGTCCCTCTGCATTTTTGCTTAAGAATACATATTAAACCTAAGTTCCTGGAATGATCACCCATGTCTCAGACACAGACTAGATACTAGAGTAGCTCTCCCTAGAGCCAGCGTTTCTATTTGTTAATTCAGCATGGAGGAGAAAAATAATGAAATGGTAAGACAAGTAGCAATTCACCTTGCCCAGCCACAGCTGTTCAAAATTTAGGTGCTTGCTCTCTAGGCTTCTTCTGTTGTCAAGGCAGCAGAAGAAAGGTATCCATCTTCAGAAGGGGTGAGTCACCATCCAGAGGTGCTTCACCCACTGGTGAGTGTTCAGAGGATTCACCCAGAACAAAACAATTGCTTTTACACAAGCAGATTTAAGCAATTTAAATTGACTCCCAGGAGGGGACCATGAGGCACTCCTGAAGCAGCAAGGAGAGCTACATGGCTGAGCAGCAGAAATTCAGTGCTGACAGGATGCCAGGACAGAATAATTGGAATCACAGGCGTCACTGGAGTCCAATTAACCAGCTACTCAGCTTGATACCAGCGGCCCACTGAAAACCTCTGCCCAACATGCAGTAAAAAAATAGAGTGCAAGGACAACTGAAAGAACAGGGTTAAAACATGATTATTATCTCCCCTCGCCACCCACGATGTCCTTGTTGGGGGACAGGTAGTGTCACTGCCACTCCAGGACAAAGCAGAAACAGAGTGCAAGGGTGGACACTAGAAAATTCTGTTAGCACTGGAAAAAGCTGGGATGGAAATCATTCAAAAAGAGGTTGTTCAGTTTACAGAAGAGGCAAAGGAGACAGGATATCCTAGAGAGTGCTGTGAGGGGCAGCAAGTAAGGCAGTATTTACCCTCCCTCCAGATCCATGCAATTAAGCCCACCACCACTGAAAAGGAAAACACAAGCAGTGAAAACTGGAAGGGAGGGAACACCGCTCTAAGTTCTACAACACCCTGAGGCCAAGAGACGAACAGGAATCAGAGAACGGAAATCTTCCTGTCTGTCCTCATAACTAGCTGACCGATGCACTGTTTCCCCCCTGTCTACAGGCAGGATTATTTTTCCATCCCATGGTCTTCCTTAATAGAAGTTCTTGTCACTTCTTCTAAAGACTGTAACAGAGATCACAGCCAGCGACAGAAAAAGTGCCCAGGACTTCTCTGATCCAGTTAGGAAATTCCTATGCTTTGAAACTCACATACTTTAATACTTGCAGGGGAGCATTTAAGTCAGCTTACAAGGACCCTAGTGCTACCTACCCACCTGCCTCCATCCTCATCCCCACACTTCCCACCAGAAACTGTTCTCTTCTCTCATTCCCTCAAGATCCTTCTTCCCAGCTTGCTTTCTGTCTATCCCTTTCAGCTAACATCCTCCAGAGCCATCAATTCTTCCAGCTTTTCCTCTCCTCCTTCTAGAAAATGCTTTGTCTCAGCCACTATCAACCTCCAGATGTGTAAGGAGCTGTGGTTGTCCAGAACCTTGTAGGCACGCTCCCATTTCCAGCTTGGCAATGCCTTCTGTGGCTCAACAAATCCTAAGTGAAACTGGCTCCCCGCTGAACCCAGAGCGGAGCATTTGCAAAACGCCACGCTGCAGGCCCCGTTAAGACTCATCACTAACCACTATTTAAAAAGCAAACTTGCAACACCAGCACCACGTAATGCCTCAAATCACAGCCCAAAACGTAACCCTTCCAAACCCATTCTCCTGACTCAGGAAGAGAGGCCTGTGTGATGCAGAGAGGTCTCACAGTAACTCCCAGTTACTCCCAGCAATCCTCAGAACTGTGAATGGAGGGGAAGCAGAGGAATGAAGAAGTGCCAGGCTTGATCTATGAAGTGCTGAAGCAGTCAGTCTTGCTTCCACAATACACTTGTGCTCCACTGGCATGTCAAGGCATCATCAGTAACACCAGAAACAACCGTAAAGAGGAAAACCTACAGCTCTGAGCCCATGCTAATAACCAGTCATTATTTCTTGGTCGGTCACTTTTTCTAAAAAAAGAAAATACATGTCAAAGCAATCCAAGGGTTATTCAAACAATCTAAAAACAAGAACAAGCCCTCTCAACAGCAATAGCTGAGAAAAAAGCCATTACCTTAGCCACTGCCACAAGCTCTGTAACAGTTTCATTTGTATCCTGCTGTGCAAGTTCAGGGTCTTGGTCTGTTGTTCTTAGGACACTGACTTCATCCAGAAGTGGCCGCCCATCATCCTGTATCTCCTCCTTAGCAGAGAGATGCCATTGCTAAGGAGATGGACAAAGCAAGAAAATGTACAGCTAGTGCAGGCAGAAGAAAGCAGGATCCACTGGAGCAAATTACGGAGCAATCAGATGATACCATTTGGAGATTAACCGAGAGAGAAATGCAGAGGAGCTTTTCTGTTCTGCTTGGAAGTTTTAAGATGCCTATCTGGAGAAGTCTGGGCTACTTGGAAAGGACAGAACGAACACGGAAGAATGGGAAACAATGTGAACAAGAAACTAACTTGTCACTAACTTCTCTGCTCCACAGTAAAACTTATCACTTGTAAAGTACAGCATTATTCAAGCAATGTTTTCCAGTTATTGCTTGCTGCCTTCTGAGAAGTTTTACCACGGAGAAGTGTCCTAACGTATCAGAGCTGCTACAACAGTGTCCAGCCATTTCGCACTTAAGGGCAGGGGGGTGGTGGTGGTAATCCTGACGAGGCAAATCTAAGATTGGCCAGTGCAAAGGGAGTTCCCCACTGCTTAAGAGGAGTTACCAGAAAATGCTAGCTGAGCAGTAACAAGTGTCATACCAGACACGTTTCATTCCAGTTCAAGACATTTTGAGTAACTTTATAATTGACATTCATGATCATGTTAATGAGGCACCAAGGAAGAGAAGGAATTGTTTTGGGCACCTGAACAGAACAGCAGAGAAGAAAACGGTTAAAATCTAACAAAGAGAGATCTAGATGACTGCAATTTCTCAAAAAGGATTTTAAGACCCTTGAAATCAGACAGGAGAGAACCTGAATGCATTTACATTCCTCTAGTCTCCAAATTGCCAGCTACGTCTGACATTTATGTACATGAATCTTGCTACAAGTTAACCAGATTTTCCCATAAAAATCACAATAAACTCGGATTTGTAGAGTCTCAGCCACATTAATTTCTTCCAAATACATAAAGACGCTGGTTTGGCACCTTTGGCTCAAATGATGTATCAACAGTGCACGGCCATTAACATCCAAGATAGATAGCTTATACAGAGCCTCTCTAGTACAGAAACACAGTTGGCTAAAACAAAACCTAGGTAAAATGACTGCTTTAGAAGCTGCTAACATTACACTAGCTTCTACTCTTATTTCAGAGAAATGTCAGAAAAACAGGCCCAGAGCAAGCCCACTGCTGAACACTTCAACAGCTGACATCTACTGAAAAGGTGCTTTGGCCCCTATAATAAAATGTGTCATGAAAATGCTACCATTTAAATAACACAGAAAAGTAGAGAGAGTCACCTGTAGACAATTGTTCCTGGTGCTTCTAACCGTACTGCCTTAGATTGCACTCAAGACCCTGGGTTCTACTCCCTGCTTAACCCCTCTGTTCATCAAATTCTCCACCTGTCAAATAGCAAAGGGCTCCTCTCTTTAATATGCTCTGAAATCAAAGGTGTAAAGCAGATATCGAGATCTGGATATCATTCACCTTTAGAGTTACCGTTCTAATAAACCTGTAGTTGTGTATAGCCTTACCCCCTGCAACAGTCAGGACAGCAAATCATTTCCTTTCACGCTAGTCTAGAACGAGCAAGACCCTTAATGCAAATAATACACCACTAGTTCTTCTGGTCTTTTCCCACATTTAAATGATACTCCGAGTTATTACACACCGTTTGCCAAACCCCAGAAATGCGAGAGGAACACACACTACTTCTTGGCTCCCAGGGGTGCCAAACATAGAAGTGCTAAGTCAAACTGATCTCAGGAATCTGGTACTGCTCTGAGTTCTCAACTGAGTCTGTTCTGTCTCTAGCAGGAAAATTATGGTGCATGTGGGAGGTTAAGAGAAATCACTGAGCACACAGACACCCTAAAGTCTGCAAAGGGGTCAGAGGACAAGCAGCTAGAGGTGTTATTTGTGGTCCATGTGCAATTGTTTTTGTATTATTGTTCTGCTTGCGTTTTAGAAAAGCAAAAAAAACAACTCCACAAAAAACCTGCATGGGACTAAAACAACACATGTCTAACCAAGCCCTGGGGCGGATTTCACTGAACAATAGCTGCACCACAGTCAAGCTCCCACCTGGTCACACTGTTCATCCCTGTTCCGCTCGGAGGTTGCAGTTTCACTATCTGCCTCTAGTGATTCCTGCTGCAAGTGAAGGTCTGGCTCCATTAGTTCAACATTCTCTTGCTTTCCACTGGGCTGAACGTACAAGGCCGAAGGGTTCAGCTCCTCGAATCCCTAGGAATAAAAACCCAAAACCCCAGTATAGTCAAGAAAACCTTGGTGTAACTACCACAAAGAATAAAATGGATTCAGCAAATTTCCAATAGGTTTTATGAAGAAGCACATCACCCACAAGTTAGCTCCAAATTCTTGCAGAAATTCTCTTACTGTGAAAATCAACTCCTCTCCCACCAGCAACAAATTACTCAGCAATGCCCCCCTCCCCCCAAAATTGGACATACACATGCAAAAATATAATCACAGGATCTAAACCTGCCAAAACATACATTCTGCATCTACTGAATAAAACAGACAGAAGCACTCTGGGCTGTCAGGCCGGACTCTCTGCCGAGATATAAAATTGTGACAGCACCTTTCCAGGAGTTTTCATATCCACACAGTTCTTACTGAAACTGAGCTGAGACATTCACATGACGACACACAGGGGCCTAAATCATAAATGCTCTGCGCTGGCTTACAACTTGAACGTCTGTCCAAGGCACAACATGCAAACTACCACGATTACACTGCCCAACAGTGTACATTTCACTGGCAAAGTAAGAAACTTTTTAAACCAAGACCATTTCCGTAATGCAGTTTGTTAATGACATAACTAATCTTCAATGCCTACAGCAGAGAAGGCCAAAATAATTTACTTTACTACCTTGTTTCTCATTCAACTGCCCCTGCCACAATGTAGCACTACTTTAAGTCAGACAATAAAATCTAATCAACTTGTTCTCATTAATTGCTTGGATGAATCAGGGGCCTCAAATTATGATTAACAGAACTTGCTGAAATTAACAACAGGTAGTGAAGTAACTAACACATCTCTTAACCTCTCAATTCCATCTCAGTTTGGCCTTATGCTCAGAACATTTGTAGCGATTTTATTCTTCCATTTTATTTATCCAAGCTGTGAGTCAGCTCCTGATGAATCTGCAATACTAACAAGCTAATCAGCTTAAAAAAACCCATCAAAACCTTCTAATCCACTATTTGAAGACAGGATGAAAACAATTTGTTCTAGTAAACCTGAACATCTCTGCTGTATCATCAGATTCTGCCTTAACCAAAAAGCAAGCTCTCGCCACAGAGTCAGACACCATGGGATGCAGTCACACAATGGTAAGTTACAGCAAAGCAGGGAATACTAGTTTTGCTCTTTGCAAAACTACTTCCTTCAAGCTAAAGATCTTCCCATTATAGGCACCCAACGGATCTTTTTCCTGCCCTTCCCTTCAGCAGAACACGCTTCCCTCCTGACCTGGGAAGGAATATTCTCTCCACAGATGTCAGCACATCCTTCATCCCTCAAGACACAGTGGAAGTAGACATCCTCCTCAGTGGATGTGTCGCACAGGAAGAGATGCAAAATGCCGTTCACATATTCATCCACGATGCCCACAAGTAGCTTGGAGCCACACAGCTTCTTGAATAGGAGAGTTGCTGCATTGGACCACCTACCCTGAGGAAGAAACAAGAACGTGAAGTTACTATAAACAGACCAACATCCACTGCCTGAGACTTTCCCTTGTGGGCACTTGTCAAAAAGGCAATTAAGCTAGGTCAGGCTAGGGACAAATACAGGAAAGTCAGGCAGACAAGCTGCCCAGCACCGAACCAAATCAAACTACCCCAAAGCCTGCCATGCTGGTTGCACTGGGAATGCCCTTTCACCCTAAATACCTACGTCCAAACATGGTTTGATGGCATTCACCAGTGATTTCATCACAATTGCCTAAAATACAGTTTTGGGGTGGTTTATTTTTTTAAATTCCTGCAATCATGCAATTATAAACATTAAAAGACTCAAAAGTTTTTAAGAAGCTGCTAAGCCTCACTGCAATGGAAACTGTGATTCTTTAACTCTCAAAAACTAGAGGAAGTCCACGCCTTTAAAACACATAAGAAGCAACTCTGCTCACATGCTTTTCTTCAGTGATTGTATTTCTCAGGCTTCTTGACCAAGTGGTTTCCCAGCACAGAGGAACTTTCCTGTGACCTCTGTAATGCTTTGGCTATGCTGACTGCATCAAACCAACTCATTTAAAGCTCCATCACAGAAGAAATTTCTGAAACGGAGGGCTGGAGCTACCAAGGCTTCAGAAGGACCCTGGAAAACTACTGGCAGAGGAAGAAACAAGTTTGGTCATCTGCTTAACAGTACCTATCTGCTTCTGCAACAACGCAAGCAAGAATACTCTGATCATAAGGAAAACAGACAGTGGAAGGGTGATCACTTGCAGAGACAGAGACCTGCGCAGTAATACTCTGCCGAACGTAACGGCCATTCTGCTGTAAACATCAGTGGGACACGAATCCATCCAAAAGTTTGCCCTTATCAGGAGAAAAAGCCAACCTCTACTCGGCAGCTCTCATACATATGCCAAGAAACAAAACTGCACGTGAACACATACCTCCATGGGTTTTACCCACGCCAAGGAACACGGGATGGCCTGAGCAGGGAGCTTCAAGTAGCACCACCTACAATACAAAACAAAGCCATCACCAAAACTGCAAAAACGGAGCAAAGCCAGACAGAAGAGCAGAACTTCCTCTTCTTCTGGGTTTTCAAATCAGCTTAGGAATAGAGGCATGTATTGCATTTTGCACTTATGAACAGAACCTGAGAGAAGCTTTGGAAAACACTCCATATCCAGAGAAGGGGCACAGCAGAAACAGCAATAACAACTCGCCCCTTAGGCCTCCCCTTGCCCAAGCATCCTCCCTTCATAACCCCTTATTATTGCAAAGTTACGGACAGAGGACAATGACTTCTGAACCAAAGAATGCCAATGGCCAGGCATGAATAGAGGCAAATGAGAGGGAAGAAGAAAATATGGAAAAGGTACTGAATTGCAGAGAACAAATAACTCTGACACTGCAAACGCACAACACTTGGACTGACGTCCATTCAGGAGGATGTTTACATTGCTTCACAGAGCCCAGGAAAGAGAATTAGGGAGCTTGCCCCATAGTGACAGACAGTGGCAAGAAGAAAGACTGAGGAATGAAGGCAGAAACACGAAAGGCTTTAGCCCGTAGTCACTGTGAGGGAGTAATGGACAGGGTTGATGAGCAAAAGGCCTGGAGCAATCAGCAAAACAGTCTTAATGTCACCTGAGGTATTGGCATGTAAGTATGGAAGGGGCTGCAAGGCACCATTAATGCAATATAAACCCAGATCCTTTCCAGGAAATCTGCATGCTGGGATGTCTTTCTGAAGAAAGACAGGCCAGTCAGCCTCACCTTGATTCCTATGAAGGTGATGGAACTACTAATCCTAGGACAAGAAGGTGACTAGAATTAATCAGCATGAACTCAACAAGTCATGCTTGACCAGCTTGACAACCTTCTACAATAAAATGACTGGCTTGCTAAGTGAGGGGAGAGCAGTGGGTATTGCTTGCCTTGACTTCTGTCAGGCTTTTGACACTGCGTTCTGTAAGATCCTCAAAGGGAAGCTGAGGAAGTATGGACTGGATGAGCAGACAGTGTGGTAGACTGAGAACTGGCTGAAGGGCCAGGTCCAGAGAGTGGTGATCAACAGTACAAACTCTAGTTGGAGGCCAGGAACTAGTGGTGTACCCCAGGGGTCAACATTTGGTCCAATACTGTTCAACATCTTCATTAACGAGGAGCTGCTGGAGAGTGTCCAGCGGAGGGCTACGAGGATGGTGAGGGGACTGGAGCATCTCTCCTACAAGGAAAGGCTGAGGGAGCTGGGCTTGTTCAGCCTGGAGAAGGCTGAGAGGCGACCTAATATACGCTTACAAATATCTCAAGGGTGGGTGTCAGGAGGATGGGGCCAAACTCTTTTCAGAGGTGCCCAGCGACAGGACAAGGGGCAATGGGCACAAACTGAAGCCGAGGAAGTTCCAGCTGAACATGAGGAAGAACTCCTTCCCTCTGAGGGTGACGGAGCCCTGGCACAGGCTGCCCAGGGAGGTTGTGGAGTCT
>Ga0065711_1007846_pt1 | contig 21302 bp, 7 predicted proteins | sample Hoacrofraction12_FD_59098 | JGI IMG/M metagenome (GOLD analysis project Ga0065711, IMG submission 59098) | Hoatzin crop microbial communities from Cojedes, Venezuela - Epithelial fraction 12 v2 (version 2) | ecosystem: Host-associated > Birds > Digestive system > Esophagus > Crop | place... | reverse complement strand
CCTGCCCCCCCCCCCCAACATATCTGCCTGTGCTAGACACCACACAGAGCAAGGGCAGTGAAGAAGTATTTTGACCATCTGAGAGGGGAGAAAGCACATTACATTTTAGAAGTGACTTTATCTCTTTCCTGCTGACACACTGCGACAGGCTTTACGTGGGGACTGGGCAATGAGAGCTGTGTGAGAAGCAGGCTGGGTTGGGGTTGGAGCCCTGTGCTGGGGAGCACTGGTCTAAAGCTTTGGTTTTTGGTCCAGGTTTTGCTACACACCCATGTACTGATACAGTGGTGTAATACACGCATAAAATAACCATCTACATCAGCCCAGGCCATTCAACAGCAAACAAAAAGTTGTTGCATCATGTTTTTCTCCAAAGTTTTACTCTAAACTCTAAAGGCACCTACCCGGACTCCAACACTAGATTTTGCAGCCAGACTTTTCGTACTTGGCTGACTGCAGCTGGGCTCCTAAATCCATATTTTGGTAAATAGCTGGGAACTGACAGAGCACCAATAAACCTCACTGAAGTCATCGCCTTTGAGAACCAGGCCTCCTTCATTTCTGTGCTGAAAACAGACTTAAAAGCCTTCTTTTAAGCACCTCAGATTAGAAAATATTGTCTAAAGGTTTTGCGTTAACCATAGATTACACAGAACTGTCAACCAGCAACGGAATAAATGAAAGTCATTCCCTGCCCTGACCAATGTTGCTTTTTCTTACTTAAAAAGATCTGATTCATTGTTTTGCATGTGCTCCCTGAGCAGTTCATGCACTGTCAGACTCAAGCCTGTTTTCCTCCTGCACCTTTCACAGCAGCGTTGAAGCTGTGCCGTCAAGGCATCAGCCAGATCTTAAGCACTCAATGGCAACAACACGCAAGTAGAACACAGCAAATTTTTTTTAATCCTCCAGCCTTGTCATCAGTGTAGCAGCTTTTTCAGATCCTCAATTGTCTGCATTCCTGTGGAAAGCATGCCATAATCAGAAACCACTTTCTTTCTTCACCTCAGTCCAAACAAACTCAGGCTTTCTGTTCATTTTCATTCTCTTCAACCTGTGTTAACTTTAATGTACATTGCTGCCTCCTCAAATCTCTGTTTCACTTATCATTTCCTTTGTGTTATACTCCTGAAATGTGAACTTCTAATCTGCGTCTTGCTTTACTTCTATTACGCTTACTTCTTAACGCATGTGATCCTAATTCAGTGACCTTATTTTTGGAACTTTCTAACTTTCCCAGGCATTCATCATTTTCTGACTCATTTTTATTTCCCTCTTTCTATCCTCCTTTCACTACTAAGGGAAAAACACAAGCAAAACCAAAAAAAGACAACAATTTCAAACAAAAAAAAAAGCCAGTCATTTATTTTCTAGTAGGTCTTCATGTGGGGTGGTCAACAGAACAATGTCAGTTGTAAGTGATGGAAGCATAACACAGCATTCATGCAAGTGAAGTGGCATGTTTGCCTTGCAGTGGTCTAATTTTAACCTTTTATTCACTCTGGGAGGACAAGGAAAAAGCTGTATGTGAAAATGAGTGTAAAAAGCACCTTTTCCATTAAAGTCTTGTACTGGAATGAATGCTAAATGCCAGTTCGCATCTCCAGAAAGCAAGCTTCTAGCAGGCAGACAGCCATTTCAGAGCGCTACATGCTTCGTAGCAGCAGAAGCAGCAAAACAAGAAAAGTTACCCGCAGCTCAAAAGAAAACAACACCTCTATCTATATAGGTTTATGTTAAAGCGAAGCTGTTGAGAACAGCCTGCACCACCTTTAGCTTGCCGGTTAACACGCCTTTTGCACTCACCACGGAAAACAATACAAAAAATGAAGTGGCAATACCAGGCTGCAAACAAAAAGACCCAGCAAAGCATGGGGGAGTGACTGACTGGAATTTTCGGAAGTGCGCAAGGACTGTTTTGGCAGAGAAACACACACTGAGTGTGGTGACACATGAAAGAACTGACTAAAGATGAAGCTGCTGCCTGTCTTCTCTGTTTTCTCTTGGGACCTGTGGGGAGCAAACATCATTCCTGTGGCAGTAATACTTATCCTAAGGGCGGCAATAAATTAGTGGCTGCTACAGGACATCCCCAAGGCAAAGAACTGCTGCAAAGCAGTCTCTCCGTGGACATTTCCCTTACTGCTAATGAGTAATCAGCCCTGTCCCCCTGACTGCTCCAGGCTGCTGTCGCAGCTTGCCGTGGTGCCCTGTTGGGAGATGCATGCTTGCAGGAGCTGCAGAGCCAGCTTGGTGCTACAGTGGTGGGGGAGATGGGGCAAGCAGACTCTTGGAAACAGCTGCCTGGAAAATGATCCTCAATGTGAGCAGCACGATGAAGCAGAACTAAGTTTTCCCTCTCACATTTTTTTTTCCCTATGCTGTCGATTCATCAGCTTCATGTTGGAAGGCCTAGGTGCTCACTGGAGGTGGTACTCTGCTAATGCGCCTCCATGCCAAATACGCTGAGGGGAATCCTACTGTCAAAAAAATAAGCTAAGGAGACGACAAAAGAGCACACATGTGTATTCCTAATAAAAATATAAAACCCAGAAGTCTATGGGCTGATACGTTTGAATGATACTGATTTGACAAGTTGCTGCTGGCAGTAAGAATGAAAGAGAAGTCAGCAAAGTGGCATGTGCATGTGCTTACAAACCATGTTTTAACCACATCAGATGGCCTCAGGCTTCTCTTCTCAGGATGACTATTTTTCTAGCCCAGAATGTGTCCAAAAGGTTAGGCAGAGGCCATCGAGTTAATAGCTACACAACTTGCAACTGTGCTTAACAACTGTCAGCGTATTCAGCAGTTTCAGTCATGGACAGGAGATTTTCAGACTCCTTGCTTGGTGGGTCACTTGGCCTGTGAAAACTTACAGCTCCTGCTCTGGGACAGAGCTGTTGCTAGATCTCATTTGGGTATTTTCATTCATACCTGTTCTGCTCTGCTGAACTGAAACTTGCTAACTCCATTTCTTAACAAACCTTACAGTCTTGATCCGAAGCTCAGCTATTTACAGCATTACCAAGCCATTTACCTGACTCATGCAATAAAATTATTTCACTTTACAGCTACTCAAGACTAAATTTTGAAAAATGCTGTAATTTCATGATCAGTTTAAACTGCCATAAATGAGCCCCACAGCTGACAGAAGCAATCCCACTTTGCTCCAAAGCCTGGTGGTATTTCTGGCACACGGAGTCAGCATTCACAGCTCTGCTGTTCTGGGGTAAGGAGTCCGAGTCTGAAGCCCATTCATGACATAGCCTTGGGTTCAGTGATGCTGAGGCCTGCTTTCTGACTTTGCAAAATTTCAGACACAAAAGCAGATGTGGAAAAGAACAAGATGAAACCTTCTCTCAGATCAGAGTCCACTTTAGATGGCAACTGATAGACAACTTCATTTATAACTCCAGACTTGGATCTCCATGCAACTAAGGTGCATGGCAATATTCCTTTGTATATTTGTCTCCATTTATCCTTTTGAAAGATTAGTTTACATCTACTGCTGATGTAATTCATGTTCAAAATCCTTTGTGATGACACTGATATACATCATCACTGACACAGCCAAACATAATTCCCCATAATTGCGTTCAAAACTCAAGTATAAATCCCCTCTCCAACCTCAGAAGTGAGATGTACAGTCATGCAAGATTTAGAAAATCCTGTCATGGATGGTTTTGTTAATTTTCATCTGACCACCTCAAGGAAGCCATTGGCCATAAGCATATGAATACATCGCAAGCCTGAGGAAGGAAAATGAGCCCCATCCTTCTGACGTCTTTGCAAAAGCCTCATTAGTGTATCCAGAGGAAGCTACATCAACATCACTGGTTTAACAGACACCGAACATTTTGCAGATGTTTGGCCCTTGTTAGGTTGGATTTTAGATCTCTCTTGATCTTGGTTTGAAAGAACTAGTGAGCTCAACAGCTTGCACAGCAAGAGTTAAGCAGCTAAGCGTTAGTTGTCCTGATAAACAAGCTTTCTATAGGGAAGTCTTTGGTAACGTATACACTTGCTAGAACTCATGGAACAGGATGTGCTTTTGGATGCAAGTACAGCAAGTCACTGGAAATGACAATTAGGCATTAATTACTCTCTTTAGCATACTGAGCACATCTACTGCCTTTTACAACATAAATAACAAAAATGAGAAAATAAGGAACACTACACGAAACTTGACAATACAGTACATTTATACAGGTTTTTTCTGAAACACTTGTTGCGTTAGAGATTTATAGGCCAGATACAGACTGCTTTACAACTCTCTACTCATGACTCCCATATGTGGTGTGTCTGTCCCCTCAGAGCATCTCCCTCCACTGCTGGATCTTTATGCGATCCAGAGCTACCACCCTGATTCAAGCCTGGTTTTCTGTTGCCAGCCTAGTCAGCAGGATGTCACCAGTGAGGATGGATTCACTCCTCTCAGCTGTAAGCGGCTGACATCAGCAGGTCTGAGGCTATTCTGATGTACCAGGGTCAAGAGCAGCATCTGGATGGGGCAGGTCACAAAGTAGGTTCAAACCTACTTCAAGCAGGTTGAGACTATCTTCCCCTTCCTGCTGTACCGTATATAGAACTTTGCAACTGGCATGGAGGAGTTCTCTGTGAAATTTTTCAACCTCTTGACTCCATGCCAGTGAGTACAGCTCATTTTTACTGTTGGCAATATTACTGTTCAACATGTTAGAGGATGCTGAATAGTAAACTAAAATATGTACGTGTAGGTAACGTGCAACTGCTTGGAATGCACAGTCCATAACTGCTTCTGGACTGGCCCTACAGATAATCCTACTTCAGTCAGCTGGAAACAGCTGCCCTGAAAACAGGACCTTATCTGACAGTGGTTGCTGATTGGTGAGTCAGTTAGTGGATGGTGTTACATCAAAGTGGATTAGGGAGGAACAAATCTAAGGTTTGCCGATAGGAATGGAGATGAGAGACAGCAATAAAAATGGAATAGAACACGAGCGAAAACCTCTGAAACACTGAGCAACAGGCTGCCCAGGCACACTGTGTAAGAACTAGCAGGCTGGCTGGTCGTATAGCCACGGGGTGTAGAAACCCTGTATATTTTTTCCCGAGGGGATTAAGATAAGATAAAGTAGTTAAGATAAGCCTTGTAAGATCTGGTGTTTCTCTAAAAGAAAACAAGTAAGTGATGTTGCTTTGCAGCTAATAAGAGTTATGAACTCTACATGTATCCCTGATAAAACACAACTGCAGAAAAAGAAGTCTGCGCATGTGTCTGCGTTCCTGGCATTACTTTATTATTGGGTAGAGGACACCTCCAAAAGCACACTGCTTCCTAATGCCAAATTAAGGTCTCAATTCAATACTGACTCCAGGAAATATGACACCTGCTGAAGCAAAAAGAGTGTATAACGTGCATTCGTAAAGATCTCCCATCCAAGCTTGGATCATGCCCTAGGCTGCCAGACTTTGAGATCACAGCTCATCTCACTATGGGGCACAGACAAAGCTATTGCAAAGCTTAATGCTGCTGCACACAGCGAATGAATCACACATTCTGGTCATTTGAATGGGCTGATATGGTTCATATCCAAGATATGGATCTCATTCTTCTGAACAAAGCAAAACATTTAATGAAAAACTGATGTTTTCTTAATATAAATTAGTAAGCACAGTAATTTGCACTTAAATAACTCCTTTCATCTCCTCCAGAGCTCAGAGCTTCTTAACAGTGAAAGGCGATTTTTTTTCTTTACTTACATTTTAAAGGAAAAATTGAAGAACTTGTAAATGTCTTGCACAGAGCTGAGTCAGAATTTGAGTCAGTCTCCTGCTGTTGTTGTCACACATTGCTGCATCCTCCTCACTACCAATTTAATAGTTTATTGTTTGGTTTTTGTTGTTTGCTTACAGCGGATAAGTTTACGGCAGTTGCCGAGTGATTTATTACTTCATTATATAGATTTATTCTGCAAGTTTTGGGATGTAAAAATAATTTCTGTACTATCCAGTATAGTTAATCTGTAAATACTTAGGGCCACCTTCATCAGAACTAGTAGAGGATGAATAAAGAAATGGTAGCACATATTTTTCTTCTGGCATCAGCGCTGGCTTACCTAGCTCTCACTTTGGTCTCCTGTGTAATTTTTTCATGTCATTGTATTATCAGATCTGGTTCACTGCACAAACAGTTGTTGATAAACAATGGAGAGAGTGGGATGTAGGGACGAAGTGGCAATGGGCAATAAGAACTGCCCTGGCCAGCTTTGCTACTGAAAAAAATCCATGAATATATCACCAAATTTGCTGTGTCCTAGGCATACTGAATATAAAATAAGTATGTATTTTAAATGCTGAACCCGGATGTCTCAAAGGTTCAATAAAAATATGCAAAGCCTTTATCTTTAGGTCACTAGTTCAAATCACAAGAAAAAGATCTGAGGTCCATTTCTTAGTGGAAGAGTGCTAATAGCATGGATTTTCACTCTTCTCAGTGCTCTTATTAAAGAGGCAACAGCAGAGGAAATGCATTACCCGCTCTGCCCTAGAGGCGGGTCAAGGCTGAACACATTGGCAGGTCTGTGTGTAGGATGCTGGTGCTTGCTTTGTCCCTGTTGAATAACTAGGAAATTAATCCCTTGGGTAGTGAATGTGACACCTTCTGACACCACAAATTCACACAGGCAGATGGAGGGAAAGAAAGCAAAGTGTCTATAGATTAGCACTGTGTAAATCAAAAGCCACTCAGAAGTAATTTGTATTGGACAAGCATAAAACTGATGCAACCCAGAGTCATGCCAGCTCCTAAATGATCGATAAGAATATTCAGTAAAGCCACTGCAAATGTCCAGCTTTTAATTGGAGCATAAAGTTTTATGAAAATGGCTCATCAGATGAACAATAACAGCATGTAAAAACTGCAACAAACACACCAACAACAGCTGAATAGTAATTCTGACAGAACATATTTCATAAGAACCTGTTTACCACTGATATCCTTGATGAACTTATATTGGAAATAAAGGCTATTAAATTGCAGTCAACTCATGAAATTATTACTACACACATTCATTATTTTATGAAGCAGCCTATTGACACTCCTTAGCCTGCAGAAAGAATTATGAACTCTTGTTATACTAGTACACCGTAGCTTGGCTTTAGATTATAAATTCATCACTGTGTTCATAAGCTCTTGCCAGTGTTTCATTGCTTATGTGTAAAATGTGTACACATTTACCCGTCTTGTTGGAATCACAACTAGATAGAAATGATTATGTTAAAATGCCAGGGCTTGGCATTTGTTCATGTGCAAAAGCAAAGCTGTAGTTCTGCTCAAGATGAATTACAGGACTGCATAAAAAAAGGCATACTTTTTTCATTGTGTTAACAAATAAAAAGAAACTTAGTGCACGAATAACTGTACCATGCTAGCAAGTCGATCTACAGTCTCACAAGTTTTATTCATGGCTCAGCATTACTGCCTGTGAGCTCAGCTACCCCTAAGGGCTGACTACTGAAGCCTGTTCTGCAGATGCTCATGTAGCTCCTCTGACAGAGCATTTTATGTAGACCCAGATCAGGCAGATAAGAGATGCTTACTGTTGGCCAAGTTTCTCTGGCAGCTCCCTGAGTTATATAAAGATCTTTTCTTCTGGAACAGCTGACCACAGTAATGGTTTTGCTAGCATCATGACATCTACCAGAAGATGTATGGTTTCCACATTGATCTGAGGGTATCAGCAGAACGTTCTGAATGTAGACCTAGCTTGATCTAAAGTGCTGTAGGAAATACGCATGTAGGGTACGAACATAATCATCGAATGGATTTAATTGACTCAATGTTCTCTTTGGCTTGTTTTTAGGTTTTTCTAGTCAATGGAGTTTCCATTGTTTCCCTTGACTATCTATTTCTCAACTGCACTTGGCTGAAGGACCAGGAAGTTGTTCCTGATTTTTTAGCTTAATTTTTACTTTTTATTATATGAAGCTTTTCCTTCCATCATTTAGCAGTTCTTTGGTCTCCTTGAAATTTCAACCTGTGCATACCTGAAGGGCTCTCAAACTGGTGATGTTAGGCTTTCCAAAGTTCTCACAGTCATCATTAAATAAAGTGGCTCTAAATATTCATAAGTGACATAAGACATAAGAAGTCCATAAGACAGAAAAAGTCCATAAGACAGAAAAAATCTAAAAAATCATAAAGATTCACACTGGCTCTGGGGATCACCTCGAGGAGGTCTGAAGAAGGAAGCAAACAGTAATGGAGGCTCTGCCAGCACCGACGTTTTCTTTTCATGTTCCCCTGGAAACAAAGAAAAATCTTCCTAGAGCTTGTGAGTAATCCTACAAGCAGTTCTTGTCTTTATCCCCTTCAGAGAAAAGTATCATGCTCTGTCAATAAACCTCATCACTGAGTGGCAGGTGATGATGCTGACCACTATGTTAAGCATTTTCCTGTTCTACACGTTGTTTGGTTATTCTTTTCATTAAACAAAATTTCAAATGAAGTCTACTTAGAAAAGTTGGTTTTGTGGAGTATTCTCTTTGCCACACTCTTGCTGCAAACAGATGGATCATTGGTGATATACAGTAGTAAAATACTTTTCTTGTCTTGGGTTTTGTGAGATACTATATGTGCTCACGCAGACAATAAAAGACAACGCATTATTCCAAGAGTACTGGAGATTTCTCTGATGTGAACTGATATATCAGTCCTGATAAGAGCAAACAGAGCTCCAGTCCACACGGAGATATTCAATTACATGAGATTTTCATCTGTCAATGCATTCTGACAGACCCATTTAATATATCAATATCTTTGCAAAGTGGAATCGGACATTGCTGACAGCTTAAATGACATTAAAACTTTTTTTCTGATTTGTGTTGCTTACTTGGTCTATGTAAGTCTTGTGAATTTGGGGAGCTCTGCTTCTGCTAATTTGGGAGAGAGATTCGTGTAACATTTGCGTTTTGTGTTGTCAATCCGGGACATTAGAACATGGCTGTTAATCTGCCTGGGAGATTTCTACATGGTGTGTATTCAGACAAAGAACATGATACGACCTGTGCATAGATGAAAGCTTGCAGCCAGTTCAGGATGGAGTTGAATAACATTCCTCCTCATTCAGATTAAGCCCATTTCTCCAGTTTGACAAGGGAAAACAGACCAGCAGCATTGACAGTGGTGGCTGCCAGAGTTAGCCACACTGAAGCCTGTTATTTCCAGTGATACTCAATTCCATTTCCACCCTGCCAAACTGACCAAAGCTTTAACAGGACTCTCCCTCATACTTCTTCTCCTAGCACCATGGAAGAGCCAGGATGGCTTGTGAACTCAGACAAGAGCGTGAATGAGAAAACTGTATGTCATTTGAAAAACAGAAAACCCCAAAGTGAGGAGGCAAAACAGTATGGAAAGAAAAGAAAGAGACAGATGTCCTGGGCCCACCACATTACTGAGGAGCAGGTCCACCCATGCAGCTTTGCTACCTTCGGGTAGCTTCCAAGGCTACACCACGGGAAAAGCCGCGCTCTCCTTCACCTCCCACCCCGCACGCTGTAGCTGTCCCCAGAGCAGCTGCTCAGCCTCTCAGCTCCAAGCCTGGGTCTCCTTCCCCACTCTGCCCACCACCCCTGGCCACCGTGCAGCTCCTCCTTCCCAAGGACTGCCTCATACTCCCAAGGGAAAATTACTCTGCACAAACGTGTCATTTTGGATCACATGTGTGAAAAACACTGTAAATGTAAAGGAAAACTGTCCATGCTTTGGCAAAGATAACTTTTTAGATGTGTTGAATAATTTCACTGCAGAGTCAAAGGTTTACCACAGACATAACAGGGGATTTTGATACACGTATATGTCTCTAAATATGTGTGCAAGTAGCCCGTATTTCCATGCATACAGGTTCAGCCTTCTTCTGCTCATAATGCGGGCATCCAGGCATGAGCCTTCTCCTAGTCTCTCCAGTGGTTTGAGCTAAGCCTTGCTGAAACGCACCATATGACTGGGTTCAGTAATGCAACGTGGACTTGCCACATCTCACTACATGGGAAAGCAAACCTGCATGTGCTTTGCATGAGGGTAGGGCAAGGTCCTTCCTGACAGCAAAATAAAACAATGCTATGCTCCCAAATATTACAAAGGGAGCCAGAAGACTTTTCTTGCTTAGAAATAATGTCCCACATATAAGGTCAATTTTTAGATACTGAGGTTTTGCCCACTGTTCTAGATCTTGTTTTAAACTACCCTTTCATCTCATTCTCCAGGAAAGTTATCAATTTTGTTTGAATAAGGTATCCTCCTCCCATTCTGAATTATTTTGTGGTGGAATAGTCCTCTTTCAGTTTCTTAATATTTGTATTTTTTTCCTTCAGTCTTGTCAAAGAATGTAGTGTGTGCACTGGTTGAAAGGATCTGTGTTTTTCTCCCATTCCCTTGAAAGGACATATTGCCTATTATACTTGTGCTCAGGTGACTTTCTCCTCTAGTTGCACGTGTTTAAGTCCAACAAAATTAAAGGTACAGCACATTTGATATGTGAAGTATTTTATTACTGATTATTGGATATACTAGCTTTTGAGAGGTAACTGTGTATGACTTTTTCTTCCACAGCTGAAGATCACTGGCATAATGCTACTAGTTCACTGTGCAAAACACGGAACCCCATGTTGGTTTTGGTGTGCAGTTTTCCCACCTGTAACTGGGGATAAAGAGGTTTATCTTCTCCTGGGAATCACTTTGATATATTTGTACCAAAAAGTACATCATTAAGATGCTGACTTATAAAAATTTCCAATAAATTTCTGTTTTCTGTATTAAAAATGCCTCTATAAGGTATTTCAGCTAAAGTTTAAGTCACCATTTCATTTTTACAAGCAAACAGAAAATTCAGGGCATCAGAAGTGCCAGGTACACCCCTGTGTATCATCAAGACCCCTGGAGTTTGGGACCGAGCTGGCCAGCTAATGGTGCGGGCAGCAGTGATAAGCACACACTGCCGTGGCTGGGGCAGGCAGGCTGCCTGCCATCCCCACTGGCACCCGATGCTGGGACGCTCCCTGAGGTGCTACAGCACGGCACCCCACACAGGGTACCCAGCCAGGCTGAGCCCAGGCGAGCAACTGATACATCTGAGGCGCGTGAGGGAGAGAGCAGACACAAAATCTCAGCTTTCTCTAGAAAACCAGCTAAAAAAAAAAATCACCTAAAACATAAATGACTGGCAGAGAATTCAGTGATGCTGTATTTGCAGAATTATTTTTAATTGCTGCGTTAATCAGGAATGTAACTCAGTTTTCTGACTTCACCTATTAGATATACAGGCATGTAACATAAACTGGAGGTGAATTAGTTGGCTCCATAGTTTGGCTTCCAAGATGTAAATATTTTGAATTTTTGTGGTGAGAACCTATGTTTGCAGTCCGAGTTTGTTTGGAAGGTATGTGCTAGTTTGGGAAATGTATCCTTCAAACAGACAGTAATGTTACAAGAATCAGAAACATATGTAGGTTTTTGCCCCAAGTTGAGCATGTGTTTGGGTGTGTGCGTGTGTGTGTATTTCAAAGACTGTCACAAAGACATTTTAATTGATTTCCTTCTAATATGTTTAAAACATTTTCTTATGCTCTGTAAATTTTCCTGTAAGAACAACAAAGCTTCTGGTGCGATGGCTGTTTGCTCAAACATAGAAGTTAACAAGAAAAAGAGCATTATCCTCCACTGGAATCAGAAAGCATGCATGCTTTTTCATTCTGAAAATATTGCCTAATTCTCATTAGAAGTCAGCTGACATTAGAGTTACAAAGTAGATCCCAGGATGCACTCTGGGAAACTGGTATCATTAAAAATCAGACACAAAAAGAACACCTCTTTTTCAGTAAGGACAGGTGCAGAAAGCTTGTTTGGATATAGCTCAGCAGAAATACACTGAGGACTTCTTGTTCTTTCCTTAAAATTAATAAAAATAACTTGTTTCTTTCTTTCCCCTTGCCTACAAGTTGAAACTAAAGCTGTGGTGAAGAGATTTGGGATAGGATTATTCTATCTCTGGCAGGGTTTGCATCCTTTTTTTTTTCCTTTTTTCTAGACCTTAAGATTTAAGACAGCTCATTTACTTTTCTTATCATTTTCCCTCCAGAAAAAAATGAGATGCATTAAGTTTGGTAACCTGGCCACCAAAATCTTAATTTTTCACCCTCGTAAATTTTACAAAGTTAGACCATGGTGGCAGGCCTCGCTAATGAAAAGATAGTGATTTATTTTCCTTTCATGGAAAGTGCTTTTCTTTCATCTTCTCTTTTTCTGGGGTGATGTGCAAGCCAAAGATTCTTATTCATACGCTAACAGTATAGCGCAAAGAATGAAGTGAAAATGCTTCTGTGAGAAAAAGAAGAAATAGTTTCTCTGCTCATTTTTATTGCTACATGTAAGCAAATGCTAATAAAATGTAAAAGCATGCAGTCGTTCTTTTGGGATAAGGGATTAGGTGCTTAATGTGAGTCTGATGTGTAGACATATCTAGTGCGCCTCAGAACTCTGCTGAGATAACAGAAAGGGTGTGGCAACTCCGGTCCTATCAGCTTTCAAACGTCTTCAAGCAGTTCCTCAGGAATGAGCTTACAGCTTGAGTTCATCTGATAACTTACGCATGCTGACATTGTCTGTACAAATACTTTGCTAGTAACACAGCTTCATTGGGCTAAAGGGAAAATGATGCCCACTTTCACTGTAAAATGCCACTATGTATATTATACTTCAATAGCTGGTGTCATTCGTGTTCCACCATGCCATGAAAAGGCTAGAGGGGTATGGAGTCAGACCTACAGAGTTAGCTGTGCATTTTGTGCAGAGGTGAGGGGATAAGAACAAAAAATGAGTTTGCAAGAGAAACAGGAAAAAAAGAAAAAGAAAAAGAAAAAGAAAAAGAAAAAGAAAAAGAAAAAGAAAAAGAAAAAGAAAAAGAAAAAGAAAAAGAAAAGAAAAAAAAGAAAAAGGAAAAGAAAAAGAAAAAGAAAAAGAAAAAGAAAAAGAAAAAAAAAAGAAAAAGAAAAAGAAAAAGAAAAAGAAAAGAAAAAAAAGAAAAAGGAAAAGAAAAAGAAAAAGAAAAAGAAAAAGAAAAAGAAAAAGAAAAAGAAAAAGAAAAAGAAAAAGAAAAAGAAAAAGAAAAAGAAAAAGAAAAAGAAAAAAGAGAAAGAAAAAGAACAAGAAAAAGAACAAGAGAAAGAGAAAGAAAAAGAACAAGAAAAAAAAGAAGAAAAAGAAAAAGAAAAAGAAAAAGAAAAAGAAAAAGAAAAAGAAAAAGAAAAAGAAAAAGAAAAAGAAAAAGAAAAAGAAAAAGAAAAAGAAAAAGAACAAGAGAAAGAGAAAGAGAAAGAAAAAGAAAGAGAAAGAAAAAGAAAGAGAAAGAAAAAGAACAAGAAAAAAACAAGAAAAAGAAAAAGAAAAAGAACAAGAAAAAAAAGAAGAAAAAGAAAAAGAAAAAGAAAAAGAAAAAAGAAAAAGAAAAAGAAAAAGAAAAAGAAAAAGAAAAAGAAAAAGAAAAAGAAAAAGAAAAAGAAAAGAAAAAAGAAAAAGGAAAAGAAAAAGAAAAAGAAAAAGAAAAAGAAAAAGAAAAAGAAAAAGAAAAAGAACAAGAAAAAGAACAAGAGAAAGAGAAAGAAAAAGAAAGAGAAAGAAAAAGAACAAGAAAAAAAGAAGAAAAAGAAAAAGAAAAAGAAAAAGGAAAAGAAAAAGAAAAAGAAAAAGGAAAAGAAAAAGAAAAAGAAAAAGGAAAAGAAAAAGAAAAAGAAAAAGAAAAAGAAAAAGAAAAAGAAAAATAAAAAGAAAAAGAAAAAGAAAAAGAAAAAGAAAAAGAAAAAGAAAGAAAAAGAAAAAGAAAAAGAAAAAGAAAAAGAAAAAGAAAAAAGAAAAAGAAAAAGAAAAAAAAGAAAAAGGAAGGCATGTATTTTGTGTGTTTATTTTTTTCAGGCTTTGACAGGGAATTATCTGTTGCCATTTAATTGCTCATTGTTTTAAAAGTGCTGATATAATACCTCAAATGTCAATACTTTTTCATGAAGTGACTGGAAATAAATATCGCAATACTATTATTGATAAAATGCTAGTTTGTTTGAAAGTTGACTACTTGGTGTAATAGATGACATTTCACTGAACACTAGAGATTATTACTTGAAACTCCCTGTCCTTATGCCTTCTACAAGTAAAATGTACTATAGATTTTTGATAATATATAAGTATTCAATAATAGATATTGTTTGCTTGATTATTGATGAGAAGTGTGAACTATGAGAAGACATTTACAAATTTCCAGGTTAACAAATCCTAGAAAAAAAATGTTCTTAGTAATAGATTCCCTTTCACACTTCCGGTAACACGAATTCTTTGAAATTCCCCAATCTGTACCACAGTGCTCCACAGTGTCACATATTACACACATGACTTTTACAAACCCAGGTATTTTTCCAGTCCTTGATTATCTTGATAACTCTAAAATAACATAGTTCCCTTCTATAATGGAAAAGAGTGGTTTTGTCCAAAGCATGAGAGTTAAATACTTTCAAGCTCTCGCTAATGAGTGGTATGAGACGTAGTCATGAATAAGCCCCAAAAGAGATAAAATAGAGGTAAAGTGGTCAGGCAGGTACTGGGCATTAGGATATGCCAGCTGGCACTGCTTACCTGGAAGACTATTGAAGCCATGTCCCTGTTAGCTAATGCATCCCTTTGATTCACCCATGGGATAACAGATGACAGCACTGCAGATAAACTGACAAAAATTGACAAAAACGCATCTGCAGAAAGAAGGTGACTACAGCCTGCCAAACCCTTTCTGAAACAACATGGGTAACCAGGTGGTTTCCAACCTGCTGCAGTTTTAAGCAAGATGTCAGAAGGACAAAACAGCATTTTATGTCTCTCTCAGAAGGACAAGGAGCCCTGGTAAACTTGTTTTGATGGTTAAATAGAGGCTGATTTTCAGTGGCTGGAAGAAAGATCTTGCTAAACAATTACTTTACCAATCACTATTTCTGCTGAGCAGCAATATGACACAAACTGCAGAATGAATACACTTTATAACAATCTTGCAGCCCACTACAAAAGAAATTCCACTATTAGTAAACACGCCTTCCTAAAAAGTTCCTTAAAGTCCCCATTTCTTCTTTCGAAGCAGGTGGGAAGCTTGTTTCTCAGTGGTGGGACCTGAACTATCATTGCCTGCATTCTTTTCACAAGACTGGTGACATGCCTAGTTAGCAACTAGCCCAGTGATACTTGACACAAAGATAATTACATTTGTATGGATGTCTTTAATGGTCACTTTCAGCTCACATTTCTGAGCTGGAGCATACAAAATGTTGATAGCTAGTTTTGATTAAAGTCTGGCTAGCAGAAACACCTTGGGTGTTAGCCAAGAGTAGTACAGATGAAGCCAAGCTGAATGGAAAACCAAAACAGAACCTGTAGGATTGTTCACAGTGCCACTACGTTCCCTGGTCTCATGAAGAGACAAACCTTCACAAAAGACAGGGACCTCTGCCTGCTAATTTAAGGAAACTTGAACTTCAACATAGAACTTTACCTCTGTAAAGATAAATAGATTTATATCATCAAGAGAAGCTTTATCATTTCATTTGTTGGAGGTAGTGGAAGGGAAGGATGTGTTACAGAGAAAACAGCTAAGGTTACACTTTGATTACACCCAGTTAGCACTGGAAATATGAAGAGGACTCCTGTGGTATCACTGGTAATGACTGACTCTTGCTGTGACTGACTAATAGATATGCAGTTTTACCACAGTTTTTCCTTACCCTCTCTGTGGGCAGAAGTTTTGGTTCCATAAAGTAAAACTGGATGTTAATTCTCCTAGCAGCTGATCAAGATAAAATGTATTCTTAACCTGTTTAGCCTTTTGCTGTTGAGTCACCAAGACAGACTACTTAGAGACCTGGCTTGGTCAGAGCCAAATGGAAGTCAGTATTGTAATGTCTGCACACAAGAAAATATAAGCTCATACCGCTACAAGCTAAAGGGCATATTGCATTTATCTGTATGCATCCTAGGAGTACGATCAGTAAGCAACACAAATGTACTTTCATTAGTAAGCTTGTAACATGCCTTAATAATTCCCTAAAATTAATTCTGTCTCATATATCAGTAGTCAGGCATCATTCCCATAAATATGACTGTTTGCATTTAAAAAAGAAACTAATTTGCCCAGGCATACAAAGGACTGTGGAAAAAGAAAAAAAAAAAAATTCCCTTTTCAGGTTTGTCGTATAAGATATATGTAAATATTTTTAAATGCAGTTGACCATTGACATGACTGTCTGAAATTCAAGAACAAATTTCAAAACATAGCTTAGCTCAAGATTGGTTTATGAATAGCTACATTAATATAACATCATAAAACTATTTTGGGATAGTTTACTGGTGACCTGAAGGAGAAGGTCTCATTATTCTCTACCAAAAGCTTAATAATCTTCCAACTATAAAATTCAAGAAGAATTTAATTTTTTTTTACTCTAAGATTATACCCACTCTGAGCAAAACCTTAGTTAAGTTCATGCCTGTATTTATACATTCTTGAAAAAAAACCCTAACAATCTCCCTAAACAGCAGAAAGAGGGACTGTGGTCATATATATACCTGGCCGTGCCAGCTCGATGGTAATTTCACTGTGAAATACGAGCACCAGAGCCTGTTCCCAGAGCAGGTTCCCAGGATCCTCGGTGAGTTATAAGCCTGACGTACGACATCAGCCGATGCTGCATAAAATCTGCCTAACTTTTCTACAGTCAGATTTTGTTTGATTTTGCTGTGTAGACCTAAATTCCATTTGTGTAGGAAAGCCTGTGGTGGGGAATAAAGTGATTCTTACTTCCTCCCTGAATGGAGACAGTTTTTTTTCTTTGCACAGTTGAAGACTGTGGCTCGTTTGTTTGAAAGACATTGAAAGCAGTTGGTTTCTTGTCATACTTCTCAAACGTGAGAGTTAAGTTGTAGTAAGGTAAAATGTAAAATATATACAAGTTTTACTTAAACTTTTCTGACTTTTTTGTTACTTATTAATAACATATACCTGGAAAATAGAGATCTGCCTGCCAGTGGCCAGTGAGATTTAGAAGGCAGTACTCATCTTTGTCCATGCAGAAAGGGTACCCTGAAGCTACTGATGGAAATAAGCCATGAGACAAATGATGATCAAATATAAGGGAGGGATTATTGGCTCAGGTTGGGCTGTGGCTTAGGAATGCGACGTACCTGTTATAAGCTGGTCATGGTTAACAGCTTAATAACCTGACACTGCCTTTTCTAGGACTAGCAGGGCAATAAAGCATTTGCTTGGTTTTTAAGTTTTATTCTTTCTAGGCAATCAACTGCAAGATAGATTTGTTTTATTAATAGAGGAATGTATTTCTTTGCCAGAAGTCTAGCTTCAGCAAAAAAAATACAAAATACAAATTTAAACTAGCTTCAACAGAAGACAAAATCATGGCAATCTGATGATACATCTCAAGTATGAAAACAATAAAATGTTCTGTGCAGATGAGGTTTTAATATGGGTAGTAAAGACATAAACTTCAGTGTGGTCTTGGTACTTCTGCAAGCATTAAAACATAGTACTAGATAGACGTTCATGTTCATTTCATTTTATCTAAGGCTTTCTATGGCCAGAGAAGGTCACTGTGATTAAGAAAAAATAGGATGAAGGGTAAATTACATGGAAATTACATAAAATTTACTTGTTGTCACGTACAACCCTGCTCAGCCCTAGTTCAGATTCACTTACAGTTCAACACCCACAGTGGTGGCAGCTTTGGTGTAGAGACAAGATTCCGCTTGCCCGTTTCAGGCCAGAAAACAGAGAGACAAAAGAACCTCCAGTGCTTTCCAGTATTAGAGCTACTCTAGAGCTCCTACCAGTGCAACTCAGTGATGGGAAAAGGAGAGGGTTCATCATAAATGATGCCACAGTTGATTCAAGCATTTGAACTATAGTATAAATAAGCCAATCCTTTAAAGACAGTACAGCTATTAAACAGTAATGAAGAACCGAAAAGCAGCTCTGCATAATAACCATTCAGCTAAATGATGATTTCACAGATGGAAGAACAGATGAAATTCAGCCAGATGATTTTAGGGGCAAATGAATAGGCAATAATGTACTTAGGAAGCATTAGCCTCTCTTCATTCTCAGAGACAGTGACCCATTGTTCACAATTAATAAACCCTGAGGCACAAAAGGGGACAGAGATAGTGGCTGCCTAAGATCTGTTCAAATCCACACAATAAAACAAGCATAGAGAACCGTACATTACACTGCATCTTAACATAAAACAGAGCCTTGAATTACTTTCATATATTCAGATTAAAATGCTGGACCTACTAAATTATGACGAGTTACAGACGTCCTCCTGGATGTGATGAAAGACACTTTTACTATAAGTTAAAGGATCATTGGTTAGGTAGCAGTTTAGCTTTCCTTTGCTCACAGGCCTTTCTAGGGCTGGCACAAAGAAGCATGCAAAGGAGTCACCAGCCCTTAAATGCCAGCTTGTCCTTGAGAGCTGAAAACTCAGACAGAGCACACTACTTTCTGTTAGTAGTAAAGGAAGTTAAACACGAGGAATGTATTGCGTGGCAAGCACCTGAGCCAAACCAATGGCTTCAAGAAAGGAGTGACTCTTCATTTTAACAACTACCATATCAGCAACTTTGAAAAAGGAAAAATGTCTGACTGTAAGTAGATAATACCACTGTGAGGAAAAGCAAATACTAATAAATCCAGTAGTGCATCTTCATAAATGAGCTTAGAGACAATTGTTGCAACTTGTTTTCTCGGGGAAGCCAAAATTGAAATGGTTCTCTTTTTTTTTTTTTTTGTCACCTGGCAGTGTAGATAATTACACATTCTCTCTTTTGAGGACATCTTACTCTCCAGTACATGTCAAAAACTAGTTTTCACACGAAGGCTATCAGGTTAGTGGTCTAAAACCTGCCGTACAAGAAAAGGACAAACAAATCTTTCCAGTAGCTGTACTGTGGAAAAAAATCGTTTTTGTAAGTGACTAGCATTTGATATATTTTACATTTCTGTGTTTAATTTGGTGCTGCAGGACATAATCAACGTAACTTTAGAACTACTGTGATTTACTAACACATCTATACTTCACAAGAAGGATTTCTTCCTCTGCAGTTCTCCACCAGTTGTCTCTGTCCTATCTCTATGGAAGTTCAGCCTTGTAAATTACAGATATAGTGGAGAAAAAGAATAGGGAATTGATGCTTATTTATTTGTTAAATACAAGTACTACAGGCCATCTATTTAAATCATCAGGCAGTGCATTTAAAAAGCAGTCCAAAGGGAGGACTTTGTGGCATAGTAAAACTGGTGTATGTAAGTCATTTGTAGAGGATACTGTAGACAAAAAAGTACATCTAAGTGAGCTCAGAAGGACAGCCAGAGTCATGAAGGATAACTGCTGGACAGAAAGTCAGGCCTTGAGATGAACAAATTGCACAGCTGAGCACTGGGGGACCATAGCTGACTGCAGTTTTCTGGTTAGAGACTGAATCTAGGAGGCTACAAACAGAGATAGTATTGTACTATATCAGACGTTTTATTATATTCTTTCCCTTGATATTTTCTACTTGTCAGTGTCAGGTGGTATACTGCATGATGTGTTCTTCTTCGGTTTTCAATCCCAACTTAGGACAAGTTATACCTACTTTTAGTGCATGTCATCTTGCTAGTGACTTTGTGCAGTTGTTGCATGCACAACACAGTATGTGATGTCTGTTTTCTGCAAGGGATTGGTCCCATCCTCCTCTCCTTAGAGGCAAGGAGGAGGCCAAGCTCTGCATTCAAGTTGGACTGTAAGTTTGAAAAACATCCACTAGAAAAATCCAGCCTCACTATCCTAGAAACCTAAGAAGTACCCTTGGGGCACAAGCAAAAAGCCAGAAATTAGTGGTCTGTGTATACTAACCCTCAAACAGCACGACATCCCGTCTCTTTTTAGACATGAAAAATCTCTGCAGGTAAGCAAAGCAGCTTAGGGGATGGGGATGGTAACAAGGCAATATAGGAAGATGACTCCTGAATTGCCAATACAGGAGCAAAGAAGCGACAAAGTGAATGTGGCATTGCAGCCATTGAACCTGACTTGCCCCTAGCAAAGCTAAAATGTAGAAATACTCTCAGAGTTACTGACATCTGAAATGTGTTCTGGAGTTGCAGAAGGCTCATGCAAATGTTCTGCTTTACTGTGTAAATATGGTAAGTGGCAAGTCTGTGACCGGGAAAGCTTCAGTGTGCCTGTTGAAATGCTTTAGATGGATCGTGGTGGAACCGTTGCTTGAACTCCAGAAGGTTTCCAGAAGTCATGAAAAACTGAAAGATTTTTGCTGGGAAATGAAGGAAGCTCTTGGGGAAAACTTGTGCCATGATTTAACAAAACTAAATATTAAACCTAATTAGCTGTATTTCACATGCATAAAACAGATTTCTGAAATAAGTATCCTCTTTTTGAATTGTCATTAGTGACAAATATAGTGGGTCGTTATCTGGGTACTAAAGATGGAGCAATAGTGAATGCCAAGATACTTAATGTATGTTTTGCTGGTTTTGAGTGATATTCATCTTTAAAAAAATGGAAAATGATGAGGGGGGGAGGGTGAGTATAAGTACCAATATTTTTGGCTTATAGCAAAGATTTGTCATTTTTGTAGGACTTGGAAATAGTATGTAAGTAGCAGCAGTATGGGCATGCAGCTAAAGAAAAAAATTTCTTTTCACAGATAAAGGCTGTGAAATGAACATAGCATGTTAGGCATATTGTGGTCTAGTTAGCACAGCAGTGTGTTAAAGATTAACCAAATATGTCAGTATATATTCAAACTTTATTGAAAATTCCGGTGCTGTGCTGTAATGAATGATTAGTACCCAAATAGCAGACATTTTGTAAATGAAGCTTTCTGTTCCTCTTTTGATAATGCTAGTATACCTGTGCTGCTTTTAGCTGGGGTAGAGTGAATTTTCTTCCTAGCAGCTACTGTGGGGCTATGTTTTGGATTTGTCCTGGAAACAGTGTTGATAACACAGAGATGTTTTCATTATTGCTAAGCAGTGCTTAGACAGCATCAAGCCCTTTTCTGCTTCTCACACCACCCCACCAGCGAATGGGCTGGGGGTGCACGAGAAGCTGGGAGGGAACACAGCTGGGACAGCTGACCCCAACTGACCACAGGGATATTCCACACCACATGACGTCATGCTCAGCATATAGAGCTGGGGAAAGAAGAGGGAAGGGGGGGG
>Ga0065711_1036208_pt1 | contig 21303 bp, 12 predicted proteins | sample Hoacrofraction12_FD_59098 | JGI IMG/M metagenome (GOLD analysis project Ga0065711, IMG submission 59098) | Hoatzin crop microbial communities from Cojedes, Venezuela - Epithelial fraction 12 v2 (version 2) | ecosystem: Host-associated > Birds > Digestive system > Esophagus > Crop | place... | reverse complement strand
GGAGAATCACAGAATCACAGAATGGTAGGGGTTGGAAGGGACCTCTGTGGGTCATCTAGTCCAACCCTCCTGCCGAAGCAGAGTCACCTACAGTAGGCTGTAGAGGACCTTGTCCAGACGGGTCTTGAATATCTCCAGAGAAGGAGACTCCGCAGCCCTCCTGGGCAGCCTGTTCCAGTGCTCTGTCACCCTCAGAGGGAAGAAATTCTTCCTCATACTCAGATGGAACTTCCTGTGCTTCAGTTTGAATACCACAATTAATAACAACTGAATCCATATTCAGCTTCTGAATAACAATATATGAAAGCAACAATTAAAACTACTCAACTAACACCTGAAAAACAGTCTATTGTTCTGGGTGATGCTTCAGAGGTATTGCTCCATATGCTTGTATCATGCCACAAATGTATTACTGTAAGTCTTTCTTGGCAGACCTTTCAAAGAGCATAGTATGTACTACATGACCAGACAGATAAATATCATCTCACAAACCTTATTAAGAAAGCCACAAGAACACTCCCTTTCAGATTGAGTTTTATCTCAAAGCAAGATTAAAAAGGTCCCATGAATTTGTTGCCTTCAATTTGTTGCAATTTGTTGTCCTCTACAGCCTACTGTAGGTGATTCTGCTTCGGCAGGAGGGTTGGACTAGATGACCCACAGAGGTCCCTTCCAACCCCTACCATTCTGTGATTCTGTGATTCTCCGGTTGCTGTTTCATTCTGTTCATTCTTTTTTCTTATAGCACTATGTACCAACCAGCTAAATCAATAACCTGACCTTACTTCCATGCCTGGAACAGCCACAGTCCTACAAGCACTGCAAAAAAAGGGGTCTGGCCTCCATCAGAACACAGGCAGAAAATCTCTCTAGCATATCAGCAATCACCAGAGAATTGGTAACATTATTACTACTTTGGGTTATCCTAGCTAGCAACTGTCTGCATGCCTTAAAACTGCACTTCACAATCACATATTATAGTCTTTGCTTTTTAGCTATTTGCTTTAAAAAGTGATTGTAATCACACTTCTCCAGCTGTTAGGCATTTGTCCTAAATACACTAGCAGAAACTTCTGCTCAAGTCAGAGGACAAGTCACACTAATTGCCAGAGTAAGATATGACCTCAACGTGAAAATGACCTGGGCTTCCACACCTAACAAAGTCACTATGGCGTAGCTAACAAGAAGGCTGGACAGCAGAGATTAGCTGCCAGGCTATGAAGCTGGGAAAAGGCAGGGATGACAGGCCAACTCCATTTACCCGTGTCAACAGCTGCCCGTACTACAGCCACTTTGGCATCTCCCAGTTGTTGCCACTACAGTTTCTGCTACAACCATTCTGCAGGGTGTCTGTAGGCACACTGCTCTCCTGGTACACTATGCAGGGCAAAGGATACTCTGCAGGACAGTGTGTGATGTCACCACTGTTCTCCTGATTACACAGGGGAGAAACAGCACCTGTGTATTGTTTACATAACAATTTCTAGCCAAACCTCCACAACAGTTCCTGCAAAAAGGGCAAGCAACTTCTACAGCTAGAAGGATTTTCTTCTGCTGCTTTTCAAAATTCTCAACATTTGTCAAAAAGAAAAAGGGAGCAGAAGTCTTTTCTGATGGCAGTATGTCTCAGGAAAACTTGAACACAGGGATCACTGTCTTTGACTCTGCAGTAGGAACCACCAACTTCTTAGCATTGATTTGCAGTTGCTTGTTATCTGGACCTATCCAAAAGAGATTTCTAGCACCACATTATAAGTGTGTTCTGCATGTTTCACGAATTAAATAAAGGCTGTTATTCAACTGAATCTCACCTAAAGACATACTCATTCTTGAACATGTATAGTTAATCCCATGGAGAAATTTGATTGATTTCACCGTTTTGAACCCTATCTCATCTGCTTTTTTTTTTTCTTTTTTATATCTTTTGTGCTGTTGCATTGCTGCTGTTAGTATTATAACATCAGATTATTAACAGAAATTTAACTCACTGATTATTTCTCTTCTATAACTAGCTTGTAGCTACTGATTTCCGTTTTGGATGACACATACTTCTTATATTTTACAATTACTGTCACCTATTTAGCACCTCTATGAACCACCTCTTCCTATGTCTACTCATGCAAAGTTCTCCATAACTAATCCTACTGACAATAGCACACAGGGCTTCCTTTTGCAGCATGGTAAAGAACCAGAAGTAAGGTACATGGCTCTTCACTAGGCTTTTCTAGATCACAGAAAACAGGGTGCTTCTCTCAGTACCACCCATGAAGAATGAAGATATTCTATCTGCAGGTCTCATCTGAATTGGCCTTAGTGCTGACCACAGAAGGACTAAGAAATTATCGAAGGACATAGCAGTGAATTGCCCTACCAACTATGGGAGCAGCAAAACCCTGCCCCAGCTCAACCACGCCCTGCTAGAATTTCTGGTCTGGCCCTAAGGAAGACATTGCTTGGCCTTAATTAGGTACTGTGTGTGCTCTAGGGAGGTTAATGATTTGAACTACAAAAATTGCTACCATAAAAATCCAATGTACTATGTTATATGCAAATTTAAGTGAAGCACTAAGAGACCTGGGGGAAAAAAAAAAGGTAAATCAAAGTTACTGTTCTTTCTTCCACAGCTTCTGTAGAATAAGAAGAGCTTTTTCTATGGGATTTTGAGTTTGCTTTTGTCTCCACAGAACAATCCTCTGTGGTGCTGAAAAACTCACTGTAGTTATATTGGCCTTTAAAAGATCACAGTACTGAGGTCAATGTGTACAATTCTTCTAGAAAGCAAGTGTGGAAGTTAACTTTACACACGAACGGTGGATGTGATGGTAGCTAGAGCACCCCATTTAACTGGAGAAGATGCAGCATTTGTTTAAGGCAGAACAAAACACCTCTGAGGACCACCCCTTCAAGATTCTTCAGTCCTCAATACTTGTGCCAGCTTTGGGTACTCAGCATTATGTAAGTGAAGATTCAGCTGTCTTCCCTTGGTCAATGCATAGTTAAAAGTGTCACAAACACAGTTTAGGAGTTTTGTTTTGCTTTTTATCAGAAATTCCAGCACTGTTACTCATCAAGTAAGTTACTCAAAATTCTAGGTTTCAGCCAATGCACCGATATTGTAAATAACAGATCCTCTTTGTCTGACTTGGATTTTTATATATCATCCATTAGTGGACTTCATTTAAATACTGAAAATGGAATTCAGATAATCAGCAGCAGCTCTCCACACCGGTGTGATGGTGCATCAAGAAAGGGGGGAGTTCTAGCTTCCCACGGGGCAGCTGGGAGCCACTCTGTCTCAGAAAAAAACCAGCCTCCTGGTCTGAAAGGAATAAATCTATTACTGTAGCCTGCTTCCCTCTGAGACAAGAGTCTGGAGAAAACATTCACATTAAGCAGGAGGGTTTTTTTTTTTTTTTTTTAAAAAAAAAGACTGATAAGTACAAAGCTTCATGTTTCAAGGCTTAACCTATTAAACTGACAGAAGCTAGCAACATTGCATTGTGAGATTTCTCATGTATTTTCAATCCTTCCCATACTGTCCAATATTGAAAGCAGGATATTGGACTAAATGGGCAATTAATCTAATCCAGTACATCAATTTCTATATGTTCCTTTCCCTCTAAACATATGCCAGTAGGGAACTATAAACAGTGTTGGAAACATTTGAATTTGATGTACCGAAGGTCACTGAAGAGTACATAAATCTCCCTTCCTCCCTCTTCATTCCACAAAACACTGCATGCTTTGTTTTCCCAGAATTAGTTTCTATTTCATAAGTAACTCAGCTTTTAGATAACTTGTTACTCAGAAAAGAATCAAATACTCACTCAAGCCTATGAGGTTTAGATTGGTCTATTTAACAGTTGAAACCAACTCGGTAAAAAAAATCATAATTTCAAGAGCAAGACACATAACTCAGAGTTCAAATAGTAAACAGTACAGCACATGGTAGCTCTGAAAACAAAGCTCTAAATTCTGACAATCATCCTAAAATATTTAACACAATCTTTTTGGCGATTTCTGTTAGAACTCGATAGAAAAGAGCCATCATCTGCTTGCAAAAAAAAATGCAAATCCTTACAAGGCTGGGTAACCATAATATGGCTCCAGGCATATCTTTGGTTCTTTCTTACTATCAACTCCTATGAGAATCACCATATTTCCTGATGCTCAGAGAAAGCGCTTTAAACAGCTACTTTTTCCAGTCTCTTCCAACACACTCATTTTTTTAGGTATCACCTCATTTCTCTTTCACATTAACACTTCCATTAATGACTAAGATCAAGAGTTCATGTTTCGGTGCATTAATCCAATCAACTCGCAGCTTGTGATTTTCATGTTGTTTTATAGTTTATAAAAACTCTTCCGCAAGTTAAAGTAATAAATGAACACTTGTGCACTGTCAAGGTAAAGTCAGAAAGAGAATTATTTACTGAAGCTGAAGCCTACACCAGTGCTACCAAGAGTAGACCCTCTGCACTTCAGCATTCTCTTCACACTGAACACACTCTGCAGATGGCAGCACTGTTGATCCCCTGACATACAGTACACACATTTGTGTGCCAGATTAATTTTTGGGTTGAAAATTGCCACAACCTCCAAAAGGCAAAAATGAGAAACTCCAAATTTAAGTTCCTTCTCTCACTGACCTGATATATCACTCATAGTTTTCTTGTCTGCACTGAGTCTCTTACTTCTGTCTCTGGGACATGTGCTTCACTGTGCAGGTGCAACGACCAGCACAATGGCTTTATTTCAGCTGCGACCTTCAGGTAGGAGTTCAAAACGAAGTCTCAGGCCAAAACGGTAAAGAGGTAAAGGGCATTTCCCAGCCCAAACTCAGAAACAAAGCCCCAGCTCAAAGTCAAAACCAAATTACTTTGATGGATTATGCTAATTCACATCAGTGAAAAGGCCAACTATTTTTTTCTTGGGGCATGAAAGGCATATTTGACACTTACTACTCCTTACATGATTTCACTTCACCCACTCACATATGTTGCCCCATCTAGAGAGTCTAACAAAGTGTACCATGGCATGTTAAAGTTCATCTCAGTCTTGTCCTTAGAGAAATGATAGAAAATTATCCAGCCGTCCTTTATCAGCCATGTTTTCTTACTCTTTGTGTTGATTCCCATGGACTTTTCTCATCTCCTGTTTCATCACGTCTTTCTTAAAACACAGCCTCAAAAGGGATATTCCACACTTTATGCTACATCACATTCTAACACAGTACTTGCTTGTTCAGTAGATCACTTATAAACCATCCCTGTTGTGCCCAGCTGAGAAAAATATATCAGACTTGGACTTTTCAGCTGGAGGTCTTGAGAAATTAGATATGCAAATCCTTTTTCAATTGTGATTAAGCAGACAACAAAACTAACACTAATCCATAAGACACTGTTACAGGAGTGAAACCTTTAATCAGATTTTTAGATTGTCTCTATTTGCGTCTAAATATTGCTTCTTGGCTTGTATATCCTTGTATATGTTTGTGAGAGGACTAGTTGTCTCTGCAATAATAAAACAGCATGTCCAGTCAGTCACACTTTACCACTCCAAATCAAACAAAAAATGGTTTCAAGCTTATAACAGGGAAAATACACCAAATATAAAGGTCAGAACCTAATGGAAGAGGAAAAAAATTGAGGGGAAAGAGCAGAACCATTTAGAAAAGAGTGAGTGTAGTTATAAAAAAGCTATTGCTCTTCTCTGATATTGTGTTATCAAGATATTTGTGAGGGTTCACATGGCCAATTACTAGTAAGAAAGAGAGTCCTGAAATGCTGAAGAGGTGATTAGTTTTAGTAGGTTAGATTCTTTCTCTGAAAACTCCAGAAATACATTTTTTTATTATATACTATACATCAATAGTTCAGTTTAATATTTTCCAGCCACTAAACAGTAAGAAAATTATGTGGCTCTTTTTGTCCATGAATCCGATTTAAGTGAATATCTGGCAGTTAGGGAAGTTTGGGCATATTTAGTTTATGCTGTGAAGACTGAAAGAGCTTATAGAGAGAGGTAATGTTGGGACAGGCCAAAAATCTGTGTATGTATTTTCTCCCTGGCAGATATTAAGGGAGACTGTGTATGGAATCATGGAACTGCAGATGGTCCTTCTCATGGAACATTGTTCCCAGGTGCTGGGAACGAGTGTTTTAGAAGTCATTACTCATAAAACTCCCAAAAGAATCAACATAGTTTTACTGGCAAACACATTTCTCTGCAAAGAGCTGCCCTGGAAGAAGCCAGAGTTACAAGTGTGTTTATCAGATTGCATTTGACAAAACAGCATTTGTCAGCTTTTTTTTTTTAAACTGTCTTGTAATTATTTATATTCTTATCACCATGTCCGCATGATCTTTGGAATAAAACTGTATCTCAAATGGTCTCCTTTCATTACTGTCTCCAGACAAATCAATATATGGGTGAGAGATGTGGGCAGCATCGTTCAAGAGAACCAAATTGCCATTGTAACTTATAACTTATAACATGCAATTAGTCATGCAAAAATGAAATGCTCTGGAAATACAGTCTGTTTAATAAATGCTTCATTGTGAAAAGTAGATGGTACTTCAAAATGCTGGTGGAGCAATAAGTTCTTGTTTGTCAACATAATATTCCAATATGTAATTACAAAATTGTGTGCAAGCTGACCACTTTGCTCCATTAGGGAAATGGACCACTGGCATTAAGAATACCATGACAAAACATCTATTTTTAACACGGAATGAAAAATAATTCCAGTCACTAAGTTACTTTCACTGCTCTTCTCTCTGACATATTTCATCTGTGGCCTTTAACCAAGCTCAAACCTTTTCCCAAGCCTTCCAGGAACAAATAAGTTAAAAACAAAAGAGGGTCAATTATCCAATTACCTTCATGTGTTTACTAGGGTAATCAAAAAGACTCAGCTTAATTGCATCTAAAAGATTCAATCTGAGGTCTAGGAAATACTGGTGACACACTAGACTAAGGCTGCTGAGAGAGATCACATAATCTCCTATACTGTCCCTATATATGCCTGAAGGTTTTTAGCAGCTGCAGAGGCGATCTATGCTGTGCCAGTACAGAGCACTGCACTCACCTACTCCTCAAAGTCCCTTCCAGCCTGGCACATCTATTATTCTCCGCTTATATGCACCCTGGCTCTATAAGCACATTGATGGACTGTTGCACTCCTATAGCTGAAGCTGACAGGGCTTGGTATAAGTACAGGGTGCTGTCAAAATACTAATACTTGCAGAACCAGAGCTTTTATTTAACACTCCATGATTTTTCATTATTACAATAGGTGTGAGGTCTCTACACGCTTCTGTTTCCTGAGGTCACTGCAGCATTTTTTTGATTAACTGATCAGTACTCTGCTTTTTTGCAACTGCAAATAAAGACCTTATAGAATCATAGAATGCTTTGGGTTGGAGGACACTTTCAGAGGTCATCTAGCCCAACGCCCCTGCAATAAGTAGGGATATCTTCAACTTGATCAGGTTGCTCAGAGTCCCGTCCAACCTGGCCTGAAATGTCTCCAGGGATGGGGGTCTCCACTACCTCTCTGGGCAACCTGTGCCAGTGTTTCACCAGCCTCACCGTAAAAAATTTCTTCCTTATATGCAGTGTAAATCTACCCTATTTTAGTGGAAAACCATTACCCCTTGTACTGTCACAACAGGCCCTGCTAAAAAGCCTGTCTCCATCTTTCCTGTAGGCGCACTTTAAGTACTGAAAGGCTGCTAGAAGGTGTCCCCGTAGCCTTCTCTTCTCTAGGCCGAACAAATCCAACTCTTTCAGCCTTTCCTTGTAGGAGAGGTGTTCCAGCACTCTCACCTTTTTTGTGGCCTCCTCTGGCCCCGCTCCAACAGGTCCATGTCCTTCTTGAGCTGAGGGCTCCAAAGCTGGGGTGTCGCGCGAGAGCGGAGCAGAGTGTCAGAATCACCTCTCTTGACCTGCTGGCCCCACTTCTCTTCATGCAGCCCAGTGTATGGTTGTCTTTCTGGGCTGCGAGCACACTTTTTTGGCTCATGCCCAGCTTTTCATCCACCAGCACCCCCAAGTCCTTCTAGGCAGGGCTGCTCTCAATCCATTCTCCTCCCAGCCTGTATTTGTGCTTGGGATTGCCCCAACCCATGTGCAGGACCTTGAACTTGGCCTTGTTGAACCCCATGATGTTCACGCAGGCCCACCTCTCCAGCTTGTCCAGGTCCCTCTGGACGGCATCCCCTCCCTCAGTCCTGTTGACTGCACCACTCACCTTGGTGTCATCTGCAAACTTGCTGAGGGTGCACTTGATCTCACTGTCCATGTCACTGATGAAAATATCAAACAGCACCGGTTCCAGTATGGACCCCCTGAGGGACACCACTTGTCACCAATCTCCATCTGGACATTGAGCTGTTGACCACTACCCTCTGGATGTGACCATCCAACCAGTTCCTCATCCACCGAATAGTCCACCCATCAAATCCCTATCTCTCCAATTTAGAGAGAAGGATGTCGTGGGGGACCATGTCAAAAGCTTTGCAGAAGTCCAGATAGACGACAAAAGTAGCTCTTCCCTTGTCCACTGAGGTAGTCACTCCATCATACAAAGCCACCAGGTTGGTCAAGTAAGACTTGCCCTTGGTGAAGCCGTGCTGGCTGTCTCAAATCACCTCACTGTCATCCATGTGCTTTAGCATAGCTTCTAGGAGGATCTATTCCATGATCTTCCCAGGCACAGAGGTGAGGTTGACAGGTCAGTAGTTCCCACAGTCCTCCTTTCCACCTTTTTTAAAAAATGGGCACAATGTTTCCCTTCTAGAAGGGCTGGAATTCACCAGGGACTTCACCTGACTGCCATGACTCTTCAAATATCATGGCAACTACATCAGCCAATTCCCTCAGCACTCTGGGACGCATCTCATCAGGTCCCATAGATTTATGTATGTTCAGGTTCCCCTGGTGGTCATGAACCTGATCTTCCTTTACAGCGTGAGGGTCTTTACCCCTCTGGTCCCCATCTTGTGGTCCATCAACTCAGGAGGGTTAGGAGAGAGGCTGCCAATAAAGACTGAGGTAAAAAAGTTGCTAAGTACCTTAGCCTTCTCCTCATCTGTTGATACTAGGTTGCTATTCTTGCTCATCAGGGGGAGTATACTTTATTTAAACCTTCCTTTTCTGGCTGACATACCTGTAGAAGCCCTTCTTGTTATTCCTTGCATCCCTTGCCAAATTCTGCTCCAGCTACACCCTGGCCCTCCTGACTCCCCCTCCCTACACAACCGAGCAGCGTCCCTATATTTTATCCAGGGTACCTGTCCCTGCTTCCACTGCCTGTGCAGTTCTCTCTTGCCCTTTAGTCTCACCATCAGGTCTCGACTCGTTCATGCCAGTCTCTTGCCTTCCTTTCCTGTTTACAAGTGAATTATCTTACTAAAAGAAGCAAGAATTGGTTATGTGTGTCATTCATACAGCAAACGTTATGCAATAAGAAATTTTAAAAACCACAACAAATTCTTGCCATAGTTAATAAAAATAAACCAAATCCATAGTGTCATCTACCCTCAAAAGACAGTCAAGACTAGGTATCATGCTGATTACTGCTTTGTCGTCCTGTCTCAAAAACCATTGCATCTTTCCACAGCAAAATGTGATTCAATCTGAAGATTATATATAAAAATGTAGAGAAACTGTACATGGTATAGAAGTGATCAAATTTTTAGCCATATTCTGGACCTCAATGGATTGATGTAAGTATCCAGTTTGCCTGTTATTTTTAACTACCATTATAAAGTAGGCTGATGTCCTCAGGGAGATTTCTATAGCTGGCCCACAAAATATTATACCTGATCAGTATAGCATGACTGCTCCCTTCAATAGATACTCCCTAGTTTGTTCCATTACCCAAGAAGCTGCATTTTTCCACTAGCTTGAGATAAAAATCAGATTGCGCTCATGAGATCTGATGGAAAAATATACTTTATGTAATCAGTCTTTTATGTTCAAAAAATAAAAGATACTACTTCTCTAATGTGTACACAAAATGTAAAGGGTTAGTGCAAGCAAATTACAGAGTTTCCAAGGGACACTGACATGCAAAAACTTTTAAGAATTTCAGAAGCTGCAGGATAAGTACCAGGAGCATTGTTTTCCCGTCTGAAACAAAAGCATTTTAAGTACGACATTTCAAAAGGTTTTTGTTTGTTTTTATTTTTTTAATTCTGCACCAAGGTCTGCTGAGTATAGAAGTGTGTGCAGGTTGAACAGGTGCCATTGGGGAGACTATTACTGGTGTAACCAATCAGTTATCGCTCATTGCTACGGAAACACTGTTTGGTACTGAGCACATCAAACAACTGCTCTGAGGTTGTTTCGTTTTACTCTCTAGACAGCTAACATAAGCAGGATTTCACCCTTCTAGAAATGCTATTTTAATTGTGCTAAAGGAGTGAGCCAAGCTTGACAGGCATTAGAAAGAAAACATCTTTTCTTCAAAAAAGTGTTTTGATTTTCATAGACTAAGCCATAACATCCAGGAATCTTCTGGTTTTTTAAAGTCGAAACACGAGATAGATACACCTAAACTCATTTTCAGACTAAGTGTGACTCTACATTACAGGGTGGTCCTTCTTCCTTCTCAGCACAGTTCATGGTATTTTTTTCACCTATTATAGATGTTAAATGAGGTGATCTCTGGTGGTTGCTGTCTGTTATACATTCTCACGGAGGATTACAAATACTCTTAGACCAGGAATCAGCTTCTTGGGCCATGGGTCTGCACACACAGGAATAAGCAGTATCACACTCTGTAATCTCTCCTGAGTCATGCAAGAGAAAAGAAGAAAGACTGGACAAAGTTTTGTCCCTACAAACATAGAGGTACAATACGTGCACTGCGTGTATCTGTGCAATATGCCCTGCTCCTCACTCAGTACAAAAATTAGTTTCTGTATGACATTTAAATTCAATGATTTTTTGTTACTTCCCAAACTTTAGAAAATACAAACATACTAGCCTGACTCAGCTAAAGCCTTCATCTGTTGCCTTTTTTTTCCTTTCACGCCAAGAGATATTTCCTCTCTTCTCCCCAGCTCAAAACAGTATCTAATTTTTGATGAGCATGTCCCCTGCTATGCTTTCTGTTTACTTGTCTTAGCTTGCCCCTTCAAGCTTTAGCAAATTTACTCATCTCCTTGACAAAACCACATTTCTGTCTTCTTGCCCTTTAAAGATAAAAACAAATAAGCAAGGGTTTTTTTGCTTTTTCAGATATAAAAGTATCAGCTGTTTCTTCATTCTCCATCTTCAGCTCTGTCCCCAGCTCCCCAGGAAATCGGTTCTCCACATACCTACATGCCTCTGTCAGTATATTTGGGAAACCCTTGACCTCAGGTTACAACATACCGCATGGCTCTCCATGTTCAGTGTCCATATTTACTCTTAATTATCTTTAAAACAGATTTGTTTATACAATCAGCTGTATGTTGAAAGCTGCACATTTGTTGCTTACATCCTGCCTTGAGCTGTTTTCCCACAAGAGTATCTAGTGTTCTTTTGCCCACACACTGATTCAGTGCAATTGGGATGAACGTCAGCTGCAATCCCTCTGACTACCATCCAAGTCCTGTGCTGTAAACTGATGAATTCTAATCAAAATACCTCAGGGCATTACAGTCTCTTAAAGTCACTTTCGTGTTGCTTCATGTAGTGCTCTCTCTTAACAAGTATTTCAAATTGGATGATAGCACAAGAAGGTTTTACTCAAAAACAAGTAGTACCCATTTTCCAGCCTTATTAAATCATAAAGCACTTGATTCATTTCCAAGGATTAGGTCCAAAATATCCTCTGGCTATATTGACCATTCAACAAATTACATTTCGAAAGCAGTGCTACACTAGAGTAGCTCTAAAAGCCTGACTTCCTTGGATTTTGCATGGTTATTATTCCAACCAATACTGCAGTGATTCAAATCCCTCATGATCAATCTCCAAGGCTTCTTTTAGGTGCTTTTCTTATCAGTACAAACATTTCACAAATAATTTTTTGAACCATCCTCAGGGTCTATAACAACAACCAGCCTTTTCATCATCAACTACTTTCCATACCATCTCTGGTTTATGAGACACAATACATATATCTTGGGAAATTCTTTGCCATCCTTCATTTACTACTGCTTGCCATCAGGGTCAGTTCTGTATTCGAAATCTCAAAACCCCAGAATTTCCCTGGTTCATTGGCTAGATAGCACACCCTTTAAAATGTTTGTTCATTCAAAAATGATATGCTACTGAAGACTAACAAGCCTCCTTACCAATTCCTTTCAGACACCCATGTGGTTTGTGTGGGAGAGAACTCCCTTTTAAACATCAATAGCAAGAAACTAAATCCAGTGTTATATTAAATATTTCAGTCAGAACATTTCAGTTCAAAAAATAAAATGCTTTCTCCTCACCGAAAAGATGTGTAGTCTGACTCTAGCAAGAAGTATGTTTTTTCTTTTCCCTTACTTTGACAAATTCAAACTTCTAATGGGAAGAAAAATCTATGGTCTATATGCCCCATAATCAAAATGAAAAATTCCGTCCCCTTTCCTCCCTCACTTGCAGAAATGCTTCTTTTAACATGTGTTTCTAGAACACAATACCATGAAAATACATACTCTCATTCAAATCTCTACCTTGACACAGGTCTACAGTACGACCTCCACCACATCCCCCAAACTGAGGTTCATTATAACCTGACTACTGCAGGGGTTAAATCACTTAAAATCCAGTGGAATTCCTATTTGATGCTCTCAATAGTGTGACAAATCGAAAGAAAAGGCAGGGGCACATGAAAGGTGCACTAATTTCAATCAACTCTTTCCAAGTGTGTGAATGTCAGAGAATGATTGGATATCATATTTCATCATATGTGTGAGTATTGCTTTATTGTGAACATTTACATTAGCAGTTTAATCCCTTTAGGAAAAGAATACTGAAAATTGGTTTCAAAATGTCCCCTTCATTAAATCTGTTGCAATTTCTCTTGAAATAAAAGGCACAGTCTGAGGTAGTGAGAACCTAACAGATGAACTGCTAGAAACATTAGATAAGGACCTCTCAACCCTTAAAAGGAAAGAAGTTATACTGCACATTTCCCAGCTGAATTGTTGCAACATTTTAACATCATTTGGGGGAATAGACTTTTAAGTAAAGGCTGGCAACGTGTATCACATGTTTAAAATCAGCCACAAAATAAAGAGTTTAAAATGTGCAAGGAAACCACTTTCATACACAGTCACCCATGTTTTTTTTCTAACCCCTCTTTTCTGCCTTTTACGGTAGTTTATTCCCAGTACTTCACTGTGCTAGGAGACAGAATGATGGTGTACCACCATGAAGAAATCTATCTCAATTTTGTGCTTCAGCAAGTTCTCATCTCAGGGAAGACCGTGTAGGATCATCCTAACTCTTGATTTCTTGCATTTCATCCACTCAGTGTGTCCCACATTGGCAACAGAGAAGTGTATTGCACTTTTCACTGTTGTGTAAACATCAGCAGCCTATCCGTGCAACGCAGGTACCTGCACTGGGTACAAGACCAGATGTCAAGTGCAGACTTTCCTTCTGGAAATAATTCTTTTGAGAAAACTCCTGTGGGCAAGCAGAATTTGGTCTAGTAGCACCTGCTTTAATTACATTTCTTCATGCTTACCTCAGTCCTGGTGCATGTGTTATAAGCAGTTAATGTGGCCTGGCCTATGCTCAGTAACCCGCTTGTGTCTATGTCCTCAGTCTCCCCCAAACCACGTAACCAGCCAACTACTAGCTTATTAGAAATACCTACGGTTTCAACTTTAGGGTTAAGCAAATTCAAATTATCTCAGATCTGCTGTACACAACAAACATACATGCAGGGACCACTGTAAATTAGGTGAATTACTTGTTACTCCATCACAATTTATGAGGATGATAGGGCTCTAGTCCCTCCCCTGAAATCACTGTATTCCTAAACTTGATTCTTCCAGATGCCAGGACATTTTGGGGTGTCTGACACTCTCTCCAGTTCTCACGAAAACCAAACCAAAGAAAGTTTCGTTGAAGATGGTCTATTCTGTGAACAAATTCACAGAACATTTTTATGAATTCACACTCTACAATCATAGAATACTTCACTTCAAATTTCCAAACACACCTAAAAGCAAAACATTCCAAGCACTTCAGAGAGCTTCTTCTCTAAGTACAAATTAAGGATAAACATCTTAGAGAAATCCTTTATCTTTCTATATAGCAATCTAGCATGCTGAACTAAAAGCATGATACCACCAAAACAATGGCATTGCTAAAGCATATTTTGCTGATGAAATGTCCCTTTGTCTTCTCTACCTAAATTTCCAATAATCTATTACTTGTCTTTCTGTGCAAACCACTACTAGAATATCATAATTCTTTTTTAAAATATATTTGACAAAAATCCTTATCTGACAGGAAAGCTACAGAAGAGACTTAAGTACTAATCTATGAATGAGATTAAACTGGGCAGTAGAAGATTGATGTAAAAAGGAGTATTTGGTAGTTCTGTCTTCAAAAAAAGAATCTAACAGCAGCTACGTTAAAAGTAGCAGCACACAGGCAGGCTTACACTCCTCCAGTTTCACTGCAGTGATAATGTTTCGGGAATAGGAAAGTAGGAGTGTACTTAACACTAGTAACTGCCACCATACTAGTGGCCTGATAAACCCCAAATGAGAGGGAATAAATAACTTGTTGGAAACTCACCATGTCATGCACCTCTCCTGCCCTTTGACTGAGAGCAAACAGGGCACATTATCATTGCTCACAACAGACCCCCACATCTTTATAATCTAGGAAGGTTAAAAACTTCTGCTGACCCATTTTATTGTATGACACAGATGCAGAATTATATTGATAACAAAACCAGAGAGGATACTATTGAAACTGAATGAGGTTTTCTAAAAGTTCACTCTTGATCTACCCTCTGGCATCAGTTTTTAAGACGACAGTCATGGAGAGAAAATCAGTTTGTGTGGGTGGAACCAACACAGAAAAAAGAAGTGCATGCTGTTATATTCTCCTTGGTGGTGATTTTTCCAAATTTTATGTTCAGAAAAGGAATTTTCTAGACTCAGACTTCACCTGCAAAGATGCAATGGCTGCGACAAAGCCCAGAAAACATTCCTCAGGGCCAAGTTCCCAGTAGGAGGGGGCTGCACAAAACAATATGTAGAAATCCCATTTAGCTTGGAAGAGCATAAAAGCTTCAATACAGCCTAATTCCAGTGAGTACATAGGGAACCATTTGAATATTTTCTTATGTTCTAGTGAAGCATGTGGTCAAAGTTAAGCATTTGCTTTTGTTCTTTCCCAAACTACAAAGCAATGTACAGAATAGAAATAGATATGCTCTTTAGTCTTCAACTGTGTTCTGTCTTAGTAACGAACACCAGTCCATGCCCTCTACAACCACTGAGTCCATACACATCAAATACCTCGAAGAAAGTATGTCAAAGTAGGACTGCAACTCTTTAAAACAGGAAACCTAAGATCTGCAAAATACCATTAACTGAGGAGCTACACTACTTGCAATAAACAAGAAACCAGTTGAACAAAAACTCTCACAGCAAGTTCACAGAAAAGAAAGCATTATTTAAAAAGTGCTTCATATAAATTGATTGAATTTTATCTATTCAGTATTGCTTTTTAGCGCCAGAAATTCAGCATTAACTCAAAAATGGCTGGGCCTGTATTTACAGACACTCAGTCAAACAATTAGGAACCTAATCATTAAAGAGTTTAAGACAGAAAACAGATGTTCCAGCCAATTTTGTTAGAGCTGGGAGCCTCTGAAGAGAGATGTCTGGATTGTTTAGCTTGCTTATTTCTGTAAAGCCAGAGATCATTCCTGTTACTGTGTTTTGAAGCAGTAATTTCTAAATAATGATGCCAACAGAACTACAAACGAAGAATTACACTAATCCAATCTGTATGTTACTAACACACGAAAGACTGCCTTCAGATTTTCACAGGTCAAGCAGGATTTAAATCCTGCTCCATTAATAAAACAAAGACACTGCTCTAGGACTTTTTAAAGTGTCTTTGCCTAAAAAGACACGGAGTCCAGAGTGGGTAACAGTGTTCTGTCCTGCAACAGGAGCTCAAGGAAATAATTTGTATGGATTGGACTGCCAACAATCAATTGCTTTAAACAGATAAAGCTGATCTTTCTCTAAACATCTGCAAAACAATAACCTTGCTAATACAGAATGGCCTCTCCAGGGCCATGTCCACCTACATAAACTTTCACTGTAACTGATAACCAACTGTTAAAGAACAATCAGCATTACATTAGTCATGAACTACAACGTCGCACTCACATCAACCCTCCCCTCCAAGATATCAGACAAGAGGAGTGAGTGTCGATTCAAATCTCTGGATCTAAAACACAGTCCTTTGGGGTTTGGTTGTAGGTCCAAGCTGGAAACCCAAGCTAAAAAATTATGCCTTCAGTTGTGATATTACATAGAACAGTTTCAGGAACCACCGATTTCCCAAATCTTTCTCTAGTTACAGCGGTCATGACAAGAGCTTACAAGACACTCCTTTTGCAGTTGAGAACACTTCACAAAAGACAGAGCTTAGCCCAAACTCAAAGGCCAGAATCCAATTCAGCATCCTACCCAGATGGCCTCTACCCTAATACCTGTTTATGTAACTTAGCATTCACCAGGCTGCCCACAAAAAAATAAAATAGGTTGGAAACTAGGACATGAGTATTCAAAATGAACACATAAGAGAGAGTGATCAAATATAATTCCACAATAAACTGTGGTTGCCACCATTCTGAGAGTCAGCCAAGCTAGCGGTGGAGCATCAACCTTATCATCAAAAAAACAAGATCAGTAACTGCTTCTTTATTCTAAGATTTCTCTTGCAGTTTAAAATGTATTTCATAGAGCTTGGACTAACAGCACTGTATTTGTTAGTATGAAAAAAGGATTGTAATTGCAAGAAAAGTATTTTCTTGACAGAAAGAGCAAAACACTCTCAGCTTTCTTAAATTTCCTGGTCCTTTTAGTAAACAAAGGAAATAAGCATCTATCTTACCTATGCTTTCCCTCATTAGATGAAAATCTAAGTGGCCACCAATTGAGCACAGCTCTTTTAGGTGAAACTAAGCTGCAAATTGTAAGGAAATGAACAAGGTTTTTCCTTTCTATGATGCTTCTGGCTAGTTAGAACAATCATTTCACGAGCGCAACTCTGAGTGCCAGCATGGTAAATTAATGGCGATATTAGTGGGCAGCAAAACCCACGCCACCAAGGACAGGTCAGAATTTTAGGAATTCAATATTTTCTTTCCAATCACTTAGGTTGATAATTTAAAGTAAGACTAAACTAGCTTTTGAGGCTGCATTTCTCACATTTGAACTACTGAAAATTCCAGACTAGTAGTATCTTGCGATTCACTGCAAGGGTGACATTTACTGTATAAGCCTTTAACATTGTTCAGTGCACGCAAAAAAAATAAAAGGGAAGCAACAGGAAGAGCAAAAGTAGGAAGTTGTCCCATTTATGTAACTTCCTCAGTGCTCTTGCCCAGTGGACAGCAATGGCAGGGGATTTGTGACGTATATGGAGCCAGAGAATATATCCATAGAGAGGAGTAATAATAAAGAATAAAGCTCTCTCTTACAGCCTTTGATACAGTCCCCAGACCTTGAAACCCAGTGGGAAGAACGATTACTGCTAAAAACACATGTATGGAAAACAGGAGAAACAGAAGGTTGCTAGGCAAAGCCAGAGAAGCCCAATATGGACCTTCACATACAGCCCTCCCTGAAGCTAGTCAAGGCCTGCTGCATCTTATACATCATCCTTTCACAGCTAACTTGGTCTCTCCATCAGTGGGAAAGCTCCTCCCATTGACTGCAGCTAGGTAAGTCTGCACATCTTCTGCTCCCTTAGTCTCCAGTCTCTGTCTAGCCAAAATAAACTGGCATTAGTTGAGAGAAAAGGCTTACTAGCACGTCTTACTAAGACAGCTATACTTGTTCACATCTGGCTCACATCTGGCCAAATAAAACCACAAGCAGAGTAAGCAGATTGTCATCTGCTCTGCTGCATAGGTGTACCAGTAAGCCTTGCTAAAGACAGCTCCTTCTCTGCCTACCTCATTAGGTTATTAGCCATTTTAGGGCTTAGGATGCAATTAAACAGGAAGTTAGTGGCTTTAGTCATTTCTGTTTTTTCACCCATAAAACAGCAATGAAAACCAGAAACCTTCAAAAGTGCTTTAACAGAAACATTTAAACATTTCCAATTCTCAGTCACCAGATTTCCCTACCAGCACAACTATAAGCTGTGTAATTAGGACATTATTAAAGACCTAGAAAGAGATGAGAAAAGAGAAGACAGAAAAAGCAAACAACGTTATACCACATTGAAATATGGCCAGGAATCTAACCTCAGGATTCCCATTAGCCACAACCACCTCAAAAAAACCTGGAAATTAGTAGTTACACAATAGTATAGCATTAAACTAGAATTCGGTGGGCAACTGAAAAAAGCACATCAAAAAAAAAGCGCTCCAGCAGAAGAGGCACAGTTCTCCCTGATCAGCAGGAAACTTTCCCTCAAGCTTAGTAGCAGCTGGATCAAATCCGATTAGAAGATGATAACATTCATTATCTATTTAGATGCTGTCCATTCAGTATTATCAGAAATAGTAAAATTGCTTTTCATCAGAGTAAGAAAAAAAAAAAAAAAGGATTTGCTGGCATATCCTCTGCCAGATGAAGAAACATAGCTGAAGAAACATAGCTGTGCCTAACCTAAGCCAAGAAGCCCCCCAAAACAAAGATAGTGATCAATGTAGAGAAACTCGTGAAGTACTGTTTTCACAAAATGTGCTGAGCAACAAACCAAAAACGTTATTATAGGTCCCCAAAATTCTGGATCAGTCATCCAAATTAACTCCACCTAACAAGGTTAAAGAGTATAGATCCACTGCAGTTTCTATTAAAGGTACCACAGGAGTCACAGTACTGAACTGATGGGAATGGCAAAAAAACCTAGAAGTTTTAAAAGCCTGGAAAGTCTGAAATAACACTGACTGGGAAAAGGTCAGACTGGAGAAGGCTGAGGAAGAGCTGAGGGCTAGAAGGGGATATCTGAAGAAGACAGCAGTGTAAAAAGCAAGGAAGGTGCATGACACATTTCTGTAATAAGCTGGATGCATTTAACTCCCAGTGTATCATTTCAGTACACCATCAAATGTGTGCGCCTGTAAGTGCTGGTCAGAGGGCACCCAAAGCCTGAGCTGAAAACAAGCAGCTTCCCACTTCTCCCCCTACTCCTCCACTCCAGAAATAAAAGCTCATGTGTGCTCCAGCGTTACTGGAAGAGGCTAGAAGTATTAAAAAAAAAATGTAGCAGAGGGAAAAAAACAAGTGAGACAGAAACAAGATGACATCAAAGTCCTCTGTTGCTCACGCCAGAGAAGTAGTGGCCCATGGAATGCACTACACATCATGCCTACACGGCTAGAGAAAGAAATTCACATCCAAAATGCTTTCAAGTCAAGCTATCCAGATGTTTCTGGACAGCTGCATGCTAGTAACGTTCTGTGGGTAGAGTGCAACAGACCCTACAAGCCCTCCTTGCTGTGCAGAACATCTGTAGGAAAATCAAAGGCACAACCATATCTCGCAAAAGCTAAAATTAAGTTCTCTTGAACATACTTTACAGCTAAATTTCAGAAAACATGCATGAAAGAGAAAGGTAACCCAGAAGATGACAGCTAAAGAAAGGAAAATATATCCTTGCATTAGTTTTCAATTTGGATTGTAATTACAGGTTTTTTTCATTGATCTCAGCAACCCATTTTCACATTCTCTCCCCTCCTCTTTTTGTTCTGTATTTGCTGATTTATGCCACTTCACAGAGGAACTTAATCTTCTGGAAAACTTCAAACCACAAAAACTCTGAAAAAAGAAATACACAGGCTGAAAGAGTAATGAACAGCTCTGCTCAGAGAAGTTCTGACCATGCAATTTCTGTTGAAAGATGTTGTTCCATAGAAAGCTACTGATTTTAATGACATTTTTGATGGTAGATTTCTCAAGGCCCATGATGACATTTTCATTCATTTTCAGAGTATCAGAGGGAATGTGGGTTGTTTCCAGGAAAGTGAAGCTTCAATCCAGCTTCAACTCCTACCAGAAAAGATATATATTGCTCCACTGTAAAGAAGAGAAGCTTTCAAACATCAGAATTTTTTCTCCGACCAAGATCTGTTTCTATCATCTGATCCAGAATCAGCTTTTTGAAAAGCAGAGACTTGGATACTTGAGCACGACAGGACTTCAGTGAATCTCAGAAGAAAATCCACAAACCTTCATTACTGCAAGTATTTCCTCAGACAGCTCCTGCAGTTGTGGGCGTTTACATTTATGATAAGAGCATTAGAGATTACCATCTTCTACTATATGAAGTAATTAAACTAACAGAGTTGAATCCCTGCCTGATATTCCATGAACCTGAACAAGTGTGCGCTGCTACACCTCTGCCAAAGATCTGTTGAGAAGACTGTGTGCTCCCCTTATCTTCATATCTTTCTCAATTGTAGACATTTTCAACTAAAACCTCCCCAAACCACTATAATCTTCAGAGCTCAAGTAGTGACAGCAACAGAGAAAATCTGATCATATGCAACACGTGCATTAACTCGGTCAGGTTTTCCAGGCATATTTTGTGTAGAAACTGGCTCCATGGCCAGAAGTAGTGAAAGAAATTTACTCGAGGAGAAAAGCCTACAAAAGAATAATTCCAACATACAGAGGGAGTATGAGTTAAGCTTGCGGTTGTTGTTACCCCCATCCTTTGAATAAACAGAATCCTCCCAGGCTGTCAGTTGCTATCAGCATTAGAATGATACTCTGCTTTAACAGCAGAGGATTTGCCTCTAAAGTGGCTTAGAAACAAACTCTGCTCAGCTGGGAATTTTGCAAAGGGAGCTTCAAGCCTGAGAGACCAGCCCAAACCTCACCTCATTTTCAGTTAATCTGGAGCGTAAATCTGCTCAGGAAAGAAAGCATCAACTTCACTTGAACTCATAGCCTATGCATTTGAGGCAACACAGGTTATTCAGAAAAGCCAAGGATTCTCATATAAGCAAGACACTCCTGCGAGGACATATGGCCCAAAAGTAGCAGCAACAGCAAGCATATTAACCTCTTCAATACCATGAAAAGTAACGGATGACAAGTCTTCTAGATTCACTGCCTTTTACAAAAAAAAAAAAAAAAAAAAAACCAAAAA
>Ga0065711_1036206_pt1 | contig 21303 bp, 11 predicted proteins | sample Hoacrofraction12_FD_59098 | JGI IMG/M metagenome (GOLD analysis project Ga0065711, IMG submission 59098) | Hoatzin crop microbial communities from Cojedes, Venezuela - Epithelial fraction 12 v2 (version 2) | ecosystem: Host-associated > Birds > Digestive system > Esophagus > Crop | place... | reverse complement strand
GTGCAGCCTGCTGTAGGTGACCCTGCTTCAGCAGGAGGGTTGGACTAGATGACCCACAGAGGTCCCTTCCAACCCCTACTATTCTGTGATTCTGTGATTCTGTGATTTATGATTTCGTTGATATGAATGAGCTGTTAATGTTAAAAGAAGACAAAGTGAAGTGTACATTAACTGCTTTGCTCTGCGTCATCACTTCACATGAACAGAGCCTACCAAGTCCTGCAGAGAGCCTACTCATACAGTGAGGCTGCTCGCTCATCCTGCTCTCAGCAACTTTCCAGGTAAAGTCATGTTGTACACAAACATGAGCCAGAAATCACAAGCAGGGAAAACTCCCCTTTTTGATCAGACAGGTTCTGTGTGGAGTTTAGCCATGTAACGCTTTTCTGGAAGCGGTCACACAACAAATGAGACATACCTGATGTGCCAAAATATAGATATTATGGCCAACATCTTTTGACGAGATGCCATCATCTCCATTCTCCTCCTCATGGTCACATTCAAGGCCTTGGTTATACGCATTCTTCATCACATCCACCTGTAACACAAACCCAACCAAGGAGAGATGAAATAACTGTCATTCCTGGGGAAAAAGCACCGAATGCTGTGTTTGAAACATGCTCGCTTTGTTCAGCTCAAGCCTGGACGGGTGCCCCGCAGTCCTGCAAGGAGAGTGAGCAGTCTGAGAAACACTTTCTGAATAAAGACAAGCTTGAAGTATTTATGAAGCTCCAAACATTTTTCATAGCAAAACTTCTGCAACCACCAGAAAGGAACAGGGATGCTGAGGCTTTCTGAACAGGTATTTTCACAAATGCCTTTAAGGACAGATCTACAGACTTCGCAGGTGGAGTCCTGCAGCACGTGAGAGTGCAGCTATGATCTCTCTCTGGCTAGAGCTGGCTGCAGTGTCAACTCAGTGTTCTCCACACAGTTTAAGAGAAAAAAAAAACCAAACCTAAACCATAAAGAAAAGGAAGATACAGATCTGGGCAGGGTGCAGGGTTAATTCCAAAATATTCAAAAGCCTCTTACAGGACCAATGGGGGGAAAGTCCTACATTCCCCACAGAGGGCCTGATTCTGTGGTTGTGCCCTGGAGATGGCCTCCTCATGCTGACATGCCACCATGGCGTGACTCCCTGACACCAGCAGGCCACTGGGCCCTGCCCAAGCGTGGGGGCTGATGTCCACAGAACTCCCCACGAAACGGGTTTTGCAGTCACTGCTGATACGCAGCCAATTCGATTGGAAACAATTTCTCCAGACTTACAATCTGTTTAAAACTCCTGGACACCTACACAAGTATCATGGTTGTTCCAAAACACAGAAACAACTGCTTGTAACTCTGTCTGTTTGCTCTTGAGACATATATGTATAACATACAACATATGTACATATTTTATATATACATATATATCTCATGTCTACACACACACTTCTGTTAGCACTGTTTCACAAACTTCACAAGCTTAATTTCCCAGGCCCTGACAAAGTGTACTTGAAGACAGTCTACCAGAGTATGATCACTTAGTTAGGAAACAATTACAGAAAAGTGCTTGGAACAGATAAAAATAATGAAGTCGTAAAGACTGAAATCATGCATTCTTGATCCTTTTAAAGTACTTTTTGTGAATTAGTACTATCCTGATACATTGTGTCACTATATGCTGCCAACACTTTTCAACTTAGATCCAGACCATTTTTAAAATGTTTTAATGAGAGATTTTTTTCAGCCAAAAGATTTATGAATATTCAGAAGTTTTCTCACCAGCTCCCTTGGTCTCATGTTGAAAAGGATTCTTTCCGCATTCTCACTGTCATGCCTGCTTTCCATAATAGCCAGCAAAAGCTTGGAGGCATTGTTCTAGAGACACAAAACCAAGTTAATGCAAATTTTAAAATCTATTTCATGGATTAACGAACCTTGCATTTGTTTTAATTGAGATTACGAGGACCACTTTTTTAGTGGATAAGTTTTTAAACCACTCATATCTTTTATTTTACTGACATATCTAATAGGGTTGTTCTCCCATTTTAATGTCAGCGTACTGTAAGGCTAACTAACCCTGCACACTACATTGGAAGAAGTATTTTAAATATTGAAAAATATTCGACCCTTGTTCTATACTGTGCACAAGAAACAAAATCCCATTTCCTTTTCTTATTGCCCACCCAGCAATTTTTGCCATGGCTTTCTATTAAAACAACACTCAATAGAGGTAATTACAAAATGTATTACATGAAAGGTTTCATCGTTCAGGCAGGTTTCCTTCCCTTTCTTTTTTATACAGTCTGACTGGTTATTATTTGAAAGGCTATAAAATAAACTGTTTTCATACATTCCTGGAATTTTGTTTCACTACCATATATTCCTGGGGGAATGTATAAAGATATTCTTTGCTTTGTCAACTGGCTGTTTTTTACCGAGACCTCTCCCAAGGATTAAATAGCATGAGCTTTAGCAGCTCAAGTACCCAGTAGTACCTTGTATTTCAGAGACCTGTCTGACTTCCAGTTAAATCAGATGCTGTGAACAGGAGAGGAAGAACAGTTTTGGAGGTCTGACTGCTTTCTGGCAGAGCATGGTTGCCTTGGTTCACCTGCCACAGGATCCCCTCATCATCCTCTATTACAGACCGAGTTGTGTGAATACTTGGAAGTAGACTGCAGTCCCATGATACAGGCAGGGGCCAGTAAAACTCTCAACCCACCACAACACTGTTTTCTCAGCTGCTTATTGCCAGGCATCGGCAATTCAAACCGAAATTTCTCGCAGCGAGGGTGTGCCTCAGACGATTAGCACAGACAATTTTGAAGGAAAAGGGTTCAGCTGCTTTTGGGACTGAGATGTTATTTTTTGCATGTTCAAGCAACTTCTGTTTTAGGCAGCCTTTGTATCTCCAAATTTTGATAGCAGAGCTGAAAACCCAGAGCACTAGAGTCCACGGTAACACAATCATGCAAGCTGCAGTCCCCAGGGGAAATTTGTCCAACTTATAAGCCTGTCTTTTAATTATGATTTGAATACTATACTGTAGAAATTTGCTGGAATTTCACAGCTAAAAGCCCTCAGAGTTTCTTCTTGGTGGGCACAGAATCACAATAAAATCATGCAAGTTGGATTACAAAATCCCATATTTGAGGCTCTTCTGCAGACTGTCTTTCAGTGGTGCCCCCCCCCTGCTCCAAGCAGGTTGCTCAGGGCTGTGTCAAGCTGAGATCTGAACATCTCCAGCTGGAAGAGAGAAGTCAGCAGCAGAAGGAAGGAGAAGATGGAAGGAGAGTGGATGAACACAATGAGGATTCAAACATCACAGGGGAACTTCGACCTTCTGGGAGAGGAGACTGGGAGTTGAGTGAGAAGCCTGGAGAGAGGAGACTGGGCTTGCCAACACAAGGATGAGATAAGAACAAAGAACAACGGATGAGAGGAAAAGACCAGACTCGGACTGGCTAAAGGTGAATGGGGCTTCATATGGATTTTTCCATACCTCCCCTTTCCTCTTGCTCCAGAATCAAACCAGCATCATCCACTGGAAAGGTCTAATCAGATTCTATACCTTGCAACGTACATTGCAAACACTTAATGTGCACAGTGAGTGAGACCAGGTAGAGGAAAAGGATAGCATTTTAAGACACCTGACAGGGTGCTGCTCTGAGAAACTGGATGCTTCTTTTTCTGCTGCAGTCTTCCCTGACCAAGTCAGTTGCAGTAGCATTGGTAGGATCTCAACCTGAGGAGGATGGAAGGGGATAAGACAGGGTGCCAGGTAGCTTGAGAAGGAAGGGGACGAAACAGTGGAGGAAGGCTCAGGCTACTCACTCAAGCTATTTCCCAGAGCAGACAACCCTGGGGATGGAGAGCAGCCTGCTGCAGCTTCCAGGAAGTGAGGAAAGGTAGAGAGTGGGTAGGATTTTGTGTCATCAACAGCCAGCTTCTTGCTACTGACTCAGCAAAAGTGGCATGCCATGGCCTAGAATTACAGCAGGCAGGCACATCCTCCACTTTTTTCTCTCTCTGATCCCTTGCACCTGACATTGAGATGCTCTTGTGACTACTTGTTCCTCCTTTTCTGCATGCTCTGAGACTCCAGGATCTGATTCCCATTCCCAGAAATCAATGAGGAAAAGAGATCCATTACTTGGAAAATACAGTATAAAGTTCTTCACAACACATTAGTACTGTGAAAAATCAGTTCCCAGGTGCTATAAACAGGACAGCCCAAAGTACTTCTGGCCTTTACCTGGGTTCCCATCTCATTTCCTCGTAAGAATTTTTGAAAAATAAATTAATGTGTGAAGCAACTACATACAGCAGAGTAAGGTGCTACAAGAAAAGCCAAAAAGGCCCTTACATTAGACTCTCTCCACCTTCAGACTGACAATGTCTTTTCATCCTGCCACTATACAGAGCGGCAGACATTGAGGTCATACTGTGTGCCAGGGCTTAAACACTAGTCAGTAAGGAAGGCCAGGGGGTCATACTCAAAATAACAACAGGCAGAACAGAACACTGGCCATCTGTGCACGCAGTTAGCACTGGCTACACTGCTAACTAAATGATTTGGGAGTCCAGTGGAAAATATAGTCCACGAAGATGTAACTAAATACCACATCACAAACTATGTGCAAAACAAGCTAAATTAAGATGGCATGGGAAAATATAATTCTGCACTACCTTTGCTTTGGTTGGGGGGTATAACTTCAACATATAATGTTCCTTGAGAAAGTATCCCAGCCTGTTTTATACATGTAAGTGTGTGGGGCTATACACTTTGCATTCTGTATTTTCACTGCAAAATTTATATATTTGCAACTTCAGAGTGGCTTATGAACACTGACAGATTGTCAGTGTTAAACATTACCTGGTAAACTCAATGGTATATTATTTCAATGTGTTGACACTCAAAAAATCAAGTAACTTGTTAATTTTGATCTAATTCTTGACATCACACCTGACCCAGCACTGTGTCCAGTTCTGGGCTCCCCAGTATGAGAAAGATACAGACTTACTGCAACGAGTCCAGCAACAAGCAACAAAGAAGATTAAGGGAATGGAGCATTTTTCATATAAGGAGCGGCTGGGAGAGTTCAGCCTGGAGTAGAACGGGCTCAGAAGGATCTTCTCAATGAGTATAAATACGTGATGGAAGGGAATGAAAAAGAGGGAGCGAGACTCTTCTCAGCAAAGCCCAGTGAGAAGACAAGAAACAACTGATACAAAAGACAGATGAAATTCCATCTAAACACAAGAAAACACTTTTTTACTGTGAGAGTGACCAAACACTGGAATAGGTTGCCCAGACAGGTTGTGGAGTCTCCAACTGTGGTCAGCTGGACACGGTCCTGGGAAACCTGCTCTAGCTGACCCTGCTTGAGCAGGGGGTTTGGAGAAGATGACCTCCGGATGCCCCTTCTAACCTAGATGACTCTGTGCTTCTCTAAAATCAGAATAATTTCCACAGTTTGAACCTTTGGTATCATTCACAATTTTTGCTATTTAAGTAAGAGTAAGGCATATGCACCCTCCTGTGAACGGGGCCAAGTTGCTTCTTGCAGCAATGTTTCTCAATTCCATTTTTGGTTATTACATAGAAAAGATATTCTACAAGCACTTGCTAACTTCGTGATAATGGCAAATCAAAATGGCACTGGAGTGAATGTAGCTAGATCTGTACAGCGACTGAAATTGAGACTTCAAAAGAACTGTCTGCATGTTCAAAGTTAAATGTCTGCTTAAGTGTTTTCCTTGAGGGAGGCCTGAATTACATTGCCATTCAAAAGTCTATTTACAGTTATTAAAATCATGTGTAAAGCACTGTTGAGTCAATGTTTCACTGTACGTGATATATAGCTATATTAATTATTTTATTAGACATCCATAACATTGCCAATATGATGCAATGCAGCTACCACAAAGTGTTTGCTGGTTTTGGGGAGGAAACAGACCATCTGCTATGGAAATACTTCATTCGGAAGGCAAGAAAAGGCAATAACCCAACACTCCTCCTGGACAGGTTCTACCCTGCTTGGCAGAAAAGTACAGCTGCAGAGCTCCACTCTGCATGCAGTGGCACACAGACTGGAGAAACTTATCTACGAACTTATCCAACTCTCCACAGGAATTACAAGCCCTCCCACTCCACTCTTCGCTCTTCCACGCTACACTTCGTCCTCCCCCTCAGAGGTCACTGAAAAGGGAAGTAAAATACAATTTACTTTAACCTTGTTTTCAACTTTATTTGACATTGCAGGTCATCTGATATACTATTCTTTTTTCACCACATCTTATTCTCGAGTAATTTTTTAAGAGTTCAGTAGATACAGAGAATGCCTGATTTGTTACACGTCTGTACAGTGTTGCTATTTATCAGTCCTGTGAGATTTTATGCCTACAATATAGACTTTTCATGCTAGCTATGTAGTGTCTGTTTGATAGTATTTTTTTAAAAGAAGCTGAGAGCATACTCCCAAACACAACAGTGGGTCAAAAGGCCTGTGGTAGAGGGATATAAGGACTCAGAAGCTGAGCTGAATTAATTTGCAATGTTTGTTTTCAAAGGCTGCTGAGTATATTATGCTATGGTAAGATTAAGTAAATGTCAGGTTGCCTAGAGCTCTTACGTAAGTATGTCTTCTATTACTCCTCAAATTTAAATAAACAAATTTACATTTACTGTACCTTTAGCTGAAGCACCAAGTCCATGCAGTATTTTCCAAGAGGGTTTATGTCATTCAAGATGAGTGCAATTATAATATCAATCCCATTAGATTCATGGGTGGCTATGCAAGTCTGCAAAGTAAGAAGAGAGTAGGGAGTCAGTGGGAGATGAGGGAAGGAAGAAGACAAGAGGGAGAAGGGATGGGGGGAGGGAGAGAGAGAATATGCACATCAGCAAATTTCCAGAACAAGGACCCAGAACTTGAAAGACCTTGTGACAGCAATGAACCTCCCAGCCAAGGCAGAGCAGCCTGAAAACGTGCCACAAGAGGTGCTGAGCGAGACTTGTGTAGACCAACACTGCCAGTAGTGAAGTAAGCAACTGGAAAAAAGGTGGTGCAAGCTAAAATCTGCTTGCAGCGGAATCACACAGGATTTGGCACCAAGTGGTGCAAGTCACAGAGAGCAGCCCACAGAAGCACTGCCAGATTCAGTTGAACACACATACAGGGACATAAAAGATACGCCTGAATGTAGGCACAATCAAATTTGCACACCCAAATTCTTAATTTGCATTCAGCAACCGGCATTGATATCACTGTTATAGCATGAATTGTTTGTGAAGATTAAATTTTTCTACATGCATCTGGACGTGTCCCACACAGAAGAACACTTCTGCACGTGGAATTCAAAACTGTAATTATGACCAATGGTATTTTGCAAATGCTTTTACAGCTGGAGTCCTGGACATTCTACGCCTTGTAAATAAGTGTCCGTTACACAAAAGCCTATGGTATTTTTTCTTCTAGCAGGTTTATAGGCCAATAGGAAAGGAAAAATTTTCCAGCAAGACAGAAAGGGAAAAAACAAAAATGAGAGTGTGGAGCATTTGCCTTTGAAATACACTGAATTAGACTTGCAGTTGGTGTAAACAAGCACAACGCCAATCTGGAGCGACTTCCCAGCAGGTAGATCTAAGTAATAAAGTGCAACTAATCATTCCCTTTCACTATCGCATTCCCTAAGTAAACTTACTGGAGAACACACTAACTTGAAACATTTTTTTTTTTCATCTCCAGTCCTGTAACTATTCTTTTTTCACATGTTTTTCCCATTCTTTAGTGGATCAAATGTGCCTGTTTAAAATTTAGTCCACTAAAGAATTTTTGTTTGTTTCTTTTTAAAGTATTAAAGTAAATACAAAGTATTAAGTTAATTAATACTATTAACTAATTTAATATTAATTAAAATTATTGAATTATTAAGTAAATTAATACTATTAATATAAAGTATGAAGTAAAGGCAGTTGATCACCAGCAATGGCAATAATAGCACTTTACACTTCATTTGTGCACACTAATGAAGCAGCATTAATACTGCATGTATTTCTTCAGCTATTTCTAGTATCAACAATAGATTGCCTCTGTAATTCTGCAATTTCATCCACTGTGACAACTTTACTACAGTTCTCTTCAGATCAAACATAGCAGCATGTAACTACATTCTCTACCTTTCTGTACCACCTCAGCACGGCAGTAAAGAGACATCTACCAAAAGTCACAGCTATATGACTTCAAAAGACTGCATCAAGCAAGTCACAGAAGATTAGAAGCATGGTCTGCAGTCTCATGCATTTCACTACTGTACCGTAATTACAGATGCTACTAGGTAAGTATAGCAGGATAGTAAGTTAAACTTTGTGGCAGTTATGTGAATTAAGCAAAGTAAATGTTAGCAACCTTTCTAAACACCAGCAAAGGCAAAATGTATGAAAATGAAGAAAAAAAGACTGTGTTTCCAATGTATTTCTACAGCTATGACTCAAAATCCAGTTTCACAAAGTGATGTTTAAGCCATGGACCCACTGATATAAGATACCAAACTCTCTCCAAAAGGACTGGAAACCCTCCACATCAGCAGACATACTACTGGAAAAGTCTGTTTTGAGTTCTGACTTAAAAGGATTGCTCAGGCCTTATCACAGAATCACAGAATGGTAGGGGCTGGAAGGGACCTCTGTGGGCCATCTAGTCCAACCCTCCTGCCGAATATGAAAGCTTGAAACGCGTTAAGCCTAGTCATAGCAGTTATAACTGAATATGTGTTATTAAGAACACTGAAGGGTTTATGACAAATACACAGATACCATACATTCAGGTATACTCTTCTACATCCAGAAGTTGTTTGAGCCCTACCTGGTTTTCATGGCATGGACCTTGGCAATATTCAGTCAAGCTTTCCAACGTCTGGTTCACAAGAGCCACATTCCTCTCATTGATGTAAAGCCCCAATAAGCCCAGCCCACCTGTCGTGCTTCCACAGATACAGTCCAAAAACTGAAGGGTCTCACAAACAAGGTTGTAATTTGTTTTATTGTTCTGATGTCTTAAAAAATTCTGGTGAACAGAGAAATGGAACACCAAAAAAAAAAAAAACAAACACCCAAAGGAAAAAAGAAAGAGTGTTAGAGTCAAGTCAAACAGTCTTTTTTCATGAAAATATTGCAGGGTACAATTTATGACATATGACCACTGTACCTTAGGTACTGAAGTACACTACACTGTAGGAAACATATTGCGCTTTAGCGCAGCAGTTGAGAACTATTATCTGATTAAATCAGTAGAGAAAGGAGGGCTTAGGAAAGTGAACTTTGCAAACGTCTGCACCGGCCTTAAAGGTCTTATGCATATCCTGAATTCCTGCCCCCATCCATCTGCTACAACCCTTGGAAGCTTGCTGCCCCACAGCTAAGCAGGTACAGTGGCACATTATGACTGCTCTTTGGCAGCATGAGCGCAGAACGGTAGCTCAAACCACCCCCAACACAGCTTCAAGGGAGGCTGCTGGACACGGCACTGAGATATATTTGCAGAAAATACATTTTGCAAAGGTTGCTATGGGGACAGTAATTTCTACCAGAGGAACTGATCACAGGGACACATGTAGCATCTTAAAGCCTTCAATCATAATGCCTAGGGAAAAGTGCAATACCCATACTTTGCCCAGAAACTTCTGGTGGTCTTCAAGCCTGTGGTAAGTGATACACCATTTGTGCACAGAAACTGTACAAACAGGGACATTCAGACACTTCTCAATTCCATGTGGCTATACTGTGGTCCCCAGGCCGTTCTGAGGATACAAACAAGCTCAACCAGAGCATGTAAGTGGTTCTTGAAAAGGATTATTTTATCCCTTGGACCAAAAGAAGAACAACATTTTAGACACCCTATTCTGTAACAGGAGTCAGGCACAGATGTGATTTTCTTCCCGTATGAAGCTCCAGATGCTGTAACACTCCTTTTGGAGCTCAGCTCAAAAACACTTTACCTGGAGCTCTCGGTTATGATTCTCACACAGCAGCTGAAGAAATCTCAGTATTGGCTGCATGATTGCAATGGCAGGGCTCATGATTGCTTCTTCCATGGACTTCTCTTCTGCATTTGCAGCATCTGTTCCTGAGCTCATAAGATCTATTTCTGGGTCCATTTCTCTTCTATACACAGAGTAAGCCTTGGACGTTGCAGAAGATGCTTCTGTTAACTGTCCTTTCATGCCCTCTTTCAGATGCAGGGTTGAATCCTTAACTGGAAAGAAGATAATTTTCCTTAATTTTTGAAACTCTTTCTCCTCATTTGATTAAACAATAAGAAAACAATAAAAATAAATGCAACTTTTTCTTTGTTGGTGGCTAACTTTTCAAAGACCTCTAGGCAACTTACAAAGAATATCAAAGCAACATTCATGCAGGGATAGCGTGTTCCAAATAAACCACAAACCAGGGTGAAACAGAACATTAAAACAAAAAGCCCTGCTATTTCTCTCCCATATACAATAAATGATGAGAACAATGGAAGGACCACAGTGTGCGAAATCAGTTCCTGCGTCTGCTCTTGTGAAACAGCCCCATTAGTAGCAGCCTCTACTGCTGCTTCTCTAAAAATATGGTTTTATATCTTCTACTGGTGTAAACTGGCCTATGTAAACTGGCCTTCACTGATTTCACCAAAGCTAATTTCTTGTAACCAGCTTAAGAGATGGCCTATAATTCAGAGAAAAACAGGCAAAAGATCTAAATTAGCAATGATTAATATTAAAGTTTATTGATCAATGCAGCATAGTATCAGTGGTGCAGTACATGTGTTTTCAATACAATTCACTTCTCCCCTTTCTTGTATGGGTGCCTCCTTACCTCTCTTTTTGGGAACAGATATGGCTAGGTCACTATCATCATCTTTCTTTTTGCTCCCCAGATCAATAGTGTTCACTGTCACTGTTGATCGTATCTCCTGCTGAGCAGCCTTCATGCGGTCATACAGGACTTTAAAGAATTTTTCTGACTTTTTTTGCTCCTTCAGTTGCTGGTAAGTTGAATACTGTAAAAAATATGTTCTTTAGATATCTATCTTCTAAGGAAAAAGAAATACAATAATGCACTATTTTTGTGAAATAAATGATGAATAATTACTTCACTTACACAGAACAAATGGTAGTCACTGTCTGACCAGTTCTTTCATAAAGTGATATACAGGGCTGGTAACAAAGATTGATGCTAACATTTTAAAATTTGAATAAAATAGTGAACACTGCTATTTGAAATCTTTAAAATGTCACAATATTACACTTGAAGTTAAATTACTTTGTGACACTCCATTTCTCCAGGCATTCTAGAGTTATAATATTCCTTCCACAAATAATAGTGAAAAGTAATTGTTCTTATGTAACAACAAGAAGAAGCATAAAGCATCTAACATGTAACACTATCGCTTAGATTATACACATTCTCTGTACTTCACACAGAACTGGAATTAATATTTTAGGTCATTAAGTCCAGTCCCTTAGTATTACTGTCAAGCAGGTTGAGTGCCATTTTCAACAGTTTACAAACTCTATCTTAAAGACTTTTACAGCCTCTAATAATTCATTTTAGAAAGCTGCAACAAAATCTCCCTCCTTCAACATTTTCTGGACACTCTCTAAGGGTCACAGATCGTATCATCTTTTTTACAGAATAAAGACAGAAGAAGCGATTCCTCTCTTTTAACTTTTATAGTCTTGCAATGAGGTCTAAGTTGGTTACTTTATCTCCCTTCACAGGCAATGATGAGATATGGGGAAATGCAGGGAGTGACTCCTACCACCCCTCCTCTCTTACGATATCTCTGCTGATCATAGAGTAAGAATAAACAATCACCTTATTTGGGTAAAGTTGGGTAAGAGGGATATCATTCACAAAAACTAGAATCTGTAGTTTAAAGCAGTAACTTTCTGTTGAATGGGATATTGGTCTTCTCAGATTGCCAGTTTTTCTCTCTTTGGAGATTTTGATAAATGTCCCTAAACATTTCCAGAAAATTACTTTTTTTTTTTTTATATTATAAACTTGAAAGTATTGTAATTTTTCATTTTACAAAGAGGTACATGAAATAACTCGAGATAATGCTTGTATGGCAAAGACCAGATTAAAAGAAGCACTATGCTACACAGAAAGGGATAGCTGAAAGATGTCTTCTTCTATTGAAGAGTCTACACTACGAGATATTGCATAATAACAGGGCATATTTACATTTGTATTACAGGGATACATATTGAAGTGATAATCTTCTCACAGAACTCACAGCAAAAAGGTTCTTTTAATTTGCCTCCAGACTACATGCATTTGAAAATCAATATGTGAACAAGTAAATGAACCGAGTACCTGTGTTTGCGTATTTCCACCTTCAAGCAATGCAATACCAAGCAAAATGCCTTCTGAGAAAATTCTGTCATTTTTGGTGTTTACTACAACATCTATGACTAGTTCCGATGCACCTTCTTTATCCAGAAGGCACTGAATATCAAACATGGTTACCCCAGACTTATCTGAGTCTTGTCCTGAAAATCCACCTGCAAATTAGACAAATACATACCATTCATGTTTATTTCACATATGTATATGAAAATGAATCTATTAGTAATAATCATGTCTTCTGCAAACAGCAGCAATGTAAAAAATTCAATTTTGAAATTCTGTTTGATGCAAAATTCCCCTTAATAAAACCAAGATTTTTGTATGAAACTGCAGTGTTGGGATCCAAGAATAAGAAATAAACCACAGGCCCCAACCATTGTTCTGTCGAGATATTCGAACAACAAAGCAGTTGGAAGTTACACTTCTTTGTCCACCGAACACCTTTTTTAATTCCACTGCTGCATACACTAAACTGTGCGTATGGTCAGTGCTCTGAGACCACTTTTAAATCTGCTTTTCAATCTCAAGCCTAATCTATGCAAAGATTGTGTACTGGCAAATCCACCCTGGGTACAGGTGTGACCTTCTAGCTAAATGCTTTAGCCAATAGAACTCCTAGACCATTAACATCACGATGATGTTCTTTAAGAACAGAGACTTGAGTTAATCCAAATTAAAGGTGTGATTTTAAGGAATTTTCTTTAATAGTATAAGCTCATTAAATCAACCACCTTTTATTATCACAGATTACCATCTTTCCTGCCATACTTACTTTTATACAGATGTATCTGCACCTACTTCATTAGGAAAAATACAGTACTGCTTTAATCAGTCAGCACTGCTTTGATTAAACTAATTAAAATGGTTCAGACTTTGCTTGTGATGAAGCCATACACACACACACACGTATACAGACACACAATTTTTAGAGAGAGAACTGAAAAAATAATAAATCTTTACTCTCCTGTTTGTTAGGGAGAAAAATTTGGTGTATAGGATATTAAGACTGTAAACAGTTCCAGTGTCTATACTGAAATAGCCAAGGAGGATCACTTGGATAACATTTGGAAATGCCCACAAAGCTGGGCATGCCTCTAATATACGCTGAAAATGCAATGGCAAGTATTTTGACCCAGCTCTATACCTAGCTTCTGCCTCATTTCCTATGACAGACATTAGTTTGAGTTTTCTTAGAAACCACCCCACAGTAACAGATTCATACAAAAAATTAGGTTATAAGAGACCTACAGAGATCATCTATTCAAAATTCCTCCTCGTGGTCGTTAGAGCAGGTTCATCAGTCTTGTCCAGTTGTAACAAGAACAGACACATTCTGCAGCCTCTCATGGAAATCTGCTCCATTGCCTAACCAGTATATTTGTGAAAAGCTTTTCCCTATATCTTTTTTTTTTTCACATACCCATAAAGGATCTGGAATTTCAAAAAAATTTTTAGTTTCCAGAAACAGCAATATCTTTGTTTAAATGTTTTGTGCTTTGCTGAACTTCTGGATGTGGATTTACTGGCAAATTAAAACGGTGTTACCAATTGGACCCGAACTGAATGATTGTTTGGGAGGCATGGGTGAAGCCCCTACTTCAGTACCGCCAAATGCACACCAGCCATCTGAGACAAGTGCATGCAACTCAAAAATACGAAAAGTTTGATACTATCCCTCTGCTAACTGGTTACAGAATGCGTTTGATTTATTTACCAACTGAATCCCTGGAGCACTTCCAATGTGCCTATTAGAAAAAATGGTGCTGCTAATTTTGCTCTCTTTAAATGACCCGTGTTGATTTACCTCCCACTTGTGAAGTTTTGCTGTAGCTGGCAGACAGAGGCCCATTCATACCACTTCCATATTCTCCTTTAAAGTAGCGATACAGGAGTATTTTCCTTAAAGTGTTGCCCTTTAAGAGAAAGATAAACATGGAAGAAATTAGAGTTGCGGCCAATTTCTTTTGTTTGAAAAGCAAGCTGTTTAACACAGATACATAATTTATTCAGTCTTTCCATTATAATTAGTAAGCATACAAATAGTAAAGTTGTGTAAAAAACAAACATCTAATGGTCTTATCTAACAAATCTCATGGGAAGAATTCTAAAATACTGTTGTATAAACTTTCTTTGAAGTTTCTGTTAGACACTGATTATAAATCAAATACCTCCACCTCAATAATCTTTACTGGCTATCTGTAAGATGTGTATATTGAAACAAAACCTACAAAGAGCCAACACTCTGCAGTCACTGTGTCTGTACCCTACCCTGCCATGGCAGTATTTTCTTCCTATTTTCCACAGCTCAGCAGTATCACTCCCTTTTCTCTGCTCTCAGATGATCCAGCTGATCATCTGAAAGAAGCCCCATCACATGAAACACTAAAACCAAGATACGACATTTGATAGCATAGCTTAAAAAGCATTCGCTGTATCTCCTTGTTCCTTTACTTTGAAAACCACAATGAGTCAAAATTTGCATGCAGCTCTAAAGATCTTCCCTTTCATTTTGCCTCTGTTCTGCAACACAAGACACATTGAATTAAGAGTCGGGGTACCAATTACTTGGCATTTTTATTTTGCCTTCAGTCTCCTGGGAACACCTGCAGTCAACACTCAGCTTTACAGAGGCAGGAGGTGACACAACAACTGTAGGTGTGTGTATAACCTAAGATTTTTATAAAGAAAAAAGTATGGCAAGGTCTCAGATAATTACCACAGAAGGGGAAAAATTGTTCATTTCAACTGCCTGGCAGTAAAATCGGACAACTTCTTCCTTACTTTTACTCATGAACTGGTTTTAATGAAAAACAGTTCCTAAAAATAAGTGCACCAGAAGCAGTCTCAGTACTTACCAGCTCACCAGTGCCTGCACATTAGTGCAGCAGTCAACTTTTTAACCGGAACATCTCTGTGGGCACGACAGACAGCAAGCAGGGGGGAAGCAAGTCGCAGAAACACCTCAAGCAGCACTACTCGCACTCCCACTTCTCTGTTAACTTAGCAATATCGCCAAGAGCAACCACGTGCCACGGTGGGGCCTCACTGCTTCATTGACCTCAAGGACAAGGGGCTTGTCCACCTCAAACAAGTGCCAGAATGAAGTATTCTGTATGTGTAACCTGACAACACAAAACAGCTACTCTCTCCTAGTTCTCGTATCTCGACATTTTCATTTGATAATAGTCTATACACAGTTTGCTCAAACAGCCAAGGAAAGTGCAAGGCCTATAGTAAAATATCAAAAGCCATAAATACAATGGCTGCAAGAAAAAGGATCACCTACACATCTGCAGTGCCAGGGAATTTATTAGGTGGATTCTCCAGGTGAGCTTAAGGCAGTGTGCTCTACACTACAGAGGAAGACAAAGAACCACAAGTCTCTGAGGACCCACAGAGACAGATGCTTTCCCAGCCTAGTTTGTGATGGGGTTTAACCCTGCGTGCACGGACAACGTGCACTAATCAAGCTCATAAGAGATTTCCAGATGGCTAAGAGCACCAGCTCCTCCTGCTCAACATCCTGTCTCTAGTTGTGACCAAACCCCAGTGTCTCAGAGGAAAGTGAACCTCATTTTCCTCATCTCTTGAAGACGACAAACAATCTATTGAAGAGAAAAAGGTTCCCACCAGAACTGATAAACATGGACTAAGAACCAGAACAAAGTCCCTTTTCAGACTCTCCCAGTCATATATATCACATATATATCATATATATCACAGAATCATAAAACCATATCACCCAAATAGGATCATAGAGCAGAAACCCTTCCTAACTCCAGACTAGGACCCAATCCATAATGGGCACTGCATTGAGACACGATCTTTCAATCAGAAAGACTGCCATTTGCCATACCACTTAATCAACCACTCAGCTTGAGGCATCGCCCTCAACCAGCAACCTATGCAGTCTGTTGATGACTAACAGACTGCCATGGTAAATTATCTAAACAGTAACAGTGCAGTCATGGGAAGAAACAGCAAAAGCCATCTATATACAGTTAAGAATAATACTCGTGGTCACAAGCTTTACTGTTCAATCAAAGCAGCTTTTATTTTATCAGGAAGAATGTTTAAGACCATGCAATAGCATTTGGTTAATAAACTGCATTATTTAGCACTTGGGTCTTACTGCCTGGAAGCCAGTAACGGTTGGCACATCTCAGATCTTCTTCCTGCTGCATGACCTTCAAAGACACCACGAGGAGCAGTGATAGGAAGATGCTTCTCCAGCCAGCTACAGAAGAGGGAATCCTGCTCCACCCATACCCAAACTGAGGCATGGAGTTTGCTTCTTGTCCCAAGGAGCAAGTCTTAATTGTTCCTGCTCTCTCTCCCTCCCGCCCTCTCTCAGCCTCCCATGGATCCAGATTCTGATGACCTCGGGCAGCCATACGACTTCCCCAAGTCTTCTGTAATTAGCTGCCACTACAGAGAGCGGAAGACCCCAGCAGCATGAACCGGAGCTAAGAAATGCGCAAATGCTCAGGCAATGTATCAGAAACACCTGTCACCTCCAGCATGTAACTGTGTGAAGCACCATGCCAGAAAATGCTGGAAAGACCCTGCTCCCAGAAAAAGTGCCAAACCTGTTGGCCTAGGTGTCTGGGTATGCTTTTATGGGAATGCCAGAAAATATAGTCAAGAACAGTCCCATCGTGTGGACGACACAATCTGCTGCCAGGGGTAGCAAGACAGCCATGCCATTGATGCCCTTGTAAACAGTTTCCTAACTTAGTACAGCCACAAAATTAACATTGCCCAAAAGCAAATAATCACAGCAGTAGCATGAATAAGCAGTTTGCAGCAACTATTACTGACACTCACATTACTGAAGCAGAGGCCAAAAACAAAAGCACACTAGGCAGCGCATTGCTGTCTTCCCCGACTAGGTGTCTATGCGTGGCAGAAGTCCTGACCTTCCAAGCTCAATCTCTCCCCTGCTGGCTACAATACACTTTCTTTTCTACCTCTTGTTAGGGTATGGAAGTGGCATGTAAACATCACTCAGCTGACTGCAGTCCTTCTATAATGGCTAGAACATTGTATAGCTTTGAAAAAACCACAACGAAACATAACAGCCTTATTGTTACCCATGAACACCACTGTATTGTCTCTAACAAAAGCTAGGATAAAGACTGAGGACACAAGAAAGCAACAACTGGTTATTGTTGTTGCATTTTTAAATAGCTAGGGATTGACAGATGAAAGTTTCCAACAGGGAAAAATTATGCTGATAGGAACATGTAGACACAAACAAATTACATTTTCTCACTCCGTATTTCTTTATACTAGTTGATCTCTAAACTTTATTTAAATGCCTTAATGCAATAGTTTATTCACTTTCCTTCTCTGAGCCTGCAAAAGGCTGGTTCCACATAACGATGAGGTGTTCAGCGTGGGGAAGCAACAGCTGAGAGAGGTATGTAAGGCTTGTCATGGATACCTGCTTCAGCACGAGTCCTCTGTGTAACACTGCCAAAAATTACTTGTCCTGTCTTACATAACTTTGCCCACTTCTTAAGGAATTGGAATGATATTTATTATGTTCAGAAGGCTGAACTAGATGATCTGGTGATCTCTTCTGGTTTTCACTCTATGGCAAAATAATGGAATGGAAACGCACAGATTATCAGTCATAATACAGAATAAGCAGCCATGTCCAACAAATACTTCTATGCTACAGTGGATGATGTTGTGATTATGTTGCAGTATTAGTCCAGAAGGATGTATGGAATTCAGGCATGTTAAATCCTCAGATCTGAGTAACTTGCAGCCAAGTATAAAAGAGGAGCTGCCTGGGATCTCTGGTCTACTAACACAGGTTTGCAGAAAGTTTGGAACAGAAACAAAATCCCAGAGAACTGGGAAAAAAATTAACATGCAATGACACTCTAAAAAAAATGTACATGGGAGTACTTCTTATACTTTTTACTGGTATCAAACCTACTTCAGTGGGTTTCATATCAATTTTGGGAAAAACAAAGCAATAGCTGATTTTGAGCTCCATTAATACAAAATTAAAGGAAGCTACTGTAAACCAACGGTAGTTATAATACTGGCTAATAATTAAAATATCACTCTGGTAAAGTCTGATAAGATAGTAGTATGGCACAATCCTGTAAGGCAACATTTTTGATTAAGTAACCCCACAAAGCTACTTAGCAAATGGCTTAACAGCTAAGTGACTGACAGAATTCAACACACAGTTTAAAGCAAGAAATCATAAGTGAGTGCATGAGCTTCTAACAGGCAACCTCATGGAATATTTATTGTCTGCCTGCCAATGAAATGCAAAAATACCAAAAATTATTATTAATAGCTTATAGAAAGGACACAGGAAAAAAAAAAGGATGAGGTCAAGTCACTGGTAACCATTTAGGCATCATTTATTAAGCCACCTAGAAGCAAACAATATGAGCCTCATTATGTACAAACCTCTGTATGTCTAGTTATAGAAGTAACAATAAAATGTCAAACATCATAAAATGGAGGACTCTGTTCTAGGAGGTCATGACACTGGGGGAAGGACGGAAGGTCTTGGAGAAAAATCAATGGAATGACAGGTCCCAAAAATTACACGACTTTGGAAAGAACAACAAGAGCTATTACACAGGATTCGTTAGACTATCTTACTTCACCACGTGCAGGGACACATTACTGCATCACAAACTGGTGTCCACAAATCAAGAAGGCGGCTAACAAATTGTATTAGGTTTGGAGAAGCTCCATGAGAGTGATTAGAGAATAAAACACGCCTTCTCATCAGAAATTCAACGCTTTCAACCTACCGAGCTTCTTGGTCTAAACAGAATCTATATGAAATTTGTTTGTGACTATCTACATGAGAAATCTGATAATGGATGACTTCAGTCTACAAGACAAAGGTGTAAGACACACTGGTGAGAAGCTGAAGACAGAGAAATTCAGTTAGAAAAGAGGTAGAGGCAGTTGGGTTATTCAATTTTCAGGATACAATTTTCTTTTTTTAAATATATATAACAGTAATGGCATTTAGCTATTGGAACAGCTTAAGAGGTGTGAATGTCTACTGCCGGCAGTTACTAAATCACGACTAGGTGGCTTCTCAGACAGAAACTATTTGAAGATCTCGTGGTCTACATTAGGAGAACAAGCTAAGTGACAAAAATATGTCATCTCACACAATCTATGAAGACACCATGCCACCTTTTCCTGCAGTAAATATAGATGAGGTTAGAAGCTTTGGCTTTCTATGAAGGCTATTTAAAAAACATCTATGTCTACTTGTTTCTTCCATCATTTATAGATGAAATTTCTATTCTGCTTGGTCTGAGTGTCTCCTTGAGGATTTGTTGTTGTTTTCAACCCATTCTCACATTATCTTGTTCCTTTATTTCCTTTGGAGACAAAACATGGAAGAGGAAGGATGAGTTTTGTGCAAGAGGCTTCTGTGAAGATACCAAGCAGGGAAGTTTTAAAAACCCTTTAAATTATGATTCAACCTGCTCTTGAAGTGTAAGATTGCACAGACATCTTCCCATGTCCAAAATGGATCAACTGAGGCACACAGCTACCACACACATGGCATTGCACAAGCACGAGCTTAGAAGAGAGCCTCAGAGTCTTGACTCCTACTATGTCCAGAAAGTGGAAAATTTCTGTCTTCATGATGCCACCAACTTCCAGTGAGCTCATGAGTTGAGGGAGGTTGTTTATTTGGGGGGTTGTTTGTTTGTTTTTACACAGAGTGAGCTTTTTCCTGGTTTTGATCTTTTTGCAACAAGATATTTTCATAGCCAACTGATAGTTGAAACTGGTATATTTTCACCAGTAAAATATGAGACCCAACAGCAGAGTTATTTGCACACTGGGGTGTTAACTCACCCCAGGGAAAAAGCATTTTTAAATATGAGGCTGGGTCCAGCTTGTGTCCAGCTCTGCTTCCACTGAAATCAATGGGAGATTTGCCAGCAACTTCAGTAGGAGAAGAAGCAGACACGCACTTTGCATGGCAAATTTTTTACACAACTCTAAAAAGAAGAAAACCAAAATATGCACCAGACTTCATGACACAGTTCTCCTAGGAGAGCAAAACTGGCCACCCACACCTCTCAGCTGTCTCTCATTACGCAGAGACGCCCCACACTTTAAATGTGCCATTGTTCAATCCTACACAAATCTGATATTAATCCCACTTGTCTTCATACAAATTGCCAACATCACAAATGCTAGCTGATAAGCCTAAGGTTGTAACTAGTGCAGAGCTTCATTAACAGGTTTAGTAAAAATAACGAACCATGAGCACGACCCTTCTCTAAAACCAAACTACAGTGATTTGAAAAAGTAGTTCATTTTATTTAGCAGTCTTCTATTTCTTCTTTCCTTTGCAGTTCCAGGTTCCATAGAAAGCGAGAAGCTTAAGTGCCAAAATATTGCAAAACAAATGCTATTGCCAGTCTATTTTCAATATCAATAGTGAAAAGAATACTGGACACATTGCAAGAAAACCAGTTTTTGGCTGGTAACTGTCCAATTTTGCACCCTGAAATAAGTGTCATACTAAAAGCAAGATTTTTTCTGGCAGTACCTCTAAAAAGTGTCTCCACTATGTATACAGAACGAGAGAAAAACTGTTTGGGTCAGTGAAAACCTCAGCATTGGAGTATTCTGACTCAGACTGATGTCCTGGTTTCGGCTGGGTTAGAGTTAATTTTCTTCCCAGTAGCTGTTGTGTTTTGGATTTAGTATGAGAAGAATGTTGATAATATACTGATGTTTTTAGTTGTTGCTAAGAAATCAAGGACTTTTTTCAGTTTCCCATGTTTGGCTACTGAGCAGGTGTACAAGAGCTGGGAGGGAGCACAGCCAGGCAGCTAGCCCAAGCTGGCCAGCAGAAATACTCCATGCCATGGATGTCACGCTCAGTATAT
>Ga0065711_1006572_pt1 | contig 21303 bp, 14 predicted proteins | sample Hoacrofraction12_FD_59098 | JGI IMG/M metagenome (GOLD analysis project Ga0065711, IMG submission 59098) | Hoatzin crop microbial communities from Cojedes, Venezuela - Epithelial fraction 12 v2 (version 2) | ecosystem: Host-associated > Birds > Digestive system > Esophagus > Crop | place... | reverse complement strand
GTCCTCTACAGCCTGCTGTAGGTGACCCTGCTTCGGCAGAGGGGTTGGACTAGATGACCCACAGAGGTCCCTTCCAACCCCTACCATTCTGTGAGTCTGTGATTCCGTGAAACGTCACTTGGTCTTCAAACAGAAGAAAGACTTCTGCAATGACAACAGGAATCCTTGATGCCACAACCTTTGTGTAAGGAGCAAATGTAATTGTATCAAACTACACAAAGTGGAAATTTAGGCTAGATATTAGAACAGATGTTACAATAGCATGGATAATTGAGCACTGGAGGAGACTATGAAATATCCATCAGAGAAGGTTTTAAAAAATGGGCTAGACAAGAAACAGTCTGGAAAGACATGGCTACACCTGAAGCTGAGTAATGGACTAAATGGTCTCTTACGGTCCCTCTCAGTCCAATGCTTTTTAATGACTTTGTGATTCCACATAGACTTATGGCCTACTCATGCCCTGGATTATTTCCTGGGAGTAAAACTAAACAGGCAGAATTATTTAACCTGTATTCTATAAAACCCCCCACATACCTCCTGATCAAAAACACAAGTGGGAAACCTTGATCCGTGTCTTGTACCTGGAGGTACCTGCAAGTGCATTTCCTCTTGTTGCTCACTTGCAGTGTGCTACACAGTCCACTGCATTTTTTGGCATGAAGACCTACCACCACATTTTCCAGAATGTCTCATTTAGCTCCAAGTGGTCTAAATTTGTTCCTAGTATGGAACATGAGTGACAGAGACAGCAGCAGAATGGTCAACAATTTAGCTGTTTTATTAATAACTATATGAGTGTTTTATCTCATATACTATGCAACTGTATTCATGACTGCACAGCTTCAATGACACAAGAAGAGAAAGGAAAACAGCACAATACAATGGCAAAAGAAGAAAAACAAGGGCTTCCTTGAAACATGATGAAAAGATCTTGATTTCATGGTTGGGTTGCTGTTGTCTGAAGGGATCCTCATCATACTGCAAGTTACGTAAGTCAGGAGAAAACAGTGCACTAAAAAGACACTCTCAAAGAGAGGTGCATAGGTTTCAGACACTGAGTTTGCACAAAAAATTCACATAAATATTAGTAGGTAGAAAAAGCGTTTCAGGAGAACACAGCTATGCTTACAACCCAGAAAATCTCTGCCATTCTTGCCTCAGTTCTCAAGAACTGCAAAGCACAGCTTTCCAATGTCTTGGTGTTAATTTTCTGGCTGGAGTTCACAAGCCAGAGTGAGCACTCAGAAGCTGTATCTCCTAAGTGGCCAGTCTGCTGAGCACACATCTGTCTGTGCAATTTGCACTGCCAATGGACTCTCAATTGGCATTAACACATACAGAAAAATCCCAGCTGACCACTTTTGAGACTCACTGCAAAATTGTTCTCTGTGATGGAAGTGGTATAATTTCATCCATCTGTAGAAAGAAGCATAGGCTATTAATGTGATCATCCCAGAACACGTGCCTTACTGGGAGATGGAGGGATTCGGCCACACCAAGTCAAACATTGACGAAAACCCAGAGCTGCCTTGCACAGATCACATACATCCACAGGAGTTTAAGAGGGACTGCCCATAGTAGCCTCTGTAATTTCCTTTGCAGTTCTCTTACCATTTTCCAGGGACAACAATTCATCAACTACAGGTCAGAGCTTCTCTTGGAATTTCTGCTGCATCTCCAACATATGGTCAAGAAACACCAGTATAAACTGGCCTGTAGCTTCAAGGAGCCTGAATAAGTTCCTGTAAGAAATAACCCTCCAGCAACAGAGTATCTGGAACACTTTTGTCCTCCTACCTGCAAAGCAGCAGGAACAGTGGTGTGCGATTATGTGACTGTTCTCACTGGACTGTGGCGTTCACAGCCAGGAGCATCAGATGTAAACACAGACAAAAGGCCAAAGCCTGCGTCCATATGCTGGTGTTCTCACATGACTCTCAGGTTCATGTGTATGATACACAACCGGGTCAAGAAGAGAGTTAGTTGCTCATTGTCCAGTATATGGTTTCCACAGAAGTTCTCAGGTTCTGGCCATTTTTCTCTCCCACAACTGTGAAAAAAACCAAACCAAAACAAAAAACCCCACTCTTTTTTTTTTTAATACCACACTTTTTTTACCTTTTTTTAAAATTTTTATTTTTTAATTTCAGAAATTTCCTCCTAGAATGATGCATGCATCTCACTTTTAGCCAATGTCTGTGCCATAACAACATCTCCATGATATAGCATTTATTGAAAATGACAGCCTGACAAATGCCAGGGCAAAGCCTTTAATCCTAGTTCTTGACAGCATAGTATGTTGCACATCTGATGCCAAAGAATGTTTTCCTTGTGTATGCAAAGCCATGTTCTCCCTAAAGCCTCCAAACTCCTAAAGCTATGATGGAGGTGTCTCAGTTGTAAAAAATACCACGCACCCTCAGATGGTTAATTAAACAACTTTGGTGTGATACACATTGCATGACACAGCACCTTACTACCTGAAGAGCTAGATAGAAAGGAAGAGGGATAGGGTGTAAATGGAGGAGGAAGAAAATGACAGATTTTGAAGACAAATTGTCAGAAAGTTCCTTCCATGCAACTGCCAGCAAACAGCAGCTGACCACTGTAAGAGGCCACGAGACAAAAGAGCCTTTCATGGAACATCTTTCAGGTCACCAACTGCCAGCATTAGTAAATCAGAAAAATGAGATGCACAAGCAATTTCTGTAAATTATTCACTACAAAGAAAAATGCATGTTCTTCCCAGATAAAAATAATTAGGCCCAAGGGAAAAAAAAACCAACAACGAACCTCAGGGACTAAGTGGTGAAATATGTAACTGTTTAGTTGTTGCTTGCCCTAAATACAGTGCTTTACCAGGGTGTCAGCAGCTGGGACTCAAGGGAGGAGTACCAGATTCAGAGGTGATGGGCTGGGCAAAAGTCCCTACCACTGAAGTGAGGGACATACGTAGCTGCTTGTGTATATCCATGGCCCCACAAACCAGCATGGTCATGCAGACCAGCTGCTCTATGACTTGGGGGAGAGGTGGAGCTAGGAGGCCCTTGAACTGGGGAAGAAAAGGAAATCACTACATTTGGGCTTTGATGAAGAAACAGAAGGGTGAACCAGAAAAATAGGAGGTCAGGCAGTCTCTCTTGGGGAAGTTCACTAGATGAGGTCAGTTAGTAGAAGCAGCACAGTGAAACTTGTACAGGTAAGAGGCTTTGCAAATCAAATGCATGTGCATGACTGAAAAAGTAAGAGGCCACCATATAACTTAAACACTGACATGAACTTCTCTTTGGACCACTGTGCACAGAGATGACACCCAGCCCATACATGATGAGTTCTCCATTCTGGAGGCAGTAGAACCATTATTCTTCTCCGTATCGCCTCCTCTCTCCAGTGGTTATCTCCTGCAAGCCCACCTTCACTTTTTTCTTAGGCTCTCTCACCTTTTCTTTATATTTCCAGCTTACACTGTTTTTCCACAGCATTGACCAACAGCATGTTCTTCTCAGCAGGCTTCTGCTGCATCAGGGATGCTCCTCATCTGTAGATAAGTTTGCAAGCTGTCAAAATTTTAACTTTTTTGTAAGAATACAAGAACAGCTGTACTGGGTAAACCAAAGGTCCATCTAGCTCAGCAGAAGGCTTTATGATGGAAACGGGAATTTAGCATTGTAGGTGCCATTTGTTCTTGAATTGAAAGCAGCTGAAAGTATGGAGGCAACTGTCCCTTATTCTTAGTCAAAGAGCATTTGACATATCCCCAGAATGAACAGAGGCGGCCTTCCTCAAGCAAGAGTGGTCATCTGTATGCAGAAGAAGTCCATGTGATTTGTTCTCAGTACACTCTTACTATACATCAGTGAATCAGTTAAGAGCTGACTCCTTCCAACCATTTGTGGCTTCTTGTTTGTGGATTCATGCTTTGCCTAAATTGAAATCAGCAGGAGCATCTACTCCTAGACATAATCTGGCTGTATCAGTTGCCAACAGCAATTACAGAAACTCAAGGGGAACATTGGCTGCAGGTTACCGAAACAGATGCCAGTTGTAGCAACACAGGCATGAGACTGAATTTCAGAGCACTGGCAGCCTGACGTGCCACATGTAAGTTCCAACAGCTCCAGGCACAAATCAGACAAACGGCTAAAAATCACAGTTTGCAACCATCATTCACATTCAGAGCACCCCATGCTTTCATTTGCCTCATGGAACTACATACATATCTCAGTATTAAAATGATTTTTTATTTCCTGGTAAGGCTATAACCTTACCAGAGGTATGTAAAGCAGAGAGATGGAGATGTGACAACAAGCAATCAGAAACATGGGTTCATTCCTATTAGAGGAGGACAGTCATTCTAGGAATAAGGCTAACAAAATTTAGAGATGAATCATATTGGTGGGGTTTTTTTTAATCTATTGCATTTTAAAGCATATGGCAAGAAAAATTTCTGCAAGTTTTGTGTTATCACTCACAAATATGCACCCTTTTTAATTCACATCTCTGCTTCTGCATAGGTGAAAAGAGGAAAACATTTTGAAAATGCTGAATACGCTAATTCAAATAATCAGTACAGGCAGGTGTACCTCATGTTAATATCTGCCCTGAGCCTGCTCCACCTTGTTTTCTATTCACAATCTTACTGCCACAAGCACTGTCTCCCACCCTTCCAAGATAAAAACCCTAAGGTGAGAACAGGATCAGCACAGCAGAGTGAGTTTTATCATAGATTTGCACGCAGCATAAGTCAGGCCCAGGATCTAGAAATTCCTCAACCACTTCAGAAACCTGCAGGTTCCCAACTCCCAGAGTACGCCCTGTACTCTCTCAAAGTACCCTGTGTCCCCTGTTGTCCCACTGAACACTGGCAGCAATGAAGCTGAAACTTCTGAAGGGAGTTCAGCACAAAACACAAGTTTTCCACTAACAAGCAAAACATTCATATCACTGAAAATATACAAACTAACTGAAATGGGTTGCTGTCATAAACATTGCTTAACAGAATGAAAATAACCTGACGCCAACAAGAAGTGTGACAGCTCCAGAAGCCTGGGCCTAGTTTTATATAGAGTTAGACAAAGTACTTGCTGAAAACTGTCTTTGCCAGTTGCCTACACAGTTCAAGGCAACACTAGAAGAGGCCCTATCCTTCCTGCCAGAGGAGGATGTCGGGCATGGTAAAGCCTCAGCAGAGGAAGACTATGAGAGGAGGGTGGAATGAGTATGATCTTCAATGATGGCACACTCATCATGGAAAGGCACACGCACATAAAGACTTATGTGCAAACTCTCTTAAGCAAAGACCGGTGACGTACTGTAACTCCCTGCTTGGGCGAGTTGTGTGGCCATGCCTATGCCACCCTTGCATCCATACTCACAGGGAGAGAGGTTACTCTTTTTGTCAAATTGTCTGTGGGTGCAACTCCAGGTGCTGAGAGCTCAGCAAACAATAGCCATCCTAAGCCCCTGCTTTTTGACTATGTGATTTGCCTCCCTGTGCTCCTAGAAGATGCAGGAGATGCTGGAGTGGTGGATCCTTTCTACCTTCCTAATTTCCTACCTAAGCCAGACACTGGCATAGTTTCCAGCTTCCTTGAGTGCCTGCTGAAAACAATATTTAAAGGCAAAGGTAATGTCAACCACAAATTTACTTCCCTTCCCAAACTGCACTAACTTTGGGGTGAATTAAGACATGCACATTTTTTCATATTCTGTCTTTTTTGCCAGTATTATCCCACCTGTAGCTTATGAACAAATTTTATAGGTTTTGAAGTAAATGGGTTGCATTCTATATATTTTTAGATGTTCAAAAAAAAGGATATGTATTTGGAAAGCCTGGCTTTACAAAGACTTTGTTAAGGAAATACAGGATGCAGTATTAGACAGTCAGGGACAACTCTGGCCTGGGTCTTTCAAATCTTCTGCCTGCTGATCACTACCCCCTTAGCTTGACAGGTGGCAATAAAAATCAGATGAGTCAAATAAAATAATGGGCTATTTCTGGTTGGTACAATAAAAGATACTTTCTGGAGGCTTTGTCATGTCTGAATATCCACTCTCATCCCATGTTTCATCACATGACCACTCAAAGCAAACAGACTAAGGTAGCTTTATGACACACAAATAGATTTCTAAAGGGAATATTTAACTTTGTAACACTCCATCTCTCAAAGTTCAAAATTATACTAACAAGTTGATGAGAGTGATCAGTACTTTCCAGGGCCACAGTCTGAGGAATGCTTTGATTGGTCCCAGGACGGGGGTAGATTGTGTGGGAACCACCCCAGCCACACTCCAGCGTTCCCACAGGAGATGCCTGGGTCCTCACATGAGAACAAAAAATCACAGAATCACACACACACAAAAAGTCAGCTACGTGTTAGGGGAGAAAAAGTGTTTGTAATCGAGGCTCACCTGGAGATCTGCCGTTTTGTCTCTGGAACTGCACAAAGCAGGTACAACCACAAATGGTACAGTCAGCAGAGAACAGTTGACTCTCTGGGCACAGGCAGACACTCCTGTTTGTAGGGATTAAAAAATAATTATCTTGGGAGAAGAATTTGCTTAAGCCTTCTCTGTTTTCTCATTTAATTTGTAACATGCCCAGGTGGGGCAAGAACCCTTTCAGGAAATAATGACCTAGACAGGACCCAAGCTTCAGCTACTAAGCTGCAGGATAACCCTTTTCTAAGCTCTCTGCGAGCGGGTTGTTACAGCTAAGGGGATTCAGAAAGCCTCTGGTTAAAATGGAAGCACAACAAAGACCAAGTCAATCAGACAAACATCCATCAGTAGTCTGCTGCATATTCTGCAGACTAGGTGCGAATGTACTGCTGATCTTCTGCTCAAGCCAGACCTCAGTCCAGCCAGACGGAATGGCCAACGTGGCAAAGGATACCATCAGAGTTTCCAGAAATAAAGTTCTATGTACTGGAAGAAATTACCTGGCAAAAAATCGTATATTAATTTAATTTTTTATAAATACGACTTTTTTTTTTTGAAAGGAGTTATTATGCTTCCGATGCCAACTCTTGAAGCACAGAAGCAAGGCAGTTAAGTCTTTAAATGAACGCGAGAACATGGAGTATTTAACGAACTAAGGCTTCGCCACGCTGAGGTTAAGAAGACCACAAAACCTCAGCAGAAACGGACCGCAAGGGAAGGCGGCGATCTGCAGAGGGAACACCGCACACACCAGCCCCGCTCCGCCCGGCCCGGCCCGGCCCGGCCCGGCCCGGCCCCTCCCCGTCCGGCCCACCTCGGCCCCTCCCGGCTCCTCCCAGCCCGGCTTGGTCCCGCCCGGCCCCTCCCGGCGTCCCCCTGCTGCCCCCTTGCGGTCGCGCGGCGCCCCGGGCGGGCGGGGCAGCCCGCTTCTCGCGCAGTCAGCCTGTCGAAAGAACGGCATTTTAAGAAAAACCACACAAAAAAAATCTATTTAAAAAAAAAAAAAAAAACAGAAAACCAGCCCCCGCCAAGGATGACATTGGAAAGGTTTAATCAGTGCACAGAGAGAGACAGTAAGTCCACGCTACACTTCTTGAAGCTGTTTTACAACTCCAGTCTGCCTAGGCTTTTCTAAAAAAACAGGCAGTGTCGATTTCAAAAAAAAAGGAGCAATATTAAATGGGATGCAACACTCTTCTCCTTGCAAGTACTAACAAAAAACCGCCGAGCATGATTTTTCTGGTTATCTCCCATCATCTTTGCAAGCCTAACGTGAAACTTCAAATCCTGGTTTAGTTTTTGCACAAACACTGTCAGAGGAGAACATTTTCGTGAGCGCTAGGGACTCGCAGAGCTTCTCGATATAAATTATGTATATCCAGAAACATTCCCAAGCACTGAGCCGACTGGCACAGGATGGCCTGTGGATAAGCTAGTAAAAAGCTTGCTGACTGCAAAACAGGGAACTTCTTTCCCACGTGCATAGCTGGAATAGCATGCTGTGTTAAACACAACCTGTGTATTTTTGTGCCAAATCTCATTAATATCTCTACAGAAACACCTAGTACCTCTGCTGCTTTCTCACTGGCTCTGTGCAGCACATGGCAATATACCATTCTAGATGGAGCGAGTGTCAACACCACAGTCAGGTCCTCCCGTTCCTCTGTACTTTACCGTGGCCTCCCTTCAAAACGCGATGGTAGAGGAAGCAGAGAAGCGCAAGCAGCTGTCTGTTTGCCTGACAGTATATAGTGACACAGGCCTACAGATGTACCATGTGCCTGCATTGCGACTTCCTGAGAAAAGATAACCAGAATGTTGATTTTCCCATCATGTGTGCAGTTAAAATGGGAAGTCTATTCATGTAAGAATCTGAAATGACTGATGCTAGCTAAATTTTGAAACACTGCCACCTGGGCTGCAATTCATCTGACTCCATATTCATATACTTACTCCATTTTCACTCTGTATAAACCCCCATATTCAACCTATCCACGTTTTCCTGAAGGAAATGCTAGGAAATTCTAGATTAGCTAGAATTCAACCACCAAGGACAGATGTCTTCTACCCATCACTCAGCAGACCACATTTTGGCAATGGTCCTGCAGAGAGTGTGAATCAGCCCACCCACGCTTTAATCAGGCTGCCTAACTGGGCAGACAAGAGTCAGGACGCTGAGCAAATACCCATACTCCAGTCCTTTCCTTTGTCATTCACTCTTGCTCCTCAACAGCCATCAAACACAGAACTCCTTGCAAAAACACCTCGAAACCAATCAATCCCTTGACTTATAAAGCTTCTGTGAAGCGCTAGACCAAACGAGATTATCTGCGGAGAAAAAAAAACGTGGCCCCCCATCACAGAGTGTTTGAGGTAGGGGCACAGCTTTTGTCTTCATTCAGTGTCACGGTTTAACCCAGCAGCCAGCAGCTAAGCACCAGACAGCCGCTCGCTCACTCCCTCCCGCAGTGGGATGGGGAGGAGAAATGGACAAAAAAGCACAGCTCGTGGGTTGAGATAAAGACAGTTTAACAGGACAACAAAAATAAGAGAGAGTAATGATAACAAGTATACAAGTAATGCACAATACAATTTCCCACCACCCAGTGATTAACTGCCATCCCAAGCAGTGATCATGGAACTCATGGACTCCTGCTCTCAGGCCAACACCCATCCATAAACTGAGCGTGATGTCTATGGTATGGAATATCTCCATCGGCCAGATTGGGTTAGCTGCCTGCCTATGCTCCCTCCCAGCTCCTGCGCACCTGCTCATCAGCCAGACACGGGAAGCTGAAAAAAAAGTCCTTGATTTCTTAGTAACAACTAAAAACATCAATGTATTATCAACATTCTTCTCATACTAAATCCAAAACACAGCAGCTACTGGGAAGAAAATTATCTCTATCTCAGCCAAAACCAGGACAGCCTGCAAAGGACCTTGTGCTTGGTATCCTTTATTTTTACCTTTAGAAACAGCTTCAGCTCCCAAGAGACACCAGACGAGTCAAGTGTCCCCTCAGGCTTCGTGCAGGAGACAAATCAAGTCACCAGAAATTCAGCATGCTTTAGTCAGAGAACAACAGAAGGCTGCTGACCCTGTGACATTAACCAGAGTACCAGTGGTAACCACCACTATCTTCACATTCCCCCAGAGCTCTGAAAAATAAAAAAAAAACCATCAACAAACGTCTCTTCACTGCAGTTTCCCTCCTTGTTCCCATGGAGTTATCACCCTCTAAAAGGTTTCAGTTGCTACGTTATTTTGTATCCTTTTTCTTCATTTGCACACTTGTTACACAGCAGAGTTTAATTCAGCAAGGTGATAAGAAGTAGTATTTTTTTAAGTGTTCTCATCAACTACATGTTTCTCAACCTCTACATTTAATGCCTTGACAAATATCTTCATTGCAGCCTTTTTGGCTTCTTCTCAGAGTAGTTCCTGCATGTCAACATCCATTTGAGTAATTTTCATTCATAGATCCCAACTTGTGGCAGGATCCTTTGTTCTTCAAGCTAAAAAGGGGGGAATCTGAAGGAATAGCTACCTTGTCAAAAGACTGGCTTCAGCCAAAGTTCAGGTGGCCCTCCTTAGGTGAAACTCGATGCAGCTTGGTTACTATCGAAGTACATCCAGTAAAAATTCCTAGTCACTTCAACACAGGTTTAAAAAAAGCAGCACAAAAGATCATAGCAGATATATAAAAATCAGATCACCATGACTAGGGCAAATGAATTCACACTTAACTGAAGGGGCCATTAATAAAAAAAGGAAAAAATTTATGACAGAAAGACACTGGGATCTTAAATACCATGACTGTGAGATTTTAAGAAATCTCTAGTCATGCTGCTCAATGAAACCTAGTAAGGAATTAAGACTTTGCCTAATTAGTAACAACAACATTAAGTGCACATACAGTATTGTTCAGAACTTAGAGGCAGCAGGAAAAAGTGCAAGAAGTTCCACTGAGCGTAGAACGGTACATCACATGTTCTCTGACCTCCTGGGGAACATGCAACATGGGGGAGCCTATGAGCTGAATTCTAAGAGTTTTTCATTAGTGATGAACAAAGTGAATTTTCAAGTTGTGGAAACCAACAGAACTTGCATGAAAGATCTCAATTTCCTATAGCAAATTCATGTGCAAAGCGATGAACAAAGCCAATGGACCACAGTGGGATAAGAAATGTATGGCAGGGTCATACCCAGAGGGCAGAGCTAGGAATGGGATCAGAGATGGGAAGCACAGAAGTTGAATGACGCTGTTCTGCCAAGGGAAAAGGGGATAACGCAAACGGCTGTTCTTGCTGTACACCATCCATTCCGGCATGCTCCACTCTTACCTTGTCAAGGTAGCAGGCAGCAAGTGTACATTAGAGTAAAAATCCTCAGAAACAATTGACCGTCTTGAGATCAGTGTAGCCTGTAAAGATTTTACGGAAGAAGCCCATTGTTGCTACCTTCAGGGGCACTGTAACGCAGTGCCACATACAAGCTGGCAACACTAAGGAAAGGAAAGCAAAGAAAGGGAACAGGCAATTCTAGTAGACAGCAGAGCGCTGATGAAAGGAGAACCACACATGGATGCCTGATCATGAGAAAGTAATTCGGCAATCTCTTACACTGAGGTTACGTTTCAGAGAAAAGGCCTCACCCAGGGAAGCGAAGATCTCCCCTACAGTTCTGAGGGGAGGACGATTTCAGGCCTATAGGTACTTAGGTGTTAGTAATACCAAAGAAAAGCATTAACTAGTCCGCTATATGCAAAAGTAGTTTACCACTGAAGTGTTACACATGGTCCACATAGGTAGAAAAAAAACCAGACTGGAAATCTATAAGAAAAACTTAGGTTGTACACTGACGTGCGGAAACAAACTCCACAACTCACAGAGAGTTATAAAGCAGTTATGTTTATTACGGTGCCGGGTGCAAGGGGGATTGCTCCTCCTAACTTGCACACTGGGTCACAAAGCATGCACCTATTTATTACAAAGTTTATCTAAGTGGGCCAGATTATTACAATTAGTTTTGGGAATAGGCATGATTATTATAATTACTTCCAGGAATTCATTATCATACTCCATCCCTCTTTAGCGCTTGCGCGATGTCATCTGGTGGTCATCTGTGGGGGTTTTCCTCGCTGTGCACTTTTCACCTTTGGCCCAAAACTGCTGAGTTGTCTGTGTTGGCTGAGTTCCAAGCCGCCAAACCAGTTTCAGCTAGAGGGGGGGCTTCTTACAGACGATAGGGTTCTGGTTATCAGTCCTTATCAGTCCCTGTCTCTTTTACCCATCTTGCACCAGTCCTTGTTATCTACATTTGAGCTTACAGCAGTCTTTATTAGCAAGATTACAAAGAATAGGACCAAACTAAATGTCAGAGGTTAATCCTCGCCTCAACATGGCTGCAAAGCTATATAACAAAATCAAACCTAAACTATAGCAAAATCGAACTAAATGTCAATTTCTCACATCAACATAGGATCTGAAAATCACAACCTCCACTGCAAGCACTATCTGAATGAGAACAGCAGAGGTGCAGAGCATAAGCCAAGAAATAGTGCAAGAAAAAACAATATTCTTTAGGACCTGGTAAAATTTCCGAGATAAAGACTGTATCAGAAGGACAGGCATGAGCTAAACTAAGTTGCCAACATTAGAAAGTTAAATTCAATTAAAAGGCAGATGTGGAAACAAAGCATATTTTTATTGGTTGCCAACTAAGCCCCAGAGACTGCAGATTTGTTTTTCCTCAAAGTCTGCAAATGCACCCTTCGCACCCTTGGCAAATCATTACTCAGTCTTTCTGAACTACCTTGCAGTAGCTCTAGATGGGTAACCAGAAAATGTATTGTCATGTCCACGTATGACTCCAGAGTAGTTGGTGTTTTTTTTTTGTGTTTGTTTTTTTGTTTTGTTTTGGTTTTTTTACACATCATGCTCCTCCCTTTAGCGTTCAATCATAATGTTTTTCCTCATTTATGCTCTGCCCTGTAAAGAAGGGGGGGTCTTCTGATATGGTAAGGCCCCGGTGAAGTCTACAGCACACACATACACATATATTCAGAACTACCTAGCTTGCTGTTCTCCGTTCCCCCCCTCAATTCTGAAGAAGCACCCTTTAAGACTATTATCCCTCCTTTCTCCATTAACAAGAACCAGCACACCACAGCTGCTTATTTTATAGCTTAGCTGGTTGTATACAATTACTGAACTGTTTCTAAAGCAAAAAAGAAGCTGTTTTGCCTATCATTCTTGCAATAACTATGAGCGCACTCTTTGGCATCTGTTTCAATCACATCAGTTACAGGGAAACTGCTCCCGTTAAGACCTCAGCGTGCCACCTGCTTCCCCCAAAACAAGGCCTCACGCAAGGGCTCTACTCCAGTTCAGCCCGTCACGCAGGTCAGCGCTTTAGCGTCACCCACCCCGAGCCCCCAGCCGCTCCCTAGGCCCGCCTCGGAGGGAGGGGGGGAGCCCCCTTCGCTCATACCCGACCCCCGCTGCGGACATGAGGAGGTCAAACGACGCCCACCATTCCCTCAGTGCCCCCACCGCCCGCCTTTCAGGGGCCGCCCCCGCGCATGCGCGACACCGCCCCGCCGCGAGGCTATTTCCGGCCCCCGCCAGGTGCTTCCGGGTTCAGTCGGCGGCGGAGGGCAGGGTGCTGTGGAGCGCTCCGGCGGTGCGAGCCCCGTCCTCCGCCTTCCCTCCCGCTGCAGCCTCTCCCGGGGGTGAGCGGGGCCGGGCAGTGGCGCGCATGTCGCCGGGGCGAGGAGAGGCGAGGCTGGGCCCTGCTGCCGCGGGTGCGGCCGCGCCAGCAGGCCCCCGGGCCGGGGGGGGCCGCGGGGGCGGTAGGTCTCTTACTCTGGTAGCGTAGATTCACCAGCCCCAGCCGAAAATGCGCGGTGGTTCTGGTGTCGTTGGCGGGTCGCTCCTGCCGGAGGGCATCACCGTGTTCGCAGGGTGGAGTCGTTAACGCCTTCCGAGGCCTCCCTGAAGCGGCGGATCTGCTTCTGGTTGCCGGCTTGTCCGGCCGGCCTCCTCGAGGAGGCGGGAGCGCTGGCTTGCTCGGTACCCATGGGAGAGCGTTTCCCCTGCCGAAGGGGGAGCTGCGAGCGCAGCCGGCACAGGGTGGGGGTCGCTGCTTCCCCTTGCCGCGGGGCGAACAGGCGTTACCCTGTTAAGCACCGTTGCAGTTTAATTCGTGTTTCTTCGGAAACTGGCCTCTCGTTTCGTGTCAGCTAAGAGTAGTGTGTGCTGGGGGTGGTTTGGCCCTTAGCTGGCCGTAGGGTTCTGGCAGCTGTCTTGTCTTCTGGCTAATGCTGAGCACACTCAGACTTCGGAAGAGAGCAGTAATACATTGCAAAGTGTATTACTGAGTCTTGCTGATAATCACCTGACCGTTAAGCAGAAACTCATGGAGAAATGAGCTTTACTTAAATGTCAGAGATGCTTGTGTACTTTTAACAGCCAAACTTGTCTTCTAAATATTCATCTTAATAGTTGATATAGTTGTACTCAAAATTACAGCCTGTAAAAACTGACTGACTTCTGTTTAAAGTTACTTTGAAAAGAAAAAATGTGACCTCTTAGGTATTTTCTCCTGTGAATTGTAAAGATTTTGAATATCTCTAATGCTCTAACTTTTTTTTTGCAGGTTTATAAGCTTACTGAAGCATTGTTATGGCGCTGTAGTGGAAGTGAAATTAGTTTTAATTGTTTACTTCTAATTATGTATTTTCAGTATAGAAGCATGGGGTTATTTTGGGCCTCGTTTTTGAAATTTTAGGCATTCAGCTGGTTATGAGAAACAGGAAATGTCTATCTTTGTTTACTTGTTTGCTTTTATTTCAAGCAGAGTATTTCCTCTTTTCTAACAGTAACAACTAATTAAAAGATTTGAGTTCAAAATGGCCTGTTCTCATTTTGTTTTAGCTTTTTCCTACAAGTTACTTTGAATTAGCTTGTGAACTTTAATAAATATTTTTACTGTAATCTATCACTTGGGTTCTGTAGCTTTTCTTTTGATTGAACTAGGACTGCAAGAGTGCAATATGCATATGCAAGTAAAATAACCTGTATTTAGCACTGTACATCGTCAGTATAAAAGGTCGTTTTATCTTTTCTGTAATGTGAGAGTTTTACAGCTATTCATATGGTGCTTTTTAAAAACTTCGACATTTTCTCTAGGTTTGAGTTTGTTTTATCGTAAAAGTCCCTCACTGCCATAATGAGGCTAGTAATTCTTGAAGATTATGATCAGGCTAGTGAATGGGCAGCAAAATACATCTGTAATCGTATTATCCAGTTCAAGCCAAGTCAAGGAAGATATTTCACACTTGGTCTACCAACAGGTAAGTTTCATTCAAAGCCTATGTAAATTACTAAACATAGAACTATGTTTGTATCATTGCTAACAGATACAGTATTTAAAAGAATACAAATATATTTTTGGTAATCCTCCAACATATTTCCGTTTTAAATATGAATTTGATTTGTGTAAAAAATTCTGATAAGGTTTGATAAGCTGAGAAATACTAAATGAGAAATAGCAGATTTCTTTTATGCTGAAAATCATTGTGGCAAAATCTGACTGAAGAGATTTAAATATACTGAATGTGTGGATATGTAGAACAGTGGAAAAACTTTGTTTGGCAGGGAGTACACCTTTGGGATGTTACAAAAAGCTGATAGAATATCACAAGAATGGAGATCTCTCTTTCAAATATGTAAAGACTTTCAACATGGATGAATATGTAGGTAAGATGTGCTAATTATTTGAGAACACACTACACTGATTTTTTTTTTCTGTTATTAAAACTGTTAAATACTTGACAAAGCACAAGATCAATCTAATATGTTTGTACTTCTAAGTTAGACTTATGTACATGGTGTCATCTTGAGCATTTTTTGCTGTTCCTTTATCTACAAAAATGCAAGTAATAACTAGTCCAGGTGGATCCTGGGCTAAATTCAGTGCTTATAAGTCACTTCTGTGGAAAGTATGTTGTCATATAGTATTGTGACTGCATTTCTTTTAAAGACTTTACACTCCTTGTGTTAGGATGTATGCAAAGGAAATATAAACTGTTTACTTTGTGCATGCCAACAGGAAGTTTTTCTTAATGTGATTTAAAATACTGCTTTATCTGACTTCTTACTTAAGTTTGTCTTGCATGCCCTACATTGGTTACACAAAGACTAGAATTAAAGCTATTTGGTTAGATCTGGTAATATGTTATCTTCACCCTAAATGATTTCAGGGCTTCCCAGAAATCATCCAGAGAGCTATCATTCCTATATGTGGAATAACTTCTTTAAGCATATTGACATAGATCCAAATAATGCTCATATCCTTGATGGGAATGCTCCAGACTTACAGGCGGAATGTGATGCATTTGAAAAGAAAATTGAAGCAGCAGGGGGAATTGACCTGTTTGTTGGAGGTATGAGGAAATGCTCTGTGGTTAGTTATGATTCAAATACACTGATTGTTTAATCACTATTTTTCACAACTTGTCTAATGCACTTTTTTCAATTATGGTGTAAGAGAGTTCTGTGACTAACAAAGAATCAGTATCAAAACAGAATGATTGGTGTCCGTGTTTCTAATAACTTAATTTCAAGTAACTTTTGAATGCTTTTTATTGAAAATGGGGAACCAAAAGGAAAGAATGAGTCCTAAAACTTCTTTATTCATTTACAATGTTTGAGGATATTTGTTGACTCGCAGGTCTGGAATGATTCACTTTTTTTAACTTTGAAAAGGCATTGGTCCAGATGGCCACATTGCATTCAATGAACCCGGATCAAGTTTGTCTTCAAGAACAAGATTAAAGACATTAGCAATGGACACCATTTTGGCAAATGCTAAATACTTTGATGGAGACTTATCTAAAGTACCAACTATGGCGCTAACAGTTGGTGTGGGTACAGTGATGGATGCTAGAGAAGTAAGAACTCATTTAGTTCTAGTTGCATGTGTCTGTTTTCAAGACTAGTTGGTAATGATACTGGGATTGAAAGTAAAGAGACCTTTGTTTTTTGCAGGTGATGATTCTTATAACAGGGGCACATAAGGCTTTTGCATTATACAAAGCAATTGAGGAAGGAGTCAATCATATGTGGACAGTTTCTGCTTTCCAGCAACATCCTCGTACTATCTTTGTGTGTGATGAAGATGCTACTTTAGAACTGAGAGTTAAAACTGTGAAGTACTTTAAAGGTGAGCACTGAATCAGAGGTTACATGTATTTAAAAAAAATCCATATTTTAAATTATATTGATATAAGTCTGAGCCTTCCAACACTTTACAGTAGCTAGTGTATAATGTTATGTATTCAAAATACTAAATGTTATTTCTTGCTAATGGAAAAGTGATAGGAGGCATAACTTGTGTTCCTTACATTCCTGACAAATCTACTTTGGAAAAATATTTCGTTTGCTTCCAATTTAAAATTACAGTTTAGTAATCTTCATCTGTATGTAAAAAAGCAGCAGTCTGGTGTTAGTAATACTGGTCTTAAATGTACTGGAAAGTTTCACTTAGAGAAAACGTGATACATTTATTAATCCTGATATATTTTCATGCTACTTTTGCTATGTGCTGTATTGTGCTGTCTAGTAAACTTGAAATGTGTGATACAGTCTTTGAAGCCACCTGAGGACATTCTTCATACAGTATAATTAGCAGAACAATCTATACTGACTTTTAATACATTGCAGCCTTTTACTGGGCTTTTCATATTTGTAGTAGGTATATTGAGACAAGTGTAAAGTAAGCTGGGATTTCTGATAGTCATTGAGACTTCCTAGATGTGAATTCTGTTTCACTGAGGCTGTAGAAGCTGAGAAAAGTAGTTTTCTCCTAACTATATTAGTGCAGTAAATGCAATTGTGTAAATTGGTCACCTTTCTCACTAGCATGGCTTTGGATACTTGTAGTAGTTGAGGCAGCTGAGATCAAGATTGTAATTTATGAAATTATTTTTTAGAGCATTATATCACCAGTGCCTATATATGTATTCGATTGCAATTCTGGCATTGTGATTTTTATCCTGATACCATTTGTGGCCAACTTGTTAATTTGGGATTTTTTCAGTATGCTGTTCTTTGCAATGTGTCGTGTGTGTGTTAGTCTTTACCTGTATCACACTGCTAGATAGTACTTACTGTTGTTTTCAAAGACAAACTTCTTTAACTACTTGGAGAAATTTTAAACGTTATCCTGTATTTCATATAAATGAAAGCTTTGCTTTGTGAAAGATATAAACCTAATGTAGAATTATTAGGTGTGAATGACACTGAACATTGCTTTAAAAAATCAAGGGCTACAGTATATGAATGTGTGCTGTTCTGTCACACTGTATTTAATTACCCTGTAGTAAGAGCAGTAGAATTCTTAAACAGATTGTTTACTTCAAACTTGCTTAATTTTAGCTATTCTCAAATCAGTGAGATTATCTCTTTTTAAGATGGAGAAGAAATCAGTGTGGGTCAAATTTGGAATTATTTCTGAATCTTGGTCTTCAGGTTAGACTTAGGAAGCTAGGTAGCTCTTAATGACTGCTAGTTATGGCAGCTGTTTACTGCAATTTTTTCACCATTTAAAAAAATGTCAGGGTACTATATGAAACTTCAAATCTTTTTTATAATCAAGTACCACACTGACTGGTAACTAGAATAACTCTTACTCCCCTGCACTTTTTTATAACTTTCTGAAAACCTGTTAGAGGCTAAAATTATCAAGTGTACATAAATGTTCTCACTGAAAAAGGGAATGGAAAATTTCTTGCAGAATGAAGCAGAAAATTAATTTTTAATTTCCTAATTAGTCTGCAGAGAAGTTAATTCAAAATAATTTTTCCATATTTGTACATGCTTTTACTGAAACTGTTTGCAGAAATTTGTTTATTCAATGCATACTTGAATATACAGTGAAACTTTCATTTGAAGTAATTGTTTTGTCATATATTGAGTAAGGACTCTGCATATCTTTAAAAAAAGCTTTTGTTTCTAACTTTTTCCTTAAACAGTTTCACGGGATTTAAATATCCTTCATTAAATATGGCAGAGGCAGTACTTTGTAAGCATTTTTCATGCCTCTAGGAAGTGGGTAATTATCTCCTTTTCCCATTTTTAGAAGAGAAAAACACTGGTAGGAAGTGGAATGTTTAAAGTTCAAAACATGGTTCTAGCTTGAGTAGTGTGTGCAGCTGTTACTCTTTTTTAGTGCAAATGGCTTTTGTATGGAATGTGTACATAATATTTTCTCATTTACTGTTAAACTGCTGAAAAATATTACTGACTTCATCTTTCCCATGCACATCAACCCAACAGTTACCCTTCATGAAATCTAAGAAACTGTTTTCATTAGTTTTGTTGCCCTCTAAGTTGTGTTTTTTTTTTTTTTCCCTGCAAATATATGAAGCTAAGTCATTACCTCTAGAGACAAAAAGAGCTGGATTCTTGGATTCTTGAACCAGTTATAGGTGTTGCCTGTTTAATATGGCTGAATGTGTCACCAGGTGGAGAAGGAAATAATGTCTGTATTTTTTATTAAATAATCACACACTGATTAAAATATATGCTGCATAAAATGCCTTTTCTTGTGATCACCTGCAGTAATGACCTCAGATTGTGTAGTTATTCAGATTTCATGTTGCTGCAGTGATGCTAAGTTTGCCAGCAGATGCATCATGTAGCAGTTGAATATTCTTTGCTGTAGATAATCACTGAAGTGTGCACTATTATTGGACTGCTTTTAGTGGTTTTTAAGAAAATTTCTGTACTTTTAATATTGCATATTAACTTGCATATTAACTTACATTTGTAATTTTAGAAGTTACTCTTTAGTTTGGTGCTAAAATTGACTTTTACTTTGCAGATTGTGAACACTGATCAGTTACTGTTATTAGTCCTTAAGGTGAAATGAGGTTAAAAACATACCAGTGACTGAATGTCATACATACTTAGATGTAGGTAACATTTTTACTAAGTTGTAACAATAAAAAAGTAGTACCTTTTCTTTTAACTGCTCTTTTCAGCATTTTCCAAAATTAAAGTATCTGAATAGAAAAAAAAATACTCCCCTAATCAGAGTTATGGATGACTTCTATATGACCAAAATAGCCCAGCTGGAAAACAGTTGACCCACTGCAGTTCTGAATCTGTGTTAGCAATCTGGATGTGCTTACTTTCATTTTGCCAGTCTAGGACCACAAGTACACTATTAATTACAGAGGCAGTAATACCAAAATGCTAGAATGTTGCAATTCAAGGTGTAGAAGTATCAATATGTGTACATCTGATTTTTATGACAAATTGTAGTATGAGGGAATTTTATATCGCTGTTACGCAGTTTTTAATACAAAGGGAAGATGGGTGGATCTCATTCAATTCAGTCTTATCTAGGCTCACTTTATACTGAAGATGTCAGTGGTATTCAAGTGATACAGGAATAAATATGTTGTCTTTACTTCTGATTTTAAACTACTTCAAATAGCCATTGTTATTCTCTTCAGTGAACTATTTAAAATGTATACTTAATTTAAACTCCAAATAAAAATGCGGGTAGAAAGACATGTTGAAAAAGTATAACTAATGTAAAGCTGGCATTGTTGCTTTCCCCTCAAGGTTTAATGCATGTGCACAATAAGCTTGTGGACCCACTGTACAGTATGAAAGAAAACTGAAGGAAGACTTGAAGAGGCACTCCATGTGGGTCAACAGCAACAGTTTTAGGTAGCAGATGAGTACGCTGCTATGCAATATGCTGAAAACTGTTTAAACTGGGGAATCCTAGGTACTGTATTTTTTTAAAAGGTCCAATATCTGTACACTCACATTCCATCTGTTTGCTGTGTTATGCGTTTTGCTTTAACATTTGGAGCTCTGTTGTTGGCTGGTACATAACTAAATGAAAGAGAATAAACCTGTGGGAGACTGCATGTTATGTAGGAGGGGGAAAGCAGAGCGCTTATTCTAGCACAGTAATGTAGTGCATCTACCTTGTGTTAGAGAAAATATTTTATTTCCAGGAATTTGTAATTTTTGGCTTGATTAGTGTAGCTATTTTTGCATTGATGTCTCTAGGCAGAATGGTTTTGGCCTTTGTCAATACTATGGACTTGTAATAGTTGTACAATTTCTACTATGAAATGTTCTGTTTATATATATCTAATGTACACTGAGCTTTTGCACTTGGTTGCCTTAAATTTATTTTGAACAGTTTTGGGGCATCTCAAGTCCTGCTGTACAATTCAGGCAAATAAAAATACAAAAGCAGTGCCTAAGAATGTACCAAATTCTTGCAAGTTATAACTTACTCCACAGATAAAAATATTAAACTTCTGCCATAGCACTTTTTCCTCTCATGTATTTCAAATTACTTTAGGATTTTTATATTTTTGGTAATTGAGCTTTATACATAAGGAAAATCTAAATGTTCCTTTCTAGAGGTACATGTTTAAATCATACCATTGATGTTACTATTAAATGCCTGAAAAGAGGTTAATTTACAAGAATATAATGTCTGCAAGTTTAATACATGGTCATTTAAAGTCAACTGTTAATCACTTTGCAATAGTACCTCTCATTGTATCATTATAAGCATTGAGCTGTTACAAGGAATGTTATTTCCTATTTTCAATATAAGTAAAACTTAAGTATAAACCTATAATTTCAAAATTGCTTTGTTTCTAATATAAATTCTGTCATGAATAAATACTTTAGTGTTTCATGGAGAGGTTACAGAATCACAGAATCACAGAATAGTAGGGGTTGGAAGGGACCTCTGTGGGTCATCTAGTCCAACCCCCCCACCGAAGCAGGGTCACCTACAGCAGGCTGCACAGG
>Ga0065711_1036207_pt1 | contig 21305 bp, 17 predicted proteins | sample Hoacrofraction12_FD_59098 | JGI IMG/M metagenome (GOLD analysis project Ga0065711, IMG submission 59098) | Hoatzin crop microbial communities from Cojedes, Venezuela - Epithelial fraction 12 v2 (version 2) | ecosystem: Host-associated > Birds > Digestive system > Esophagus > Crop | place... | reverse complement strand
GCGCGCGGGCCGCGGGAGGGCAGCAGCCGGCCGCTGCGTCACCGCCTCGCCTGCGCGCCCCGGCCACGTCACAGCCGGCGAGGGGGAGAAAGAGCCTTCAAACCCCCCCAAAGGCACAGCCCTCCCCTTCCCTTTGCAGTTACAAAGCGGCAGCTGCCCGTCCCTGGTGACCTGTAGTAAACCCTGCATTAAAAACCCTTCCACAGAGTCACTTGGTGTTGGAGTAACTTCATCTGGAGGAGCCTGGCCATTAATACCCAGCCCACTCCTGCCGCCGGTAGCTATTTCCATGATCTGATCAAGTCCCGTCTTGTAACAAGTTGCTGGTTTTGCCTCCTGACGCTCCTAATTAGAAGGTGTTTTAGTGCCTTAGCATAATAGCTGGTAGTTTTTTTTTTTTTCTAATTCTGTTGAAATAATGCCCAAAGCAGCTGGGGAGAGTGGAAGGCGTTACACAGGGGTGTAAGGTTTGCAGTTCTGTGCTTTTATTGTTGCAGGGGGAAGAAAATCTAGACAAACCTAAAATTCTCAGGAAGCCAGGCTTTGTTGTTTCAGTTATTTACAGAACAGCTCATTTTATTTAAAGGACTTTTGCTAGTTGAGGAGAAAGAAGAAAAATGCTAGCTATGTCATCTTACCCCATGGGTTGGTGCTGTGGTGAGCATCTGGCCGCTTCTACTCCTGAGATCCATCTTGCTGAAGCAGAGAAGGAGAATAAAGAATGAGACACGTTTGATAATTTGGATTGCTTTTCACCAAGTAGAATTTAAATGGGAACTGAAGACCAAAAAATGCTGAAGTCCTCTGCCAAGTGACGATGACATGTTTGTAAAAACAACTACTGCTGTTAATTTCACGTACTTTAAAGAGAGAAACAAAATAAAATTTGGGGGAGACAGGTCTGTGTTAAGAAGCACATCCGCTGTGTATCTCTTTCATGTTTCATGGTAGAATCTGTGTGGGTGAGTTCTGCCCCTCCGTCACTGGTGACGGTCTCCTGTCTGAGTGGCTGTGTCCGCTCAGACCGGAGGGCCACGTGGCGTGGTCTCTCGGAAAACTGTCAGTGAGGGTGGCATTTACTGTTGTTTCTCCTATCCCACTTTCCCGTCTGCCTGCAATATGTGACCTTGGATTTCCCGAGATAGAGGTGTTGTCTTTTCATGTAACAGTCCCTGCTAAGACTTTCTGACATAAACTTGTCCGACTACTTCTCAAACATATATAGAAGCTGCTGGTACTGTCTTGCCATGGTATTGAGCTTCCTTAATGGTGTTGTGTGAAGAAGCACCCCCAAAGCCTAGTTAAAACATAAATGAGTTAAGAAGATGGGGAAATAATTTAGTTTTTCTAGAAACATTTGATAAAATTGCCCTAAATGAATGAGAAAGTGTTTTATTTGTTTGGGTATTTTTTTAAAGTGATTAAGAAGATAGCGTAGTGAATGTCTAACTCTGGGCAGAAATTGCGATGAGAATCAAAGAATTTATCTGGTTTCAGAAAAGAATTTAATAGCTATGGAGAGGTTGGCGAAACTAAGAATATCTGACTAACCAAGATGTTAGAAACCCATATTTGGAAGGAGAATGACTCTAACTTCAAGGTATTACACTTCTTTATGTGGACTTACTAGGAAAAAAATAAATTCTGATTGAAGGCTTTCTTTTAAGGATGCCTCAGTTGTGGTTGAATAGAGGCCTCTTCCTTTCTTGGGAATTTCTGCCCTGGTCTTGTAGTGGATGCTCTCGACGGAGGAATTCCTGTGTATTGACATCTGATGATTTTAGGTTTCAAATCCACCCTTTAAGGAAGCCTATTCCAAATTGCTGCGCTTTCCCAAATGTTTCCGATGTTGCAAACACCTAAAAGATGAAGTGCACATATTACATTATTTCTTTGAAAGCAACTAATCTTTGTACTTGTTAGGTTCGCACGTAATAACTGTTGATACAAGATATTGATAACTATTGATACAAGATCAGCTTGAACATGAAACTAGATTTATTCTAGCATAGCAGGGTTAAATTTGGAATTAGGCTTGAAAAATACTCAGAATTAGTCTGTGGGTGATGCTGGTCTCTTCTCTGTAACTTTCTTATGTCATTGATTTGAAACACAGTGAAGGCTCTGTCTTCTGGCTTGGGCTGATTCTGAGAAGTAAATTAAGGAATTGGAATGACCAACCAATCAATCGCTTCCTGATTTGCTTTTGTAGCAAATTAAGAAGGCAGTGTTTTTGTGGAGCAGAATCTCCGTCTCTATCTTTAATCTGTTGCTTAAAACAGAATCTTTTCACTCTTCTCTTGTCAGAGTTTATATTAGTATATTTTTTTCTGGGTCCATTTAACCATTATCATCGCAGGCTTGGTAGTAAAAAGAGAGCTTTTACTAAATGCAACTGCAGTATACTTTCAAATTTGTGTGCACAGACGTGTAACATGAAAAGGGGGGAAAAAACCAGTTTTCATTGTGTATCATGTGTCCAAATATAGAAATCTAGAGGAAAATACACCTACATTTATTAGTCTTAATGTGCTCCTTGCTGTCTATTTCTTTCTGATTTAAAATATCTTTCAAAAATTTTCAGTGTTTTTAAGAACAGAGGAAGACTTTGCCAAATTGTAGGTTAATGCTGGTTGGAAGGAACATAAGGAGGCCTCTTGTCCAACCTCCTGATCGAAGCAGAGTCACTTACTAGGTGAGACCAGGTCTTTATCCAGGCAGGTCTTTATTGAGTCAGGTTTTGAAAACCCCCAAGAATGGAGATTGTACAACCTCTCTGCACAACCTTTTCCAATGCTTTACTGTCTTCATGGTGAACAGAATTTTCTTTACATCCTGCCCCAACCTCTCTTGTGTCAACTTACACACGCCTGCCTCTCATCGCCCCACCGTGCGACACTTCAGGAACCAGGCTCTGTTTTCTTGGTAATCTTCCTGAAGGTGCTGGAGGGTTGCCTTTTTGCCTCCCCAAAGCTTTGTCTTCTGCAGGCTAAGCAAGCCTTGTTCCCTCAGTCTCTCCTCGTAGGTCTTGTGTTAGCGCCCTGCTATTTGTCGGCTGCACAATCCCTTGTTTGTTTGTAGCCCTCCCGAGACACCGGCTGCGATGCATTACGACAGAGGGCTCATTGTCATTAGGAGGGGTTTGGGGTTTTGGTTTATTTCTAAACTTTTTTACTGCTTTGTGTCAGTTAAATTGTTCCATGTACTTTCTGGTATTTCACCTTCTGTTCAAACACCTCTTTATTGTGCATTTGTTGTACTGGAGGTGTATGGTGCCTGTATTGGAGCTTGCTGAAGAAAAGCCAGCACTTAACATTGAATGGATGATACTGAATGTATTGAATATACAGTAACGATATAGGTAATGCTGTTGCTACCACAATGGCCTTTTGCATCTCAAGAGGCTCAGTCCAAAAGCAGTCAATGTTAAGGGACTACAGAACAGAGGGATGAGTAGAAAAACAGACTTCAGGCAACAGCCACGCTCTCTAGGCAACCTGTTCTGTGGTGCTCTAGTGGAGAAATTTTTCCTAATGTCCACTCTGAACCTCTGAATCTGTAACTTGTGGCCATAGTCACTTCCTTCCCCTGAAGGACTCGCAGGATGGAGTGGGCACTGAGTATGTTTTTCATACGCCTACTGTTTGTTTGGGTTTTTTTTGTATAAATGTAGTTGTAGGTAGAAAGTAACGTCCTGAGGGCACCTGAAGGCAGTGTGAGAAGTGGGGTATTCCAAGATAGTCAGAGCGCTCTGTTGAAATTCCAGAGCTGAACAGATGAGAGAGTCAGTGAGGAAAGGCAGTGGCTGTTTGTGCAGTACTACTAATTTAGGCTCTGATTACTTGACACATAGCTATTTAGTAAGCTCAGAATACCAAAGAACTATTTGGAAGAGGATGGCTGTAACAGACTGCTGTGTAATCAGACGTCAAGGACTGGTGTGAAGATGATGGTTGCAAGGGAGGCCATGCATGCGGTAATTGGTTCCTGCTGCTGCTGCTAGTAGCTGGATTGGGTGCGAACACTGCTGTGTTTGAACTGCTGCTGCTGGCAGATATTAATGATAGGCATGTCTGGGTTGTGACTAAAAATATGGAGATACTTGGAGTGTTGAATGCAGGTTTGATCTTCACTGAAGTGACTACAAATTTGGGTTTACAGCCAGTTTCAAGGGGAGTTGGGTGACTGCAGTGTGTTGCATCCAAAAGGAGTAGAGCCTTTAATGTCTCCCTTGTGTACTTGTGTTTGGTTTTTCTAATCTTTTTGAGCATTTGTGTTGCTTATTCTGTCATGTTTCAACTTTCTGGACTTCTTTCTTCTGCTCCTTGTAGTTCTGCAGTTTCCAGTATAGTGCAGATGTTATTTTCTAAACTATTTTTGAGGTAGTTTATTTCTTTAGTCAGGCATCCACACCAAGCTGTTTAAATCTCTCTCATGGATTGCTTCGTTGATTCAAAACTCTCTGTGGTGTAGGAACACTTGAGGTATTCCCTCAGCTGTGCAATAAGACATGTGCTGATGGCGACCGTAGTCTAGTGTCATGGCAATTCATCTACCTTTTGAGTCCTTTTAGCCATTGCTTACGGTTGCCTGTCTGTCTGTAGTGACTACACCAACAGCAGTGGTGGTCTCTTCTTCATAGCAGCTCCACTTGTCCTTCAATGGTGAGATTTCCAAATGATGCAAGCTAATAATCACTGACAAATACCATAATCTCTTTTCTTTCAAAAAGAGTGGAGAAGTGATTATATTCCTCTTCGAAGCTATTTTCTCTTAAAATAACTTTTATCAGTTCCTCCTGGCATGTGCCAGTGTACATTGTGGTATTTCCTTTGTCCACGTCCACTGGGAGCTATTGGGGTGAATGTTTCCAGAAGGCTTCATTTGCATTGATTGCTGGGAGGTTCCCTTCCTACGTCCTGTACAGTGTGAAGTCTCATCTCTGGAATGTCCGTCTGGTCCCATAAAGTGTTTGGAGAAATGCAGTTATATGCTATAACATGGGGTATAAATCCTCTGCAGTTGCATGTTGGATGCTGTGCTCTGACAGGATTATAAACATGTGGAGGCACACATATATTAGAAGTTTCATCTTGACCACAGGAACAAATCCAAGTTAATAATTTTTAATTTCTCTTTTCCCCCCCGTTATTCCTCTATCAAGGCAAATGCTTTTGGCTTCTCTTAAAGAACAAGCTTGAAAGTGTCTCAGATTTCCAGATGAATGCTGGGCAATTGTACTGAGAAAGGAGTTATGTTGCTGTGATTGTAATCATCTTGGACGTTGGACTGTATTGGAAAATAGCGTATCTTCTGCCATAAGGCAGAAGCCTCCTTATTGCTGTCCTGATGTTAAAAATGGATTAAACTTCTTTTTAAATTTTTTTTTAAACACTGACAGCAGGAAGATGTGAGAATAGCAGTCCTGAACACTCAATCTGTAGGTAAGGAAGGCGTGGTGTTAAGTTCAAAAATATGTATTGAAGTTTTAAAAAAATAATTGATATTTATTTTTAACTTCTAAAATTTCACTGATTTTCATATTTATGTTATGTATCTCAGTGCCCTTATCTTGCATTTTTATACTCCTGGCGCTCTGTCTTTTAGCCAAGCTATTTCACTGGCATTAAAAAACAACTGGGGGTGGATGTCTTGTTGCTGTTGCCATGGAATGTATAAAAATGTTGATCTGAGCCTGCTCTGATGGAAAGACATGGACCCATCTTTGAAGCTTAGAAGTTGTGTCCTTTGGCCAAAGGCAGTTGACTGCTGTCTCCCATCTCTTCAGAAAAAGACACTGAACTGGGTGGAAGTGTCTTGTTGGCAATAACGTTATGGACAACGTGTTTTGTTGGGTTTCTTTCAGTTTCAAGCTCTGCAGATGTTTTCTGTCATGTGTTTCCCTGCGCTAATATGCTTTCTGGGTCGGTTAGTATAGAGTTCTATTGCAAGTTGTAGAACTTTGTTTTTTCTATTTTTATTTTTTTCTGAAGACAGGTGGTGTAGTTCTATATTGTACTTCAGTTCAATGTTGGGACAGTAATCTTAACCATATAATCTAGTTCGAGCATTCCTTGCTCTTGTATGTCTTTTTCTCCTTGCTGCTTGTTCATATGGGTATTCTATGATGAAAATGTCTGTGTGGCAAATCGAGCTTAGGAGCATTTTTTGCCCTATGGTGCTAATGTAGCCTGTGCTTATCCTCCCTCCCCTTGCTTTCCATGTGATTTGAGAAGAACAGTATGTACACCTAGTTTCTGAATTTCTCTGCCGGTAATGATCATCAGGTAGACACTGTGAGCACGGTGTTTCCTGATGTTCATGGCTTGTGTGGAAGCTTCACAGTCACCCTCTGTAAATGGGTCTGTAAGCTTTATCCCAAGGTGAAGCAAAGGGACTCTGCCTGACCTCCCCAGTTCTGCTCTTGCTGTGCTGAATCCACAATGTGGTGGTCCTTCTTCCAGCATGGGGGTGGCGGGTGGTCATAAGGTGTCAGTGGTAGAGGAGTCTGCCTGTGTTGTTACCTCTGGGGCCATTTTCAGATGGGATGTAGCCTTCAAGTTGGTTTTTGAAGAATCTTCTGATAGAATATTTGGATTTCTCTGTGATGTGTGGCTGTTGGATGATGCTTTTAAAATCTAGAAGCTGCTTTTGGCTTTACAGAAATGATCCAGAAAATTTTAGTGTTGTTGACAGGTTCTGGTCTTCCTTAGAGGATAGTCTTTTTTTTAATTTAAAAATTATTTTTAAGGCTAAAACTAGCTGTCATTTTCCAATCACAGAAAGAGGTCTTGGGAGAAGAAATAGATTAACATCATAACCAACCCAAAACCTGGCTCTGTAGTGGGAAGAAACCAAAAAAACTTGGAACATCTTTACAGGAAACTAGGTAGTTAATGAATAAAGCTAGGTAGATGTTCCTGATGCATCAGGTGTTTGTGATGGTCAGGGCTGGGCTTCATCTTATGCTATGCTGCTTTGTGACAGTAGAGGGTACTGTTGGTGTAAGATAAAAGTGATTTTTTTTCCACACAGAGCTTGGAATTTTTTTTTTTATTTGCTCCTAGTATGTTGGTCATTGGAACTCTTGACATGTTATTACACAGTCATCTTTGGGTCGTCACCTCGTCTTCATCCCATCCATTTATGGATTTACTAAGTAGCCTTGTGGACAATCCTCTAATTAAGTATGAATGTTTTCTTGTTATTTTTGCTGTCACAAAAAGTGCTTCAAAGATGTGTCTTCTGATATAGCTTGTTTTTCCTTCGGTATTCTGGAAAGACTTTCTTCTTTGTTCTAGATGGAGGCGTTGATTATGCTGAATAGCTTTCCAGACAGTTTTTCTTCTGGAGATAAAGTATAAAAAAAGAGCAGTAATGGTTTGGGGACAGAGTTGCATTACTCCATCTCTTCTGTTGGACAGCCTTACAACAGTCTCCCCTTCTCTGTTTTATGTACCACATTCTTACATAGTCTCTGGCCGCTGTTCACCACAGAGTTGTGTTTTATTTGAATGTCGACAGGTGTGCAGTTATTTAAGACTTCTTTTAAGGAATGTTAGCGCTTTGCCAAGTATTGTTTCAGTTCTGTGGAAAGAACATGAGCTTTCCAAATCTAAGTTTCTGAGGGTATAGTTACATGGTATGTTGATTTTGGTTGGATATCTGCTGTAAGTAACTGCGTAGTAGCATTTTTAAGGAGTATTTTTGGCATTTTTTGTCCCATGCTTTTTCAGTGATCCGGTTTACAGCCTCCCCCCACCCTGTGAGCAGCTGTCTTGGCACAGCTGTGCTCGGGAGAGTTGCAGTGAAGTGCTGGGCCGCACAGGGCATGAAAATGTCCTTAATTTTGCTTTGCTGCCAAAGTGCTGTGTAAGTACACCTTGAGGTTGGTGTTAATTTGGGGTTGGAATTGGTAATCCTGGTGGGAGCGAGATGCCTTCAGTTTAGTTACTGCCATATTCCAACTGTACTGTAACACACCCTGATGGAAATCCTAATACAGGTTTATTTGATATTATGCTGGTGGAAAGTACTGCTTTGTGGGTAAAGTTTTCCACTTGGCAAACAGATTTAAGACATAATGCCAGCAAAGACCCCTTGTAGGTACAAGATATAGTAGATGTAGTAGTAAACTCATTGAAGCCCTAAGTTCTTTAGCTGCTGAGTCTACCTTTCATTATGGCTTGTCTGCATGAATAATTTTACTGGTACTACAGTGTGATTTCTTTGGAAGAAGACCTTATGTAGACAAGTTTGAAAGAAATTTATTCATAGGCCCCTGATAACTTTGTCCCCAATCCGTTTTCATTGTGCTGCATGTGTCTGGAATGGTAGCGTAAGTTTTAGGGATGGAGTCAGTTGGGAGCAGAAAACAGAAGCGAGATGTCTGTTGGAGATTGAGCTAAGATGGAGGAGGAGTGTCTGGAAAGGTATTGGTGTGCTTTTATGCTTTGGCTACAGGAAGCAGTGCTAGCAGTGGTTATAGATGTTTTTTGAAACATCACTCATGTTCTTTGAGCTGCAACCCTACCCCTTGTTTCTACTGCTTACCTTGAGCCGGCTTTTTCTGTTTGACTGATTGCACATCCAACAACACCAGCCCACTCTGAAACCACGGAAGACCGAAAGGGAAAAGGCGTTTTGCCGGTTTGACCTTTCAACCAGGGGGTCCTTGTGATGCCTCAAAGGAAGGGACATAGGGGAATGGGTTCAGGGGCTAGTTGGGGCTGCATTGTGAAGCTGTGCCTTCTGTTTAAATTTTCACTAGCAGAATGTGGTGTATTAATAATCCATCTGCGTGAAACCTTCTGATGGGTGAAATTTGATGGGGAAAGTTGTCAGTGCAGGACACTCCAGTCATGTTGAGTATATTGAAAAACCACAGAGAAACTGCCTGGATTCTGCAAGCTAAATCGAGTAGTTCCTGTCCAGAACACTCCAGTTTGCACACTGTTGTATTTAAGTGGCTGCTCCTTTTCTGAGAGCCAGTGGTAAAGAACAGTTTGTTATGGGTAATAGTCATGACCCCAATAGGATCATTCTTGGATTTTCACTCCTGGACTTAAATAGTAGCTGTAACAATACATTTCATTATCCTGGGAAGGAAATTCTTTGTAAGTGAACCCTAACCTTATAGTTATTAGATTTACCCTGTGCTCAGCTCAGGATAAATTCAGTTCTCGCTTTGAAACGCGTTGTTAAGACTTCCTTCCTGGCATAGCATTGCTGTCAGACTGGAAGGTTTCTCTCTTTTGCAGTTGACTCCTCTGCATTTAATTCATTCTGAATCAGTCTAACACGAGGGGAAGTACTTGCACTAAAACCCTGAGAGCAATGTGATTTAGAACAAGGGTGTTCTACAGAATCACAAAACAGTTGAGACTAGAAGGCACCTCTGGAGATCATCTTCACCCTCATAGTGCGATTTATTCTTTTCTTACATTTAAATAGAATTTCCTGCTTTTCAGTTTGTTCCCATTGCCTCTTGTCCTTTCACTGGGCACCTCTGAGAAGAGTCCATCTCTGCTGTCTTTTCTCCTTCCCATCAGGTTACATTACTAAGATCCTCCTGAGCCTTCTCTGATCAAGGCTAAACACTCCCAGCTCTCTCAGCCTCTCGTATGGCGGATGCTCCAATCCCTTAATCGTCTTAGCTCGTTGGACTTGCTCCAATGTGTCCATTTCTCTCCTGTAGCAGGGGCCCAGCACTGGACCCAGCGCTCCGGTGGTGCCAGCCTGGTGCTGAGCCGAGGGGAAGGATCCCCGCCTCCGCTCCTCGCAGCCCTCAGCCTCCCGCAGCCCGGGGTGCTGTTGGCTTGCCTTTGCTGCAGGGACACGTTGCTGGCTCAGTCCAGCTACTCCGCCAGTCCTGGTCCTCCACCTCCTCTGCAAAGCTGTTTTCTAGTAGGTTGGCACCCAGCCTGTACGGTGTAGAGTTATTCCACCCCAGGAGCAGGACTTTGCATTTCCCTTTGCTGAACTTCATGAGATCCGTCTGCCCATTTCTCCAGACCTCTTACATAATTTGTGTCCACAGGAGGCCTACGTTTTCCTTAGTCTTCCTTTTGCTGCTAAATTACCTGTAGAAGCGCTTCTTGTTACCCTTCACATCCCTCACCGTTTTCAATTCCAGGCAGGCCTTGACCTTCCTCAGACTGTCTTTGTACCCTGGGGCACTGTCCCTATATTCATCCTAGCTCTCCTGACCCTGCTTCCATCTCTTCTATGCATTCTTGTTATGTTGAAGTTTTGTCAGAAGCTCATTGTTCATCCATGCAGGTCTCCTGGTTCCCTTGCTTGATTTCCTGCACATTGGGCTAGACCATTCTTGAGCTTGGAGGAGGTCATCCCTCAAAAACCAACTGTCCTGCACCTGTCTTCTCTCCAGGCCCGTATCCTATGGGTTTCTCTAAAGCAGGTCCCTGAGTAGGCTGAATTATATTCTTCTTAGGCCCAGACTTATTATCCTGCAATTTGTCTTGTTTCCTTTGCCTTGGTTGTGACTTCCCTGGCTTGAGCATCAGTAGTGTTAATACCTCAACCTGCATTTGTGGTGAGCTGGCTAGGTTTCATGTTTTAATCTGAACTAGAGATTTTTGTATCTGAAATTCATGCCTTCAGTGAACCAGACAGGCCAGGTCTGGGTAAGTGCTAAATATTCCTGCAGGAGGCTATACTTTCTTTTGTCATGTTATTAATTTATATTTACTGATATATCTGTTCCTTACGTGTGTCAGTCTTATGTACCAATGCTGGAACTGATGCCATTAGTCTCTCTGATTCCCATTGCTGTACACAGATCTGCCTTCGAAAAACTTCTATCTAGTTAAATGTTATTATTAAAATTAGTCCCTTGCTAGACCCATTTCCATCACCTTATGTGTGCCTGGAAATGTGTCTTACATTCACACAGTCTAGCCATTCCCTGGATTGTTGTGAAATCGTGGTGTAACCCAAAGCATTTTTTCACAGTAAAGCTATCCTATCCTGAATGTATCCACAAAAGAAAAAAATGGCCTAGAGGAGTTGACTGCACAACTAGCCTAGGAATTATATAGGCTGTTCTGTTTCTTACAGTTCCTAAACTGTTTGATATCCACATGGTCATTAATAAGTTTCATGTAGCATGGGTATGGCCAAGGTATAATGTGATTCTGGCAAGTGATCCAAATGCCTTTTCAGCAGTGTTTTTCTCAGTGGAGTTTGTCTGGTAGCTTTCTTCAAGTTCTGCATCTTCTCCCCACACCTGGTTACCTGTAAGCAGTGGCTATACCAGCTGATACTTAAGGGGAGTGGATACATCCTACTTGATATCCAGTATTCCTGGTCAGCACAGATGGTGAAGTGCTGGCAAAAATACTTGCAGAGTGATTTGAGAAGGCTCTGCTTGCTGTTAGTCACTACCACCAATTTAGCTTAATTAAAACCAGCTGTGGGAAAGTGATCTGCTGCAACTGATAAATCTCATTTCCTTCTCTCAAGTGTCAGTGGGCCTGGAGCTGGTGATAACTGCCTGCTTGGATGCAGTGAGGATCTTAAGGTGGTTGCAGTTCTCTTCCATATGTGCAATTTTGAAGTTGGCCCTAAATCCTGCTTTTGGCTCGCATTTCTCCATATGGAGTCCTTGGCCTTGAGATACTCGGGTTTTTGTATTGCGTTGAATAGCATCTATTATGGTTAGTGTTGCTGTTACTTGATTTGATTTGGGAGAAGTAGTGGGCATGTTTGTTTTAGTACAGCTTAGAAAGAATGTCAAGGTTATGCAGCCTGAGAAAGATGCTCTTTTATTAAAGTTCAGAAACCTCACAAAACCAAAAGAACCTCTTCCCCCACACCCAAACTCTGACCTTAAAAACCAGCAGCTTAAGCCATTTAGAAACATACGGTTTGCTTTCTTTGAATGACCAGCAGTCCTTTGTGTTTTGTGAACTGGTGTCTCAGGCTTCTGCAGTATTTTTTATTCATAGAATGCCCTGCTCGTCACTATCTCCCTCACTTAATCCTCTCCTTTCTTTCCCGATCATCTGTTCAGTTGTGCAAGAAATTTCATAGTCAAACTTATGGCCAAAAAGTTGCCTATGTTGATGGCTTGTCACAAACCAAGAAGAGGCCATTTTCCATTTCTGAATTGATCCCAGACCTGCCAACATCAAGCTGTTGGGTTTTTTTGCCAGTCAAATGAAGTAGCGTTAGATGAGGCAGCTGGTTTAGAATAAGGTTAATAAAATGTCTGTTGCCTTTTATAAGGAGTTCTGCTAGTGGAGTAATCCAGAAATGGCAAAACTCTAAAATTTGTGAATCCCACCGAGCCTGTGAAATCCTGGCTGGGAGCATACCTCAGCAGGTGGCTGGAAATGCTAATAAGGAATGGAGTCTGTCGTGGAGTGCTGTGGAAGGTTTGTCTTTCTGAGATTACAGTGGGTTTTCTTTGTGGAAATTGAATTAATTTAAGAATGGGAGTTACGCTTGGCAGGTCTCAGTTTCTGAAGTTCCAGCTTTTGGTGAAATGGAGTTGGCGGTTTCACATAATCTTCATCAAAACCATTTGATGTTTCAGTGATGCTGGTACTGCTGGATGCTAGCAAGCTGTTCCCTTGTCTGGATATTTTGATCTAAGTAGTCCATTGATCTGGAATGGGTTTTGCTTTCTGTTTTTGGGGTGGGTTTTGTTTTGTTTTGTTTTTCCCCAGAGGCCCTTGAAGTCCTGAAAGTCTACGTGGCCACTCAAAAGAGTGAAGCTAATACGGATTTTCAGAGGCATAACTGAGCAGTGCAGATCATTGCACGTTGCATTGTGGCAGATCTGAGAAAAATGTGTGTGAATGTGTGTGACCAAGCAAAAGGAACTGCATCAATAACTGCCCTTCTGCTGAATTTGTGAAATTTCAGTTTCTTTCCTTCGATATTGTTCCAGCATATAATAATAATGTTACCTATTATGTTCACTTGTTGCAAACATGCAAGAGATTGTGGCTTTCCCAGATAGGGTCACCCAAGATATTTGGACGCAGTGTGGCAGATGAGACTGGTCACACCACATCTGCGTGGAGTACTGCGGTCATTTACTGCCTATTTCAGTTTTGCACATGAGTTTTGTGTCGCTGTAAGCTTCGTTTCTGACAGACAAGGATCTTTTCAATACAATTTCTCCTTAGGCAGTAAATGTTCTTGTAGCTGGAGGTGAGGCTGGCCTGTTTTTTCAGTGCTTTCCCCCCCTTTGGGGGAGTGGCAGCTTGGTTGTGCTTTTAGCCGCTGCCGACTTGGAAACTACACTACGGGTTATTTAGTTAGGTGTTCAGCAGTTTAATTCCATTGATCCTAGGCTGGAACCAATGTTTCTTAGTGTTTAACCTTCTGGGTGCCTTGACATTTGTTTTCTCACTGGCTTGTTTCTCTGCCAAGTGCTAATTTAAAGGGATTCATTGTATTTTTGTATGTGGTATGATAGGAGGAACACTTTTCGATCGTCTCCAGCTGTATTTGTCCAGGGGCTGGCTGGTGTGATGATCAGCTTCCGCTGCCGCTATTTGAAGAAGTTTTTCATTGTCCTGTAATTTCTGCATGTGGAAGTGAGGTGCTACTGACAGTATTCAGTCCATCTCTGAGTTGTTTTTCTTACGTTTTGATGAACCCTTTTTTTTCTCCTTCAAATCAAACATTTGTAAAAGAAAATAATAGGAAATGAGAATCTGTATATGCACTGTTCGAAGTTACTGTGGTTTTGTGGGAGTTTGGGGTTTTTTTGTTTTGTTTTGGGGGCTTTTTTTTGTTTATTCCTCTGAGCGTGGGAGCTTGCATGGTCAAGCAGATACTCTGGGAAGAGAATAGTATTTGGCTTTGGTATCATTCTAGGATGCACATATGACTTCTGGAACATCTTTATTTCAGATTTGCATGTGTCAATGTTTGTTTGATTTAGGACAATGCAAGGCTTTTGCGTAGACATAATGCCCCATGTAGGACCAGTTAGCAGCGTGGGTGGAAGGTGGAGAGAAGCTGAAGGCACGCAAGCTGCTCTTCGAGACATTTGGCTTTGAAAGAGATATGCTCGGTATATCTCTGTGTATATCTACTACCTATAAAATCAGGTACTGTATAGGACCTCTCAAATCCAAATTTTAGTGGACATTTTGGAAACTTAATGAGTTTTAGGATTTGATGGGCCAGAAGATTTTGGAATCAGTTGTGGTGATGCTGTTAAAAACAAAATAAAAAACCCCAAACTTCCCCCTGGCCCCAGACTGCAAAAAACATGGGTGAAAAATGGATCTAGCGGACTTTCTGTTCAGTATCACCTTTTATGTTAATAAATGGTCTGGATCCTTGTAATGCAAAATAAAGGAGAACATTGCCATTTTCTAGAGAAGATGCCTATAAAGCATTTGTATTCAGGAGATGTTTTATGCCCATACACTTTTCTTGTACCTTATTCCTTCCTGTCATTTGTTTGTGTTTTGGGCAGAGCCGGGAGAGGTGAGAAGTGTCACTGTAAAGCTGTGTATATGAACTTGTTGGCAGTTATTCTGGCAGCTGGGACAGAGGCAGTGTGCTTTAAGGTTTTGGGAGACTTTTGCCCACTGGCTTAATATCATAAGTAGTACATCATTTTCAAACAAACTCAAGAATGTGAGTTTCCTGATGGAAGTATATTTATTTTTGCTTTTGAGGAAGGAGAGGTTTCTGAGAGAGCTAGCTTGGAAAACCCAACACACAGAAAAAGTTTTTTCCATACCAGGGAGAGGGAGAAAAAAATAGTTGAATGGCTCCAGCAGACAAGAAAGCAAGAGCAGGCTGTTAAAACAGTTGTTGTCCTAACTGCCATTAATTGCAAGTAGGTATCTTTATTTGTGTAAAACAAAGATAATGTGCAGCAGCCTTCCAGAGCTCTCTGACAGTTGTCTGAGTTTATGTAAGTTTGAGACACTGTCAGTAGTACAGTTCTTAGACTGTGCTTTGTTAAGGTTAAAAGCCCGGGTCCATATTTAATAGAAATACTGCAAGAGTAAAGCAATTTATTTCTAATTATGAATGCTTTGTATTTTATAATGTCTAAGGTGACAATATATACTTTGTTTGTGCTATGAAAATACAGAATTAGTTTTCCTTGTGCCAGTGCTGTGCAAGAACCTAATGAAGAAATTTGAGCGTATTTGTCTTTAGTTTGAAACTGAACTTTTTTTAAGGACAAATTTAATATTTGCTTTCTTCTTAGTTTCAAGCTGCTAGTATATAGTAAAGAGTAATAATGTTTGAAAGTTTGAGGGTTTTTTTATGTGGAAATTGTTTGGTATTCTCGAAGTTATGTGAAAGTTACATGCGTGAGCGCTAACCAAGAAAACCAAAGGGAGTATGGTACTTGAATTTTTCTAATGACTGAAATAAACAGGTATTATTAGGTTAAAGTTACTTTAAAAATACTTTAAGAACAGTTTGCACCTTTTGAAGTGTGATTGAAAGCAGCCAGAGAGCATTGGCCAATTAATTTTTGTTTACATGTGTTTTACATCAGCAAAATATTATGTTGAGTCTGGCACTTGATTGCAAATGACGTATGGGAGTATTTTCAAGGGCTTATATCCAAATGAGTGTTGTTAGGTGCTTTAATTAAAAACAAACAAACAAACAATTTAGTTGTGATCTGTAACCTTCCTGTCCAGTATTCTTGTCTGAACTAAATAACAGCTATACTAATGATTATTAGACACATTCCATGCAGGATAATGAATTTTGCCATTAATTCAGTAGTTTTCTGTCTTAAGTCATGTCAGAGGTTAAATTAATCTATCCTCTAAATATTGTTAATAGTTAGATCCAACAGTCATACACAGGTAAGTTTAAATACAGTTTCCCTTGTGTCCCCTGATATATCCAATGTACAAGTTTGCTGTTAATTTTAATTATAAAGACAGCTCCAGTGTTCTTGTTACTGAGGTTATCTAGGAAACACTTGTAGAGACCCTTTTAAAATAAATGTATTAAGGTATTCATAATTTTGAAGTATTAGCTGGAGATACACGTTCAGAAGAAGATACATATTCTGAACCTAAGGCAAGTGCTTTACATTTGAGTGTACAAATGCTGTATTTCTTGATGAAAAGAGTGAATCATTCAGAAACAAAATAGGGGTTCACATCATATTGCTTTGATTAAAGACTGGTACCACCATGGATGCTCAGGAAAATGTTCTTGCACTGAGCTGGTCCCATCTTACTGACCCATGTTGTCACATTTGTTCCTGTGTAATTCCCCAGCTGCCAGTATCCATTTTCTGTCTTGCACATGGATTGTGCTTAGAAGAGAGGTTTTACTGGTTTGTAATTTATTACGTGTTCCACTATGGAATTTGGGTGTGTGACTGACTTAGTGCTACAATAATAATTGAAACCAAAATATGAGACTTGTCTTAGGAGGACATGAGCTCCTTAAAATACTGAGAATCTGCTTGGGATTAATTAAAGGATTTCTCTCTGTTCAGAGAGAAACCTCTCAGATACCAGCGTCATTGGTACAGTTTGGCCTGTTTCGTTTTGTGACTTTATGGTAGATCCGTACCTTCTCTACAGTTGTGTTCCTCAAAGCCAAGTATATTTTCATTGAACTTGTGCAGCCCCTTGATCTCCCCTTTTCCTTTGCATTTGGGGGCTCTTTGTCCACCTCTTCTGGAAAGAGCAGCCTAAGAGGCCGGTGCTGTTGTCCTTCCCCTGGAACAGGGAGCGGGGATGGACACCAAGGAGCTACGCATACCGCATGCTTGGGGTGAAGCACCATGTTGTCCTTGTGCCCAGAGTTTTGTTGTCATGGCACTGCAACGTTGTGCAGTAGATCCAAATAAATAGTGATCTTTTGAGCAAAACATACCAGCCCTTCCTGCTGCTGAACAGTTATTTAGGCACTGCTGAAGACAATAGCAACGTACTATTCTTCTGAAGCAGTTGCCAGCTGGCACAGGGCACCACATCTTTTCATTCAGTTCATTGATTGCAGGATAAAGAAAATTGGCATGCTCAGAGCATTAAAAAATACATCTGTTCAGAACATGAGCGTTGTTTCTTGCTTAGCTGATCTGCCACTTCATTACGAACGTCCTGATGGAAAAGGAGCAATGCGCACAACAGCAAGTGTAAAAGTTGGTTTGGTTCCATGAAATTCACAAAAATTCGTTAAAGAAATATTACTACATGTTTCATGTTCTGTATCGCTAAGAGCTGTAGTTTCAATGAAATGACAGGAAATTGAGACTTGATAAAGAATTACTTTGCATTTTACAATGTAACCACTTGATGCCACATGAAGTTCTTGAGACAAGTGATAATACTGCCCTGTATCCATTCTTGGCTCTCAAGCCTTTTTTCCAAGGGTCTGGGGAAAAAAGCAAATTGTTTATTTTTACAGATGAGAAACACTTGGTTTCATCAAAGGAGTTGTTCAGGGTTGCACAGGTCATAGCAAGATTATCCATCCTGGCCATGCTTTAGTTTGGCCGTGAGCTTGCAGGAGCTTTGAACCAGTTGTGCCTGCGCTTGCTGGGCAGAGCTGGTGCGTGAGCCTCGTCGCTCCGTGTCTGGTGTCTCAGTGTGGAGACTGGCTGGCTCCAGGCTGAAGCAAAAAAGGGATCTCATGTCTGGGCAGAGTGGATGACCAAGGAATGTGGGTTCAGCTCTAAGCTTGGCCGTGAAGTCATCTGTCAGTAAAAAGGGTGTAGTTCTGGGTCAGCCATGGAATGGAGAGAAAAGCTGTGTGGCCTGCTTTAGTCCTGCGTGCTTACAGAGTTAGCGCTACATGAACGAGGGTAGTATTCAAAGAGGTGCTGACTAGAGTAAAAACGCAGAAACTTTTCAACTTTGTTCAGTGCATAAGTGAATTAGTAGTTAGATCAGAATGAAGTTTTTCCATTTTTGCGATATTTCACAATGATGCACGTTCTCAAGCGAGGGTGAGTCTTGCCCCACAGGTGTGCTGTGTGAATCAAGCACCCATCCGTTCCCACGTCTCTGTACCGATACAACTATGGCCAGGTGGCACAGAGGACAGGCGGTCAACTTGAGTGCAACAGCAACAATGTAGTGCGGCCTTGTTTTAAGACAGTTTATTAAAGTAGAAAATCCGGAGTTTATTGGAAGTGTTCTTTACAATCAGATGTTTCCTGTTGCTGAAGATGTGTCCTGTTGCTGAGTGACTTTTCCTCTCCCATAAAGGGAATAGGTTTGGACTTTGAACCTGGGTCTCCTGTCAGTTGCAGACAGCACCGGACTGAAAGTGTGCATGTGCTTTGCTTGCCAAAACTTCCAGTCCCTGTGTTTACTGCTGTTCGCTTGGACGTCCGTGATTAGGAGGTGTGCCTGTGCTCTGTGTGTGTTGTCATGATACAGTCCTCATCTTAGATACTGAGAAAGTTAGAGGAACGCTGCTCAAAGAATACATTTGAGATTTTAACTTCCTGTGGTGCCTAAGCATGGGAACACTACTGATTGTTTTTCATAGAGTACGTATGTAGGAGCTGACATTACTGGTAAGAGTGTCTTATATGTGTTTCCTTTGACCTTCACTGGCGCTGTGTGAAGTGGTGCGTAGAGGATGTCAGAAAGAGTGCGTTGAGTTTTCAATAAAGAATGAGTAACACAGAGCATCCTTGAGGCCATGGTGCAGATGTTATTGTAGTGGTTAGTGCCCTTAGCACAGAGCCATCTCACTGTGTTCAGATAAAGGTGGAGAAGCAGGAAAATCAGTTGCCCTGTAGAAGAAAGAGCTTAGTAAAGCAGAATAAACCAAGCAGTGGGGGACACACGCACAACATCAATGCAGAAGAAGGATACTTAATAAATTAGTAGGATGGCATTTATCGTTAGGCTGAATAAATGACTTAGCCCTTCCCTAAATCTGTCTTCAGCAAGTAAAACAAAGCATTAGGAAATGAAGGATACGCGGAAAAGTAACTTAGAAGTGCAGGCAGGGAATGCTACAATAATGTAACAACAAGAAAATAATGCATAAAATATCCTTCTCTTATGTTTGGGAAATCAGAGGAATATGCTTGACATCTGTTTGAAAAAAAAGTTGTATGAATTACAAAAGTTGTCACTTCTTTGCATGTGTGAATAGTTGCTTATATTCTTGTCTATAAATTTATCTGTTCTTAATTGGGGGTTTTTGGGGTGTTCCTTCTTGTGTTTAATAGTCACGCACTGGCCAGAATTTCTTTTTCTTTTTGGGTAGCAGTTAGCATTGTGATGCCTAATTTTAATTAGGACCTTTTGGCACCTTTCTAGGTTTTCTTGATTTGTTAGACTGATCAATCAATCCAGTTAGATTGGCCTTGATATTAAATCTGTCTAATATATTAAACTGACTGATAGATATGTTTGGAAGAAGCAGGTGAGCATTCGGGTGCATGGGCTGCTCTAGGTCTGAATCGGAGCAGAACAAGTCAGGCTAAGTTTAGATGAGGAACTGCTACTTTGTATTTTACTTAAGGTTGTTAATTGATGAGTGTGAGGGAAAAAGTTAGGTGGCACCTGTAGATTACAGGGAAGTGTTAACAAAAAGCTGCAGAAAATAATTTCTCACCTGTGACACAGATGTAGGAAACAGATGCGTGGATTGAAGTGTGATGTATCCAGTGAGTGCGTGAGGCCGAAGTAAAACATCCTCAGTCAAGTGTGACCACAGCAACTCTAGCAATTAATTTTCTAGTTTTAGTAAAATGTTTTTTTCTGTGTTTGCTTGATGTCTTCCAGTTAACTTATTAGTGCTTATAGTGCAGAGGTGTGATTGTTACTGGGAATATACTGTTGCTGTTTCTAATTTAATTCTTAGTTTTTAGATACCCATAGTTTTGTTGCACTCCTATTTTCAATGGCAAAACTTGATTTGATCTCTGCCTGTAGATGAATTAATTATTTCAGTGCTCAAGTAAGAATGTTTCAGCTTTGGGTGAGTAGAGAGTGAAGCAAAGATCCAGTTCAAATAAAAGGACTGCAACATGTTGGTGTGGTGTTTCTTGAGAGCGATCCCGTTGCATACCTGTCTTTCTTTGTATGGGAAAGTAGAAGGGCTGCTTGGTTCATGCACGAAAGATGCTTACCTTCCTAGAGATTTCTGTAATGCTGCCTTTGCTGTATCTTAGCTAAAGATGGCTAGTATTTATGGTATGGTATTTTATTATTTTAGTCTGAAAATTTTTAGCTTCATTGTTTTGGAGATGGAGTTGCTGTGTTTTACCAAATCTGAGGAAGGATGTTCATGCTTTAGATATCTAAGCGAGATCTCTGTGAAATAGAACTGAAATGATTTAGTTCCCTTCAATTCCATGGATATAAGAATTATCTACTTTTGTGTAGCCATAATAAGAATATTTTTTTTCCAGATCCTTTTTTTTTTTTGGGAGTGGGCAGGGGATGTTCTGAGACAGATCTTCTTGCCAAATGCATCTCAACAGTAGCATGTTTTCTGAGTGGTACTGCTTTTGTGAGCTTCATTTTCTGACTAGATGAAACAGAAGGGTAGTTTCTGTTATTACTGGCACTTTATTACTCTGTCATTTGTTATTGCTTTGTCACTAAGTTACGAAGCATTTTGTGCATGAAGTATACCTTCTCTGCTATATGTCATGTTGTAGAATATTGATCTCAAATAGGAAATAAATTTAGTTGGCTAATGGGGTGTTTGATGCTATCCTTTTCAGTACTCAGCTGAATGGCAAACCCTTGTCTTTGTGGATGGTCTGCTAATTCCATGGTAAAAAAGCAGCATCTAAAATCTGTCTTTTCATGCTGACTCTGAATTAAAAGTTTATTCTTTAATGTTGTTACTGCAGTTGCCATCCTCAGTCCAGGTGATGGAGTTCTGCAGGATATCTGGTCTCTGATCAAGCTCCGGAGGTAGAAATTACATGAAATGTTATTAAATATAAGTTGCAGTTCTGTGGGAGTCCATCTGAGTATCTGGAGAGCAGGGCTGTGGAATGAGAAACTTAACAGTGATCATGCATTCAAGAAAGCAATGCAGACCTCAGAGCTGGAGTCTCTGTATGAGGATGTGCCAAATTACAGCCTTATGTTGTGATGTATTATTGTATTCCCTGTTTGGCTCAGTCTGTGGAGCGTATTGCTGTAATGGTATGTGGTATCGAGGCTGTGTTAAGCCTTTATTATTAAACTCTTATAACTCCTGTGGGACTGATGGTTTGTGGTTTCTCAGGACCACTTCCAAAGCAGCACGCAATCATTTTTTTTTACTTTTTTTTCTTTCCAGGGGAAGTTGGTTTATTGCTAAAGTCTGGTGTTGGTTGTTTTTTTTGGTGTTTT
>Ga0065711_1010331_pt1 | contig 21308 bp, 31 predicted proteins | sample Hoacrofraction12_FD_59098 | JGI IMG/M metagenome (GOLD analysis project Ga0065711, IMG submission 59098) | Hoatzin crop microbial communities from Cojedes, Venezuela - Epithelial fraction 12 v2 (version 2) | ecosystem: Host-associated > Birds > Digestive system > Esophagus > Crop | place... | reverse complement strand
ACGATGAGCTGCTGGGCGGGAAGGGGCCGGCGGTGGCGGCGGGCGCCGAGGAGAAGCCCTACCTGAAGGTGGACCCCGAGCTGGTGGTGACGGTGCTGGGCGACCTGGAGCAGCTCCTCTTCAGCCAGATGCTGGGTGAGTGCGGCCATCGCGCCTCGCCGTCGGGGGACGGGGGATGGCGGGAGGCCGGCGGGCTGAGGCGTCGGGGGACAGGGGATGGCGGGAGGCCGGGGGGCTGAGGCATTGGGGGGACAGGGGATGGCGGGAGGCCGGCGGGCTGAGGCGTCGGCAGGTCCCGCCACCCCAGGAGGGAGCTGCCAGGGGCCAAGCTGGCGTCCCTGGTGCCGAGGGGGATGGAGAGGGGGTGCTGAGGGAGGAGGAGGAGGGAGAAGATGCCATCAGCCTCGCCGAGGGGCAAGGCACCGCTGGGCAGCCCAAGGGAGCACATGCGGCCTCCCCTCGCCTTGGCCTCCTGGTGAGGAGGGTTGGCAGATGGCGGTCAAGCTCGTCCTCCCCTCCGCGTCTTTTCGGTCACCCCTGGTCTCTGCACCCGCCGCGGAGGACGGAGGTTGGGTGTTGGGGTGCCGCGGCCGCTCCTTGCTGTCGGGGTGGCTCGCGTGACCTTGGCCGCTCTCGCCGGGCGGCTGCCGGCGGAGGTGCCGTGCGTTGGGTCCGAGCCGCTGCCTGCGCGCTGGGCTGGAGGCTCCAAACCCGGAGCTCCTCCATGGTTTTGGGCCGTGGCTGAGGAGCGTCCTCCGAGGATGCTGCCACAGGGTTCGCGTGAGCTGGTCTCAGCCCGTGGCCGCCTGCGTCGTGCTGTGCCGGCGGGTTTGATCCCCGAGCCGGCGCAGTTGAGAGCTCGTCGTGTGCGTGGTGGGTTTTCATCCCAGCAGCAAGCGCTGGCCCCCGGCGCCGGCCGTGCCCCCGGTCTCGGGACCTGCTGCCCGCCTCGCGGGCCGTGGCGCTGGGTCTCGGCACAGGCGTGCCCAGCCCTCGCGTTTCCCCCGTGGCTGCGTGCCGATCTCTAGGAAACCGCGGCAGCCTTGGGAGTCTGCTGCTTCCCACTGGAGCCTGCTCTCCCCTGCGTCCCGACCGGCAGCGCCTGTGGGCTCGGCTGGGCAAGGACCCTGGGGGGCTTGCGGCTCCGAAGAGCTCTGGTCTGGTAAACTGGCATGCAAAGGTGGCCACCGAGCTCTGTGCAGCCACCACGCTGCTCTGGGTGCCCGAGCTGGCCAGGTTTAAAGCCCTGATGGTGGTGGGGAGCAGTGGTGCAGGCAGGACTGGGAGCCCTGGTGTGCCCAGTCCCTGCAAGCTGCCTGCCTGGGACCCTCTTTTAGGGGACCGGGAGCTCCTCCGGCGCCTGAGGATGCCTTCCCGTGGGTGCATTCTGAGCAGAGCTCTGCCATGGGAGAGAGAGGAGAGATTCGCCTCGGCTGGGGGCTGTGGGGGAGGTTTGGAGAGGTGGAGCGAGCTGGAGTATGCGCCGAAGCCAGGCGCCCACAAAGCTGTGCTTGCTGAGTCCGGTTCCCTGCCGTTCCAGGAGCCTTTGGGGTGTCAGAGCCCCTGCTCCGGTGCCGGGCCCTGGCACGACGCGCACCGGCATGCAGGCACGGAGCCGCCCAGACCGTCGCCCTCGGCCCCTGGCCGTGCATGGCTGTGGGAGCAGCAGCGGTGGTGCGTGCCCTGCCTGATGCTCACCCTGGCAAGGCTCTGTCCCAGCTGCCTGAGCATCCCGGGGCTCGCTGGGGCTGCGCAAGCGGCTCATGGAAAGCCACAGGGTGAGCTCAAGGCATAGGCGGGCGGACCGTGAGGATGAGCAGGCTGGAGACATCGGGTCGGCCTCGTAGCAGGGGCTGCGGGGGCTCAGGCTGCCCTGGTGGTCCTGCCGCTGGGCTCGTGGACATCCATCCTCAGCCTGAATGCCAGGGTGACACCAGACGCCATGAGAGCAGGGCAGGATTGCGGGAGGGTTTGTTGCTTATGGGAGTAACAGATCCCCACCCACTGGTGTTGGCATGCCTGGGGGGATCTCGGTGTCCCCCTGTGACCCTCTGCTCTTAGATGGGGATTTTCCTCAGCACCCTCAAGAGAAATTCTGGCAGCTTCCCTGAGGGTGCAGGACTGGCCCATGTGGGAGAGACTCGTGGTAGTTCTGGGGTACGAGAGGTCCTGCCAGCAGGACAGGGGCTTGTGCACACGCCGAGGAAGACTATGGGTTGTGGAAGTGCCCCCCAATGCCTGCTTTGGTTTCTGGGGTGGTTGCCTAGCCCCTGTCTGTGTCAGGGCCTGCTCCAGGGCCACAGGGATGACCTTGACCTTGGGAGGTGTTGAGCATCCCCTCGGACGGCATGTAGCATCTGGAGGCTTGGCCAGCTGGCCTGTGAGGGCCAAACTCTGCTGAATCTGTCCTCTGAACCCCCCTGGCTCTGTGTATTTGCTAAAACAGATAATTTTCCAAGCCGTACAAACTGCCGGGCTTCCTGCGGTGGGGACTGAGGGCTGGTTGTCCAGCGTCGGGCTGGGACAATGCCTGGGATGGACAGGGCGGGAGCTTAACCCTGCTGAAACGTCGCTTTCCTTCCGTGGGGCTGTACTTCTCGCGTTCAGGGCAGTTGTGCTCTTGAGTCATAGCTGCTCACCAAGCCAGCCGTGACCCGGCACGTCCTTTACAGCCGGTGCGCTGGGGATGCCGACGGGAGCTTGGGGATGTGCGGACGAGGGAGCCGTGTGACAGCGGTGGTGGCTGCTCCGTCACTTCATGTGTGCTGACGGCACAACCACGGCTGGGGCTGCGCCAGCCTGGGCCCGTGCTCAGCTGCTGGTCCTGACCCCTTTTCTTGTCGCCTGGTGTGGTCCAGGCAGATGAAAGCTTCTCCAGGGGTGGCAATACCTGCTGCAAGCTGGCTCCTCAAGGGAGAGGTGGTTCCTGTGGTGGGTATGGACGCAGAAGGGACGGGATCCCACTTGCTGAGGAGAGTGGACTTCACACCCTGCTAGAGCTGGTGAGAAGGGCCAGGAGAGAGGCTTGCTCCTGGTTGCTACAGGAGGTGCTTGGGAGGGAGGGAAGGTTTCTCAGCCATTTTCATGGATCCCTTTGGCAAGGGAAACATCAGCCTGAGCTGTTTGGCCATGTTTGCTGGAGGACACCCTGTCCAGAGTGTCACAGGAAGACCCGCAGGCTTGGTTTGTGCTGGGAAGAAAGAGGCAGGAGTTGCAGGGACTTTCAGCCTCTGCAGGTCCTGTTGTCCTTGAACTGTTGACCTGTGTGGAGGAGCCTGTGCTGCCTCTGCCTAACCCGAGCTCCTTGCTCCACTGGACACGATGGCTTGCAGAGACCTTGTGCATCTTTGGTCTCCACACCGGAGTTCTCATCTCCACCTCGTGCTCCTCCTGCCAGGAGCGCTGCCAGGCCTCTGCGGGCCAAAAATACGGTTTATTTAGTAGTGGCCAAATGTTACCTCTCATTCGGCTGCTGCCGCGCTGTCAGCTGTTTGATGGCACCGAAGCCTTTGTAGAGCTGCTGGAGCTGCAGCCACGTTTAAAGCAGAGCAGCCTACGCAAGACGGGAGGGGTCACTGGGACACAGCAACCACATGTGCTTTGTAGAGGCTATTTCCATCATCCAAATTATACATTTCACGTCGACCAAAGACCGAGGCTTCTCATCAAAGCGGGCTGGCAGCTGGGGTTGCTGATTACACCATTGCCCAGCCACGGGATGAAGGGTACGGAGGACGCGTGGCCGGTGTGGTGGAAGAGCTCGCTGCACAAAGCTCGCCGTGCCCGTCTCCGCGTGCGGCGGACAAGAGCGTGCGGGTGCCGAGGCGCATACGGGCTGCGAGCCCGTTTGTTCGTTAGCAGCGGGGTGCGGTGCCCAGCGTGATTGCTGCACTTACCTGGAGGTCCCCAGAGCACCTCCAAGAGCTGCAGTTGCTTTCTGCAGCCATTTCCTTGGCCATCTCCTGCTGTAGATGGTGCCTCTTAAGTGGCTGCTAATGGGCATAAGCGAAGAAGTGGCGGGCGTTGCATGGGCCAGAGCCCAGCCGGACACGCGTGTGATCCCAGGGGGGACGAGGTTCCCCAAAATGCTCGCTGCAGGAGTCTTTGCAACCCGCAGGTGCAGCTAGAACTCGTCTCCGCCCTGCAGCCCTCGGCTGGCAGCGGGCTGGGCGATGCCAGCCTTCCTCGGTGGCCCGGCGGGGACGTCCTCAGTGGGTGGCACGTGCTGGCGGAGGCCTGATTCCCCCGCGGTGCTGATACGTGGGCAGGGCAGAGCCCAGCTCTGCTGGGGCCGGTGGCTGGCTGGGCTGTGGTGCCAGCAGCCCGTTGTTGGTGGGGAGCAGAGCCGAGAGGCTGGTACGGGCAGATGGGCTCTGTGAAGGGCAGGAGCTTCAAGTCCCAGCTGACTGTGGTCAGTTTAAAAAAGCAACCACAGCACAAGAAAGACACTTGGCTGGCATCTGACACGTCCCGTGCAAGCAGGTTCCTGGCTTGGGTGGAGATGGTCTCACCAAGACATCCTTTCCCAAGGAGATCCCTTCCTGAGGTCCATGCTTGCTGGCCAGGCGCAAGGTATGGGATTAAAAGGAGCACCTCTGCCCCACGGCATCCCTGGCTGTTTAATTAAGCGCTGACGGGCCCATCGCAGCGCTGTGCAGCAATATCCAGGCTCCCTGGCAGGAGAGCGTAAGGAGGTCAGAGACCAAGTAGCTGTTCACAGCAACGGGAGCAGGTTATTGCCTCGTAAAGCAGTGTGGCTGTCCTGAGACCACTGTCACACTAACGTTATTCCTCTCTTAAGGCCCCTGTGTGATGGTGCCCGTGTGACACGGTCATTGGGATGGGGATTTATTTCCTTCTGGCTGCAGAGCTGGACTCCCACATTTGGGGTAGTTGTGAGGAGAAAGGGGAGAAGTATGGGGTCGTGCTGCTGCTTCCAGCCTGCTCCCGGGAGCTGACAGCGAGGAGTAGATGTCTCCTCTCTCTGGCTGAGATGGCTCCAGTGAGTGGGGAGAAGGTCTGGAAATGTGACCTGAGGGCCCCAGAGCTTTCCACTGAAGCTGGTTGGGATGTGCCACATTCCCAGTGATAACAGCAGTGCAGAAAAAGGGCTAAAAGATAAAATAATCCAAATCTGTGTTTTAAAATTTCCCACAGAAAAGTAGCAGAGCAAACACTTAAAGGCAAAAGTATTTGGGGATGCACTGCTGAAACAGATTTCTCCCCCAAAGAGTCTGAAAATTGCTGTTCAAGTGGGGCTTTCCCAGTGACTGCCTGTAGCTTGTCCCCATATCCACCATTTGTCCACTGAGAAAGTACATAAATGAATGCAAAATTGTGTGCAATTCTGGAAATGCTATTTGGGATCTGCTGGTGGGATGTGACCACAGTGGGGCCTGGGTGATGTCCCCTCAAGGCCTTGCTGTCCCTGAGAGCAACCGCTGAGGGCTCCTGGGATTGTTTGCTCTTGCAGAAGCACCCCCGTGGGTCCTGCCCAGTCCGGGTGCCTCGACAGCAGTGTCCTTCCAGCTTGGGTGGCACGCGGGGTACTGGTGGCAGCTCTGGGTCCTTCGGGAGAGTCCCTTCCTGGTGCTCCCTGTCACCGGCTTTGTGTCCTTGGCTGAGGGGAGACTTTTTAGCTTTCTCTTTAACTACCTGAAAGGAGGTTGTAGTGAGGTGTTGGTCCCTTCTCCCAAGTAGCCAGCGATAGGACGAGAGGCAATGGCCTCAGATTGCGTCAGGGGAGGTTTAGGTTGGATATTAGGAAAAACTTCATTACTGGAAGAGTAGTCGGGCATTGGACCAGGCTGTCCAGGGAGGTGGTGGAGTCCCTATCCCTAGAGGGGTTCAAAAAATGTGTAGATGTGGCACTTCGGGTCATGGTTGAGCAGGCATGGTGGTGCTGGGGTGATGGTTGGACTTGATGATCTTCGAGGTCTTTTCCAACCTTAATGATTCTGTGATTCTGTGGTTCTCACACTGTGGCACCTGTCTCGGTGCCCACAGCCCTTCCCAGCACGAGTCCCCTCTGCCGTCGCCCTGTTCCGTCCATTTAAGTTGCCAGCTCATTGCCTTCCTCTGCCGCTTCTCGTGGTGCCAGACAACAACTTCCCTGGCCCTCCCTGCCCGCTCTTGCTCGAGCATCCGAGGACAGCCCTTGGCTGTTGCTCGTGCCCGCTGCACGAGGGAGGATTCGTCCCAGCTCAGCGCGGAGCCGGAGCGTGCATGCTCGGAGGTGTGTAACCTGCGAGTGACACCAGCCGCTACTGCCAGCCCGTCCGCCGTGCCCAGCGCGTGCCTCCCAGCTTGCCGGCCTGAGCCGTGCTCCTGCCCGGCGGGGACTGGGCCGTTTTCTGCGGGCCTGGGGTCAGCCTACGCCCTTGCCCGGCTCTGCGGGGTTGGGTGGACCTGGTGACATGTCTTCTGAGCTGCCCACTTGTCCGGTTCGGAGCATCCTTTGTGGCACCGCGCGTGCGGCGTTTGGTGCTCGGCGTGCGTGGTGGCAGCGATGTCCCCGGGTCGCGCGTGTGTGCAGCGTTCCTGGTACCGACGGCAGCTGCCGTTAGAGCCCGGCGGTCTGGGTTTGCTCGCTGGGCAGAGCGGGGATGGCTCTGCCCGTCGCGGGGTGGCTTAGTCCTTGGCCTCTCCAGGCTTCACGCCTTGAGCGTGTCTCGCACGGAGCTGCGGGGATGCAGGGTGTGGGACATCAGATACGGTGCGGTTCCGCTGTATACCCTGCCCTGCAAAGTCACGTCCTCCTCCGGCCGCGTGGAGCAGCTCTCCCGGGGAGCCAGGGGAGGGGTTGCCGGTTCTCCGGCTGGGAAGCGGTGGGCGCGGGAAGGCAGGGTACCTGCGAGGCGGGAAGCCTGGCCGGGGTGGAGGGCGTGGGGCGAAGGGGGAGCGGGGCTTTCGCACGCTGCTGCATTGCAGCTCGGAGCTGGGGAGCCGAGCGTGGAGGGGAGCTGGGAAGGCAGGGGATGCTGCATTGCAGGGCTGAGACGAGAAGCTGTGCGGATGGAGATGTGCCTGTGTCAAGGCGGGTGTGACACTGAAGAGCAGTGCCCGGCGCACCCGCTGATCTGCTCGTCTTTCCCTCTAATCCGTTTCTTCCACGTTTTGTTTCGCTGGAGCGTTTCTTTCATTCCGTACGCTGTTATTTGTCTTGTCCAATTGAGGCAGTAATGTATTTTTTATTAATTCAGGAGAAGGGCTGAGATTCATCTCCCGCTGGAAGGAGCTGCTGGAATCCGCGTAGGGGAGCTGAGCACGAGCCCGGCGCGGCAGGGCAGGACGTGTTCTCGCTCCTGGGAGCAGCCTGGCAGCAGGGAGGTGGCTCGAGAGCCGCGGGCACCGGGGCGGTGTGAGCTGCTGGAGGTGCTGCCTGGGCTGACCACGGGCGGGCACGTGCCCATGTGCTGCCCGGTGAAACGCAGGCGCGTCCCGCGGCGGGGACGCGTGCCCCCACCTTCGTGAACACGTGAGCATGCCAGCGCTGTAGGGAGCACAGGGTTTCCCACAATTACCTGGTGTAGGCGTCGGTGACGCTTACTCGCTCCACATCCCTCTTTGGTTTCGTGTCAGCCTTGCTGTCACTGTCCTAGAGCCCTCCTGCTCAGCAAGAGGGGAGCGCTTTGCATCCTGCCTCTGGCCAGCCTGCCAGGGTCTGACCTGAAGCATCCCCTTGAAATTGCGGAAGGAATTTGCAGCAAACCCAGGAATTAGTCTCCGAAGGTGTAAACGCAGGGCTGCTCTGTCCTGGTGTTTCCTCCCAGCTGGATCTTGCCCAGTGGCAGTGCGGGTGCGGAGGGGGTGGTGAGCTGCCCAGGAGGGACCTTCTGCAGGGGACTCAGGAGGTGACTTTCATTCAGGAACTGGAGTTGAGGGTTTCGTGCCGCGCTCACGCAGCCGTGGTTCCCTCGGCAGGTTGCGAGCCTGACTCGCAGCCGCAGGTGATGCCGCGGAAGGGCTGGGCCCCATGCCAGCGCCGTTGGCTCACCAGCCGGTCGGCTGGGTTCGGCTGTGGGATGGGAACCTCTCCTGCTCGGTGAGCTGGAGCGATGGCTCGTGGCTGAGCTCCTCTGCAGCTCGGTGAAGCTGCTGGAGGTCGTGGTTGTTCTTGTGCGACCCAGGAAAATGGGAAGAGCTGTGCTGTGGGTGCTGAAGCCTGTGGTGTGTGAGCTGGAGGGGGAAGTGTCGAAACTGCAGAGGGGAGCACCAGGGAAAGGCCGAACCGCTTTTATTTCTAGTGCCAGCCCTGCTGGTTGCCAGCCTGCGTGGTTGGAGTCTGGGGCTGCTCCGTGTCCAACCTCTGCATGTTTTGTCACGAGGTGTGACAAAGCTGGCAACCCGGTGACTGGGCAGGCTTCTTCATCAGTGCCCTTATGAAGCTCACAGTCTTGGCCAAGCCCAGTCCTTACTGGTGTCACTGGGAGCCTAGGCTGGCTACAACTGAGCTTTTGCGAAGCTTAAACCGCTGTCCCTTCTCAGTGGGACTGAAATGTCCCCAGTGCCGGCGCTGCCCCAGCCCCTGTGCTGAGCAGCCTGGCGCTCCCGATTCAGCGAGCAGCCGTGCAGCGCGTTCAAAGCTGCGACTCAGGTAGGGCTCCGTTGCTGGCTATTTATAGCTGCGTGAGCTTTCAGCACAGCCGCGGGCTGAGAATAACTCCCTGATGAGACACTGCTCACAATCACGCGTCCGTTGCCCATGCGCAGCATCGTCGTCTTCCCGCATGTCGGCGTGGGGTACGTCTTGGTCCTGTGCCAGCCTGGATCGACACGGAAAGGAGTTTACCCCAGTGTTTTTTTCTGGCCTGGGGGTTCAGCTGGTTTGTTGTGGCGCGGCTGCACGGCCCCGTTCTCAGCAGGACACTGTCAGCCTGTTGCGGGGAGCGTGGTGAGGACCCCTTCACGTGTGCGCAGTCTGAGCTCCGTAAAACCCACCCCACGGAGAGCAGCCCGTCCCTGTTGTAGTGCGGTGTGTGGGGAGATGTGGGTGCTGCGGGGAGGGATGTGCTTGGGGAAAGGAACCTGCTGTTCGGGCTGGGGCCTGCCATGTTGTAATTCATTTCTTTAACAAACCCCTCGGGCTGGAAGCGTTAGATGCAGTTGGGGTGTTTCCACTTCGCTTTATCTCTGACTTGGCATTATATTTCCAAGCTGATGCAAACAGTGGAAGAATAGATAGCGGCTAATTTGACTGCTGTGGCGCGGGAGCTCCCCGAGGTGAGCCGGGGCTGGCACGCTGCGGGCCATGCGATGGGGAGAGCGCATCCCTCCCGAGCCGATGCCTGGTGTGGAGCTGCAGGGGACACGCTGGCAGCCTCACAGGTGGCCGCTCCCGCATCCCAAGGCTTCTCCCCACCTTGGTGGCTCAGAAGCTGGAGCAGGCTTTGCCGGGGCGAGTACAGCGTCAGGAACAAAGCTGGCAGCAGTGGAACTGGGCAAGGCAGGGACGTTTTGGCAGGATCCGAGGTGGGAGTGCTGCTTTGCAGGTTTGGGGACAACTGAGTCCCCCCATGTTAAAACCAGGAGGAAGGGCATCTGGCAGATTGTGGCTGGGACCTGGGGCAGTCCAGCTCTGCCAGGGCAGGACCAACGCGGGGCCGTTGGCTGTGCAGCCACCATGAGCACAGGACCCACGGCCACCCAGGCATGGCCTTTTGCAGCCACCTTGCCTTTAGCCTCCTGGCTTTCACTGCACCAAGGGAGTGACGAGGAGGCAGCTCCAAACTCCAAATGCACAGAGGAAAAGCCAGGGAAACAATGAAGCTCAGCTTTCTCCCCATCCCGGCAGGGAAGATGGACAGACAGCGTCCCAGAAATGTCGCTGCTGTGAGCCCAGAGAGGCGTGTGCTGGTTCCCGAGGAGCTGGCCTCACGCCGCGGCCGGGCTTCGCTGGGCTTGACGTGGCTGCAGGCAGAAAGGTGGGAGTGAAGAGTCTCACTGTGTTGGTGCTTGGCATGTCCTGCTGGGTCAGGTCAGGGCAAGGCTGCCGAGGTCAAGCAGCGGTGGGGTGTCGATGGGGACAGCCCATGGGCTTTGCTCTGGGGCTGCTCCAGCCACCAAGCGTGGTGGAAGATGGCTGCCCTGCACTCCTGTGTCTCCCACAGACCCCCGGTTCATTTAAAAACGTAATGGAAACCTTTCCAGGGAGTTGGAGTTGCCTTGGACAGGCCTTGTGTCGCACCTTGGGCCTGTTGCGATAGGACAAGGGGGAATGGTTTTAAACTAAAAGAGGGGAGATTCAGACTGGCTAGAAGGAAGAAATTTTTTTACGATGAGGGTGGTGAAACCCTGGCCCAGGCTGCCCGGAGAGGCGGTCGATGCCCTGTCCCTGGAACGATTCAAGGCCAGGCTGGACGAGGCTCTGAGCAACCTGAGGTGAAGATGTCCCTGCTTGCTGCGGGGGATTGGATGGGGTGGCCTCTGAAGGTCCCTTCCAGCCCAGGGCACTCTGTGATTCTGTGGGCAAGGGGTCCTGGGGGCAGAGGTGCCAGGGTGCAAGGGACCCGTTGGCTCCTGGTGGTGGTGGTTTGTCTCCCAAAGAACATGCACATAGACTTGGCACGGGGTTAAAATCCTGCTCGGCCTGGAGAGCGTGTTGTGTGATCGCTGGCCAAGGGGAAGCACCAGCATTTGCCTGACTCCCAGCTGCAGACGTGAGTCTTTTGTGCCTCGGGCTGTACGTAGCTGAGGGCTCACAGATCATCAGTACTTTGTCTTTTGGCAAATTCCATTTTGATGGCTCACCCCCGGTTGATTTGAGGCTGGATATATCACTGTCTGGACCTCCTGTCTCCTGCTGTCGAGTGGTTAAATGCACGCAAAAGCTGTCTGCGTCCTGACCCTGCGGGGAACGGCAGGACCCAGAACAAACCCCAGACCTCCTTTTCCTCGGTGCTGCGCCGGTGATGCCGTAGGCACAGCTCTGACAGGGCAGCGAGGGTTCCTGCCCCGTGCCGCGTCTCAGCCTTTCTCCCCAGGACTTTGCCCTGTGTCAGAGCACAAGAGGCATGGCCCATCGCGCCGCCGTCCCCAGCCACCGCCGTAACGGAGCCAGTGGAGCCTGACGGAGCTGCAGCAGCCCTGCGGCTGTTCGGTTTTACCTTGGAGACCAGAATGTCCCCCAGTGGTTTCAGGGATGGAGGGGGGGGCAGAGCTGGTGTCCGTCAATACTCCAGGCTAGCACAGCAGCAGTCTGGGGACTGATGTACCAGCAGACCGAGACCCTCCTCCCTTACAGGCAAGAACATCTGGAAGAGGGCGGACGCTTAGGCAGCAGCACCTTCAGCCATCTCATTTTCATTTCCCTGAACCTTTTTAGCTGTGCTTTTGCTGAGCTGTGCCAAACAGCGTCCCGGTGCTGCTGGAGCACTAATACCCATCATCCGGCCGCGGTCTGTAGAGCACTCAGAAATTTTGTGCTATTTTCAATTAGTTTCCCAAGTTGAGCTATTGGCTCGTGGGCATCTGCTCCCAGATGGAGAACATGTGGCCGGTTCCTGCGCGGGGAGGGGAACGGCCCCACTCATAAAGCAGCGTGGGGGATGAGCGAGGGAATCTCTGCCTGGAGCCTGCGAGATGCTTTCAGGGCTGTGCAGAGCGGGGCCTGGAGGTTGGGATTTTAAAGCTGCTCCAAAAACCCTCCGCCAGCAGAATGCGGCGTGGCAGCGTTGCTTGCCGTGGGAGGTCGCCTCCCGTCAGATAGCTTATTAGTCGTGGGGAAAGTACAGAAACCTGGGGGCAGGATTAAATCTCAGCTCAGCTGCTGTTTGCACTGCTGTACGCTTCCCAGCCCCGCTCGCTTTTGAAAGCGAGTAGCAAGTAATAAATTTTCCGGGGTGATTTCCTTGGCAAATAGTCATTGTGCGAAAACTGGTGGAACTCTTGGGGTTCCTGAAAATCCCTCTGCCTTGAACAGGCTGCGTGAGCGCTCGCAAAACGTAACGGCACGCAAGGAGAGAAACCCAGAGCTCCGATTCAAAAGTAAATTTGCAAAGCAGCTTTTCCAACCTGGCATTCCCAAGTGGAGCGTGTTAACGCATACAATGCTGCCGTGCTGCTTTCCGAAACCAGCCGCCCTGCGCCGCAGCAGCGACCAGCGGGGCGAAGCCGCGTTCCCTTTGCTCTGCTCTCGGTTTGCTCATCGTTGCGTTCAGGGGGCAGAGGTGCTGATTTGTTTTGTTGCTAAGATTCTCATTCCCTTTTTGGGAATAAAGCAGATTTTGTTTGGTTGAGATTCTCTATAGCTTCAAAGACAAATCAAATCTGGGTTGCCAGCTTCTTTTTGTGTTGCAGGAGATGCCTGTTTTCCATCCCAAACCATCCATGTTTTGCAGCTCAATAGCACATCCTAGACAATGGCTTTAGAAATCAGACGCCTGCGTTTTGGACCCACAGTGCTGAGGCAGCGCCAGGCGCTGCACGGGGTGCCAGGATTCGTGCACATGGGGAGGGAGAAGGAGGAAGAAAAAACTTGCTCCGATGGGATGTTTCCAAGGAGATCGTGGTAATGATCTTCCATTTCCATATAGCTTTTCATGCCCTTGCAGAGCGTTCTCGCCCGTAAGCAGACGTTAGGTGTGTCCTGCGCGGAGAGCGCAGCAGCTGTCCCTAACGGGCACGCTGCAGCGGGAAGCTCCGTTGCTGCGGAGCAGGATCACCGCGGGCTGGGAGCAGCCCCTGGAGCCACGGGGACGCAGGATGTCCCTGCCCCTCCGGCAGCACCCCGCGTTTGGCGTCTGCGGCCGCACAGCGCTGCGCACCGCTGTGGGGAGCACCCTTGCTGCTGAGTAACGGCGTCTGGGGGTGTCTCGATCCGTCCCCAAATCAGCGTTGCGGGTGGGACGTGCCTCGCACCAACCAGCACGCAGCTCGGAGCTGCACCGGGGCTGGACGCGCGCTGGTACTTGGCTCGTTGGAGCGAGAGCCCCGTTGTGAGCTTTTCAGACCTCTGCTAGCTCAGCTGGGAGCAGCAGCCGGGGTTTACGGTCAGTGCTGGAGCGAGCTGCATCCCACGTTGACACGTGGGGTGGTTTTCCTGGCCCATCCATCCCTTTTCCCCTGGCTGAGGCTGGCTGCCGTGCTGGGGGAGCCGCGTTCGCCCAGGGAGGCTGGCAGGACTCTGCGGAGGGTCGGCGAGGCCGCATCGCCCGCCGGGGTTGCGCGGGAGGTTGGTTAGTGTGTGATATTCCCTCGTCCTTCTGAGCCCCTCTCGCTTTCCAAGGCGAGGAAGGCAAGTCTGGAGCGCTGCTTCTCCCCTGCGCGGAGATGGGGTTGCAAAAGCCACAGTTGTTTCTTCCGCCTTTTATTTTTCTTCTCCCCTTTTTTCCTGCCCTGGATTTTTTCCCTGGCCTGATGAATTTTTAAACGAAAACATGGTGAAAAGAGAACAGGAGAGAGAGGGAAAACCCAGGAGAGGTCACAGGGGGAAAAAAGTCTGTTTTCAAAACCAGAGTGATTTCAAGAAAGCTTAGGGTGTGTTTTTAATTTTAAAATTCCAACTAATTTCAAGTCACTTTATTGACAGGAGAAAATACCTTTCCTAATGCTCTTCTTAATAAACCTCAGTTTTGCAAGTAGAATCTGTTGGTTGAAAAATACCGCTGAAATACGGAAGTAAAAAGCAGTGGCTGTGCCCTTCAGTTCCTCCCTCTCCGTGCCGGGGGTTGGCGCTCCCTGGAAGCAGGGGCTGAGGCTGGGGGGGGACAGACCCCTGGCAGATGCTGCTGGGTGCTTGTCCATCTCTCCGCCGGGGATGGCAGGGTTGGTCACCTGTACGCGGTGGCTTTGCGCGAGGGCAGATGTGGACAGAGGTGGTTCCTTGCCTGCTGGTGCAGGGCGCCGAGCAGAGGCAGGGCTTGGGGTGCAACGGGCCAGAATTCGGCCCAAATCTGAGCCCGGAGCTGGAGGACCGGCTCCTCGACACGGATGAAGGTGAAGGGGGCAAGAGGGAGAGGGGAGGTGGAGGCCGGCGGGGGGGCTGGCTCACACAGCTGAGCGTCACCAGGGAGCCCCAAATCCCCTCACCGAGGGGCTCGTCCTGCTCCGTAAGCTGGGCTTGCTGTGTTTCCTGCGCTCCTGACCTGCAGAAGTCATCCACAGAGTTTGGATCGGTGGTGGAGCCGTGAGATACTGTGGACGCCTTTCGGTGCCGTGCTTCTCCTGCAGAAATCCTCCCCCGCTGTGTCCCAGCGACGCCGAGGCAGGAGCTGAGCCCGTGCTGGAGATGGGCGGCTCTTGCTGCGCTCACCGGGGCTGGGCTGCTTTCTCACGGCTGTCAGCTTGGCAGGTAGACGGGGTGGTGTTAGAGAAACAGCTTAAATCCATCGCTGTTAAATTTTGCAGAGCAGAGGGATCTTCTAGCAGATCTCATTGGGTTTCACACTGGAGCAGAAAAAGAAACGTTTTATGGTAATTTTTTCAATGACTTTCCAGTTTTTTGTTCTTGGTGAACTGTCTGCAATCACTTACAGTGTTCCTGAAGGGATTAATTACTCGCTGGAGCTCATTGTGTGTGTTTCGTATTCAGAACTGTTGGATGCGATGCTTGGCTCGGATCGAGCGAGGGGTCACATGGCGTTTCTTTTTTCATCCTTTTTCCCCCTGTTGTGTTTTATCTGTCAGGCTCCTGGTGTGAGCGCTCCCAGTCGCCGATTCGGTGGTCGTTGCTCGGTCGGTACGCTGCACGTGATCACAGCTGACTTCCCTGCTCCACGCTCCTTTGTCAGGGGGAAGCGCAGCCAGCAGAAGACAAATCGCTTCCTTGTTTGAGTGACTTTTGGCTGATGCTTTCCCCCAGGCCGTAGGATTGGCTCAGCTTTTCCTGCAGCGGTCGCGGCTCGGGGCTGTGCATCGTCAGTGCTTGGACAGGCCCTTGGAGCCAATGTGGGGGGAAGAGCTCAAAGCACATTGCAGCGCTGCTTCCCACGGTCGAGAGGGCTTGTCCGGCGCAGGCAGCCCTTGCGCAGAGGTGGGATGTGTTAGGGGGGAGAAATCCCGGCTGCGGTGCTGCCGGCGGCCCCGCTGCGCCGTCCTCGGAGGGTCGCATCCCCGCAGCGTGCTGCCTGCGGGACAGCCCTGCTCTTGGTGCTTTGGCAGCGCGGGGATCGGCTTTGTCTCCGGCTCGGTGGGGGGAATCCCAAGCTGTCCAAGCCAGGGCGAGTAACTTGGCGTGCTCTCGGCGCGCTTCAACAGTTCCTGCAGCGTGCAGGGGACGGGGACTTGTCGCTGCACGGGGGTTCGGAGGCGAGCAGCCACTCTCCTGTTTAACATCCAAGCGAGCCGATGTTCCCTGGGGGCTTGTGGCTGCTGTCACCACGTGTCACTCAGCCCTTGGTGTTGGCGGGTGCGTGGCGAGGGTGGTGGCGGGAGCTGGCACGGGGTGGAGAGTCTGGAGGCTCCGCTGAAATCCCTCCTGTCACTGCCGATGCCTTTTGCAGAGCGTTTTCCCCGCTGCCCGTCCCTGGCACTGCCAAGCCCGCAGTAAAGCTTGGACTCGCGGGGTGGAACAGCAGCTCTTTGCATGGAGTCCTGCAGCGCCTCGGAGTGCCTCCGCTCGCCGTAACGCCGGTGATGGGCTTGAGGTGAAGAGCACTCCTCCTCCGTGCCTCCCCCAGCCCCGCCGCGGGGCCTGGGCAGGGCTGCTGGGGGTCCTGGGGAGGAGAGCAGGGACCGAGTGGCACAGAGCGTTCTGGTCCCCTTCCCCACTGCGGCACACCCAGATGTCCTGAAGGAGACGGGATCTTCCTTCTCTGCAACTCACCTTGGGTGGGAAAACCACAACTGCTGCTGAAGAAAACCCTTTCCTAATGGTGGGGACCGGCCGAGGGCACTGCGAGAGCTGGAGCAGGTTGGGAAGCAGCCGGAGGACAGCACGGGTCCTGCGGCCGAGTCCACCGAGCCCTCGCCGCTGCGCTCCCAGCAGGGAACCGTCAGGGCTAAGAAAGGGCAATTGATTCACACGCATCCCTCTCCCTGTGAAGGGTGCTCGAGGCACAGCGCAGCAATTAACACAAGTTCGTAATAATAGCGCTGGCGGATCATCAGCGCGGGCTCTGGAGCTGGTGGAGAATTTGGTGGTGCTGAGGGTGGATGGGGGGACACCGGTGCTGCTGACCTCCCCGTCAGAGACCCAGCGTCTCCCGGCATGGGGATGCGGGGCCACGCTGCGAGGTGGCAGGATGGATCCCGGGGTGAGATACTGGTGCTGGCAGAAACCATGGCAGCGTTGACGGGGTGGGCAGCGTGCTGCTGGGTGAGGCAGGGGTGCAGTGCTCTGCCCTCCCTTACTGCAGCCGCGGTGGCCCTGGGGAGCACGCGCAGGGGGCAGGAGAGTGGGGCTCCCCTGGACCAGTTTGGGTCAGCCCAGGCCCTTCACCGCGTTACTGGGATGCCTCGTCCCAGCTCTGGGCAGGGACCCCGGCGTTGCTGGTGCCCGTTGGCTGCAGGGAGGGTCAGGGGCACGAACGTAGGGTTTTGGTGCGTCGCTGTCGGAGCTGCGGTGTCCCCTTTCCAGCAAACCTCCTGCCGCGCGCCGTGTGCCCGTTTGTGTGTGGGAGAGCGCAGCGATGAGCGTCGCCTGGGCAGCGTGCGGCCGATGGCGCGACCGAGGGCACCCAGAGCGCGCGATGCGCACGCCGGTCCCCAGCCCCGCCCGGGTTGCTATGTGAGATGCTGCTGCTACAATTTTCAGGGGGTGAATCTGGTAGGACCAGCACCCCCAGCACCCTGGCAGCACTCACCCGCCCCGCTGCCGGGGCACCGCGGGTGCGGGAGCCCCTCAGCCCTGCGGGCTCCCGGTGCCGGTGCGTGCAGCGTGCGCGTTGCCGGCTCTCTGCAGGCCGCTGCGCCCGGTGCCAGAGTGCATTTGGCACCTGGCCCTCCTGCGAGGCTGGGCGAGGGGAGCAGAAAGGCTGAGCCCTCCCCGCTGCCCGCGCCGCAGGCAGGAGGTTCGGTTGCCCCCGCGCTCACACAATGGCCGTCGATCTCCGGGAGCGAAGCCCTGGTAACCGTCAGGGCAGAGCGTGAAGGGCTGATTAGAGAGAGCGCGGGGAGGGCGCTGGGGTCGCGTGCAGGCACTTCCCTTCCCATTTCCAGGGCTTTCCATGGTAATGGCTCCGATTTTCCCCCGTTGTTAGGATGTCACTCACACGCGGCTCGAACGACATCTGTCAAAACACGTCCCCCCCATCCTTGGGGCTCCTGGGGAAGAGGGATCCGTTGGCCCCATAATGAGCCTGACATCAATTAATCATCAGCCTTAAAAATTAGCATCGTGGCAGTACACGTTGGAGGGGAACGATTCCCCAGATGGAAGCAAAAATAGCCGTGGTTATCTCCCTCCTCCCGCGGGAGGTGGCAACAATAGATCCAGTAACGAGCCTGGAGCTCGTTTAAGCCGAGTTGGCTCCCTGGGCTGGGGGAGCCCGAGGTGCACTGCCTCCTGCCCCGGTTCCTCTCTCGACGTGCGCTTGGGGGACCACCTCGTGCAACTGCCAGTGACCTTCCCTGGGGTCTGGTCTTGCCCGCAGCCGGACCCGCGTGGGCCGGCGTCCCCCGGACTTTGCAGAGAGCCCGGAGTGAGCTCGCTCCCCGAGGCGGAGGGTCTGGAGGGGAGCAGCACCACGGGGGTCTCGCTCTTCTGGAGCTCCTCCCTGGGCAGCACCGGTGGGCCAGCACGAGGGCTCAGCCGGTGCCTCAGGGACATGTCCTGCTTTGGGCCAGCTGTCCCTTGCCCCTCTCGCGAGTGGCAGCTCTGAGCAGCGCTGGTGCCTGTGGCAGCTTGGCGAGTGCCTTGCCAGCACCGGTATCCAGGAGCTCAGCAACGGGCTGGAGGTCTCCAGAAAGCCCCTGCCTGGGAGGAGACTTGGGCACCTTCCCTGGAGGTTCACGGTGACCTGGTCTTTGTGCCCGTGCCACGCTGGGCTTTTCCGTGCTCAGAGCTGCTCTCCCTTGCTCTCGGGCGAGCTGTAACCGAAGCGAGCAGCGCTGCTGCCTATAGCCTCCTGCAGCTTCGGTTTCCCACCCTGGTTTCTTGGCGAGCTGCAGAGCCACCACCTTCCTCCAGCGCCGGCTGCGTTTTGGGTCCGGCTTGGTGGCTCTGATGGCAGCTCAGCCCCGAGCAGCTCTGCGGGAGGACATTTTGCATTCTTGCTGGAGACGAGCGAGCGCTCTTTGGCTGATCGGGTGACGGACAGACAGACCAAGTGTCTCGCAGAGCCCAGCTGAGGCCGGGGAGAATTGTGTTTGCAACGCATTGCTCTGCACAAAGCTCGCAGTCACAAGGCGAGGGGGACAAAAGGCTCCCTGTTCGCTCCGTCCCAGTGGGTGCAATTCCAACAGTTAAAAAGCAAATGTGAGTTGTTTGCGAACATAAAGCTTCCCCAAGCATGGCCGTGTTCTGGCTGGGAACGGGGAGTTTGGCTCCGCTGATGACTCTGTTCTCCCTGCAAAACGGAGCCAACTGGAGCCAAGAGCTGCCCAGCCGGGCCCTTCCCGCCGGCCCTGGTACGGGGACGTGGGCTGAGGAGGGGACGGGCTCCTGGGCCTGATCAACGCCCTATCAGCCAGGCCTGGGCGCCCGGCGGAGAGCAGGGGGAGGGATGGGCATGGGGACCTCTGCCCGCTGCGCTCCCGGGGGCGACTGCCACCCACCAGCACCCTGCCAGCGCCCGGGATCGTCTCCTCGCCCAAGGGCTTCGGTGACCTCGGCAAGACGGAGCCGCGGGCCGGGCGGGCTGGCAGCCTTGAGCCGTCGGGTCTGCTGATCTGACCGCGAGGCCAAGGGCTGCTGTCGCAGGTCGGGGAGCCGTGTCACTCCTTACGCAGGTCTGGGTGGCCGCCCTGCTCGTGGGAAGGCCTGTGGGTCCCCGTGGCGCTGGGTTTTCACTTGGATTTTCACTCGGGTTTTCACTCCCAGACCGGCTGGAGAAGCATGGGGACGGGAGCGCGTGGCTGAGCGTGCGGCGGTGCAGCGCAGCGTGCTGCTGACCTGCCCCGTGGTGCCGGGGAGGGGGCAGGCGGTTGTGAAGCTGCCGCAGGACCTGGGGGCGAGTGGGGATCTGGGGGGAACGACTGCAAACCATGCTGCAGCCGGGCTCGGGGCATGGATGCATCTCACCATCTACATGGAGGACCCTCAGCAAGGACGAAGCCGTTGAGATGGTGCCAGCACCCAATGTGGAACAAGCGCTGTCTGTGGCCGGCTGCGCGTGGCTCCCTGGGGGGCACGGGGCACTTAACCCCCACGTTTATGGCAGCAGAGCTGTGCTGAGCACAGCCCGTGGGCATCCTCACCCTTGCCCAAGGGTGTCCCTCCTCCCCGCCCGCTTCTGCGTTTGCCCCATCCTCGCCTCGGCTCGCTCGGCCTCTGGGCCAGGGCGCTTTGGCGAAGGGCTGTGCGCAGCGAGGGGGGTGCTGATGGGAGGAAGGATGTGGCCGTCACCAACTGGCAGCCCTGTGCCCTCCACCGTGCTCTGGGATCCCTGCAGGGAACCCAGCTTGGTCCCCGAGGTGCAGCAAGAAGCGGGTGCGGGATTTCCCCTGCGCCAACGTCCCCCTCCTCCACCAGGCAAAGCCCGGCGGGGGGGCTGGCAGCATCCCCAGATGTCGGGCACATCTGGAGGGCACCGAAGCAGTTAAGTGAAGGGCTGATTTGTGCTATAGAAACCCGCAGTTCCTTCCTTTGATCCTCTGAATCAGCCCATTGCTTCCGTCTTATAAAGCCCCATTTATCTCGGCTCTTCCCAGTAAGTTTGAAGGCGGTCGTGGCTCGTGGCTCCTCGGCAGCGAGCTCGCCCGGCTTTCTCTTCCGCTGAGGCAGAATCAGGTGAAATCTCTATGGCAACTAGCAGATGACAGCGAGTCTTGTTGCCTTGGAAATGAGGCAAGGAAAAAAAAAAAAAAAACCCACCCAAAAAGAGCCATCTGGAATTTTGAATTTCCACAATGTCCGATGGGCGTCTGGTGATGCGTGGGGAGCGTGAACCCGCTGCTGCCGGCTGCTCCGGGGCCTCTGAGCCNGGGCCCGTCTGCACCTCCTGCCTTGCTGCANGGGTTTGGGGTGGTGTTTTTTTTCCNCTGCCCCCCCCTTTCTGGCTTTTGGGGTTTTTTTTTTGCGCAGGATCTGCAGCGTAGCCTCGAGCATCGGCTGGTGGCTGTGTTAAAGGTGTCGTGCGTGGAGCACTGCAGCCCCCGGGCTGGGTGCCGCTGTGCCCTGCTGCTGGCCGGGACGGCGCTGGCACACCCCAGCAATGCGAAACCCCCGGGGCGACAGCGAGCTCAGGGGAGGGAAACTGAGGCACGGAGCGCTGCGTGACCAGTGGCCCCACGCCGCAGGGCCCTGGCTTCAGGCAGACCCCCGGTGCAGCGACCGCTGGTGACGCCATCTGCGTGTGCCCAAGGCCGTGGGGCTGTTAACCGGGGAGCCGTGTCAGCGTGTTTCTGCCGCTGCGTGTGCCGCGTCCGGGGGCTCGGGGCACCCCTCTCCCGCCGTCTGTGACCCCGCTCCTTCCCAAGCTGCGTGGACGTTTCCTCAGTGATTCTGGGGACGCGCGGTGCAGGGGACAGGGCTGCTCCGCGGCAGCTGTGGCGCGGGGGCACGCGGTGCCGTGCTCCGCAGCGGGGTCTGCCCCGGCGCCGGGGATTTGGGGCTCTCCCAGCTCATCAGCGCAGAGGAGCGGGGGGCGGCATGGAGGTGGGCTGCACGGGGCCATGAGCAGCGAGAGGTCCTCGCTGCTGACAAAGGAGCTGTGATTTGGATGCGCAGGTGGGGTGGTTTGGGGCCAAGGGCAGCATCCATTGAAAGAACAACCCACAGATGGGCTGCAGGCCCGGTCTGGATCTCTCCAGCGGTTTCACTTGGAAACTTGTGTATAGGAGAGACCCAATTAAGCAGATTTATGGCTGCTCCAGCCTGAGAAAGTCTGAATCCTTTTTAAAAGCTTGGCTGGCTGGAGCCAGCCAGGGTCCAGGCTCCAGGTCTCTCAGCCCTGCCCTCGTTACGAGCAGCGATTCGCAAGGCTTAGCAGCAGCGATCACCCCAGAAGTGCTGATTCGGCTCAACTCCCGGCCTGTCACCGCTGCGCTGCTGCTAATTTTCTGCTCTCGCCTGCCAGCGGGGAGCTGATGGCCCCCACGCGCGGTGCGGGGCTGCCCCAGCCTGCGTGGGCTGTGGTGGTGGGGACGGCTGTGGTGACGGGGATGGCTGTGGTGGTGGGGATGGCTGTGGTGACGGGGATGGCTGTGGTGGTGGGGACGGCTGTGGTGGTGGGGACGGCTGTGGTGGTGGGGACGGCTGTGGTGGTGGG
>Ga0065711_1005098_pt1 | contig 21310 bp, 8 predicted proteins | sample Hoacrofraction12_FD_59098 | JGI IMG/M metagenome (GOLD analysis project Ga0065711, IMG submission 59098) | Hoatzin crop microbial communities from Cojedes, Venezuela - Epithelial fraction 12 v2 (version 2) | ecosystem: Host-associated > Birds > Digestive system > Esophagus > Crop | place... | reverse complement strand
TTTTTTTTTTTTTTTTTTCCTAAGGTGGCCTTGTTTAGGGTATATTTGAATGTATTTTATTATACCATTTTACTTGGAGCTTAGGAAGCATACTGACCTTTGACTGTAGGGACTGGTGAGGCCTTTTGTGTTCCACTTCTGTTGCGGCCCACAGCTGTGTGGATGAGTGTGCAGGACCTGGTGTGGGAGGAGACTGCTTCAGGGGCTCAAGTCAAGGCATAGGTGAGAGAATAGCAGCAGAGAAGTAGTGACTGTGTATCTGCGGAAATATTCTGTTTTAATCATGGCCTTTCTTAGCAAAGACCTGATCTCTCAATCTTCTTTTACCTGTCTTCACAGTTCAGGTTTCACTTGTATCTTCCTACTCTCGTGGTACATATTTCTATACAATTTGTCACCGAACAATTTATAGGAAGTGCTTGTGCTTTTTGCTGAGCAAAAAAAACCAATGTCTAGGATTTTGAATTAACAATGGAATGGTGGAGTGTTACTGCTGCTCCCACTTCTCATGCACGCATATGGGGGAAATTGAGGGTAGAGACTGGAAAAGATGATCATGAAGGTCACAGTTTGCTAAATATTCTGATGTGATGCACAGGCGTTTACAAGTCAGAGCAGAACAGACAGCTGTCTTGAACAACCACATACAACACAAGGTGACCTTTGGCCCATCATGCTGAAAATGGCACAAGATCTACTTTTCTCAGAGGTTGTTTTTCTGCAAAATAATGCTGCTAAAGTTAGCATCCAGGGTTGCCTAAGGGTGGCTTTTCCTTATAAGGAAAACCATTGGCGTGGCTTTTTGTGTGAAATGTTTATGGAAGTTATACCATCTGTTTCTGAATCATTAATATGGAAGATATACTGATCTTACTATGAAGTTATGTCAAATTTTAGCTGAATATTTGCTGAGATAGTTTATTTTTAACTGTATTGTAAAATGCTTTCAGGAGTAATTAAAGCAAAAAATAATTGTAAATCAGATAAAGTGAGAATTAAAATAGAAAAAACATCCCATTTGCTGCAGTGGTTGTGGGAGATGGGGTTCCAAATGAAGGAACTCTTCAGATTCTCTCTCTTTCATTTATTTTGTAAAGGTAATGGATATATGTGTCCTCTTTCCTTTAAGACATTAAATGGAGTCCAGGAGGGATTTACTTGTAGGTTTAAGGGGAAATGACCAGACATTAGGTACAGAGCAGGATTTCTTTTTCAGATAAACTCTTCTGTGATCTTCTTTGAGAGCAATCTACATCTGATGTATGACTGCTGTATATTTTTGGCTTAATGTGGGTTTCTATCGATAGACAAGCTTATTCACATGAATTTTTATGCCTTCTGTGTTGCAGCAACTTAGAGGGGCTTTTTGGTAGACCTTCAGTGGCTCTCCATGTGTACATCTATTTTCATTTAACTGTGCACTCCATTTCTTCTCATTTGGTTTCTTCTTCTACAATGTGTGCTGCATAATTAATGCATTTTTCACAAATAATGAAGCGATATATAATAAAATAATTGTTAAACAGGGATACATTTGATATTTTAGTCTCCTGCTATAGCATTGTAATCATCTATTTGCTACTCCATGAGAACCTGCGTATCTGAAACCTAAAAGCAAATACAAACTCTAAAATTCTTCAAATTGTTTTGTAACCTATCCTTAGACTAGTTATTTTTTTCCACTCTATGATGGATTGCTTATGACTATTAGGGGAAGGTAATGAGGTTTATTGTTTATATATGTTATTTTAAATTAATTTTTTCATAAATATATTAGCCTTGTCTACATTAGGATATTCCTTTATTGTAATGCTCATAGATAACTTTCCTATTAAATATATTTATTATATTCATAAAGACTTGTTTATGTTCTCCAAACCTACAATGAAATACTCAGCCTCTCACCTTTTAGAGCAAAAATAAGTCATGACACAGGTGGAAAGGCATAAGGCCAATTATGATCAAGCCTCTTTCAGAATAATACGGAGAGAAATCCTAACTCAAGATACAAAGATTGCATATAATTGGATGTTATAATTTGGTTGAAGATGTAAACTTCAGTGCTAGAATCAGATATTCTGTGTTAAGGTTTCTTTCCTCCAGGCTTCTGCAGCAGAGAGAACTGAAATGCTACTAATGAGTTTACACTTCTATACATCAGAAGATGATTGTATCATTAAATTAAAAACCATAAAGTGATGCGCTTGAGGCAGCATTTCCTTCCTTTTAGTAACAAAAAGTTATACTGAAGATAAATATTTTTTTTTTTACCTTCTCAGACCAATTGAAAAAAAAGAAAAATTCCTATTTCTCCGCAGGAAAAATGCTTTTATCATCTTGTCCAAAAAGGCAAAGAAAGAAAATAATCTAACTTGCCAGTCAAAGAAGAATATTGGCCTTTAATGTGGAAAGCAGGAATGTAATTAGAAAGAGAAACTAGTTAGGGTACATTGAAGGTTAATGTGCTCAAAGGAGGACCATAAAAAAACCTGAAATACTGAGTATACCTCACTCTCTTCAACAAATATGAGTAATATTTTCTGATAGTGAATGCATGATAAAGAGCTGTGTACTTGTTTATTAGAAAATGTGTGTTACTAATAGTGTTTGAAATATGAATAATAAATTACCCATCTGGTTTTCATTCTAATGGGAGAGACAGTTTCTTGAAGTAGAGACCCCTCTAGAGCAATTGCCATCAAAAACAAGTCTGGTCTGTCTAAAATCTTAGCAAACCAGTTTTTCTTATTGTCCACACTGTATCTGTATTCCCTTCTGGGCTGTCTTCTGGAGTGAGTGGACTAACTCCCTCTGAGATAAAACTCAAATCTAGTTTTGGAATAGTTTGGAGATCGTTTGTAGGCAGTGTGGATGAGATGTGGCCTGTTTGTCTCCCTTTCATGACACTGTCCCAATAGGTTTTACATCCTTGGCATATCCACACGCACATGCTGAGCAAAGCGGGCTGTCAGAATCGTGCTATCAAAACTATTGTGATGGCTCTCAAATTTCAGGCATTTCGTCCCAGGCCTCATTAAGGCTACAGGCTGATCTGTGGTACTACCAATGCTCTTTCTGAAAGTTTATAGTATATAGTCACAAGGGGATTCCAGCACAAACAGAATATTTCAATAGCGGTGAGCTGCTGTGCAAATTTGAAGTGTCCTGTTTATTCCCTGTCCCTTTTCCTCACAGCTTTTAGAAGGCTCTGGCAGAGCTGATGCAATGTGAGAAACCAGACAGCAAGTCTGGGCACAGGGATGTGATCACATCTGCCTTTTTTTGTGGAAATGAACCTTGGCTGCTTTTGAAACTGCACTATTAGGAATACAATTTTTGCAAACTTGTTTTCATACACAGTCCTGCTGAAATGAATGTTGATTTAAAAAGAACAGGCAGTATGGGTATTATATCTGAATTGATCTTACTTGAGTGCGTTTTCTATTTTTTTTTTTTAAATGGTTATTGGAAAGCACTGGGGATAGAGACAAGTCAGACATATTACAGGTGCATATAAAACATTTTGTCAAAAGTCTTCTACAAAGTCATCTAGGCTAACAAAATCATTTTTAGGTAAGTATGCTCTGATGTAGGCTTCACTAAGATAATGGTAGGTTGCCTTAACGGGGATGAGAATGTCTGTATTTTGTTGGACCTTAGCTTCAAAGCAATTTAGTGTCGTATTTTCTAGTCAGTACAAACAACTATCACTCAGACGAGCTGATGTGCTATTAGAGAAAGTCAGAGCATGCCTGCTGTTTTTTATGGTTGGTCTATGTTCTCTGAGTATCCCTTGCATTCAGAATATATTTTTGTGCCATGTTTCTTTTCAGTATGTTTATTCCAATAATCTTGAGTCATATGCTGATTATGACTGCACTAATAGCACTAATATAGTATCTCATTTTATGAGTATTTAGAGTTTTGAAGTTTTTACTGTCTCTTTTGTTGTTGCTTTATTTTTTTAGAAGTATATTTTAGTGAAGGCTTTAGCATTTAAAGAAACCATATTTACTATGTTAGAGAAAAGTTCTCTATTTCCTCTCTTTCTTCCTCACTCATAACAGTTTTGGCTTTATGGTAGGGAAATTTTACTTAAAAATGAGTGAATGAGCATGTCGACAAGACTGAAGTTCAATTGCATTCATGATGAAAATTTACACTGTATTAATATTACAATGGGAAGTTCTTCGTTATTGGTGTGACAACTGCAGTATGAAAAGTCACTGTTGGTCGTATCGTAACACTCATGTCTGATGCTCCAAAACATCATCATGTTGATTTGATGTCCAAATGCAGAAATGAGGTTTCTGCATCATAGACCTATGTTCTCTGAGCATCTTGAGCACATGTAGTATTCTTTTCCGTGATAAATGCATGTCTTTGGCATTCTCTGTAGTAATGCTCCTGATTCGTATAAATTCATTAATCTCATGGTGAGTGTGGTGTATCCGATACATGGACTACATTTTATAGCACGATGTTTTCCATTTGGCTCAGTAAAGCTTGGAGTATCATCTATTCTGTAGCAACAACAGCAGTTCAGTCACGTCCAGAACTTCTGTTTGGGATTATCTTTCTAAGTGTAATTGTTCTGTGTGTTATTTGAAGAAAGACAGTCTGTAGCCAGTATAAATCTGCGTCTCTGCACTAATCGATATACAAGATGCCCGCATTTTCTTTATGCGGATAAGATAGGGAGTCTGTTACTATTTCCTCTATAGACTAAACATAAGCACAGAAATATACAGAGCAATTAACAACTCAGAATGAAAGATTCTATACAACTCAGAATAATATCAGCTAAAGTATTTTTAGCACAATATGAATTACTGACTGTGGCCTTCATTCTCTTTTAGTTTCTTGCCAAAAGCTCCTCAGAGAAGATTTGACTTCTAGAAATGGGAGGGAAAAGTTCCTGTAAAATTTTCCTGTGCTAGAGAGATGATGGCACTGCATACTTCCACTTGTTTCATTAAAATTCGAAGATAATACATTTCAATAAACTAGGTATAAATTAAATTGTCAGTACTCAAGTGCCTACTGCTGTTAAGTGGGCTTTGTTAAGGTAGTTGGTTATATGCTGATTCATTTTATCCTTTGAATGGCCTTTGCCAGTGATGTTCTGGAAATGCTGCAGGTAGAAGCCAAAACTATGCACTGAGCATGTTTCAGAAATCCATGCTGGAATGTAGCTAGTGCTACTGCCAGGTTATTTTTCTCTAATATGAGTGTGACTGGAGCATGTAGCTAACAGGAAACAAAAATTAGCATCATCTTTGATCAAAACAACTGTATTTTTAGCTACGTAGCTTTCACTACCTTGCAGATTAAAAGGTATTTTAAAGTGAAGTAATTATAGTAATACCTAGCACTTGGAGTATTCTGATACAGAAGTTAATCTGTACACGGTGTTGTGTCTCTGGGAGTTTTATTAAGTCTGATTCTGTGTAATTTTAGAATAGTTTGGGCGAAGTTAGGATGGTATTTTGGTTGCAAGAAACAAGTAGTGCTATTCACTTGTAGTCTGTCACAATCTTTGTTCTTCCCCTTTTGTCTGTACAAATTTCAGCGCCTGGCTGAGCACTTCCCTTCTGCTTGAGACTGGCGTGTGCTAGCATCCCCTGTAGTCCCAGTGGGGTCATGGTCATTGGAACTCTGTACTGAGGAGTTTAATAGACCCCAGGTCCTGCTGAGTTCATTTCCACTGTCCTCCTCTGTAAGGCAGTTGCTCGGACTGAATCTTCAGCAATGTGCAGAAATTCATGTATGATCTTTATATTAGTTTAAATACTTGTGTGCCTATTTGTTATGAAGTTGTCTGTTGGTACGTCTTCTGAATTGATTAAGATTTTCGAAATTCTGCTCGAAGATTTTTTTTATCTATNCATACATAGTATTCCATTAGTGGGATTTCTAGAGAAACAATTTTAGGAAATATTCAAAACTTGAAGGCTTATGTTCCAAGAAGACAATTAAAAAAAAAAAAATCTAAGGCACACAAATTATCTTGTCTTACAAGCTCTCAAAAGTGAGAGGTGTTAGCATATTCCTCTAATAGCTGAATTCCTTTTTGCAAGGAAAAATGTAGTCTAATTCTGATCTCAGCATGGGTTTTATTAAGTTTTAACATAATAAAAGTATTTAAATAGTTTATTTTGCTATACAGTGTTCTTCTGTACGTTGTTTTTTCTCCCATTCTGTATCTCAGTCAGCAAAAAGTACTTAAAAAAATCTGAGAGTTCTGCAAGACAAAAAATGGACGAGACAGAAATGAAGAATGATAAAAAGAGAATGAATTATAGGGGAAGCTCAAAAGTTAGGTGCAGCAAGAGACTTCTTGTCTTGGATGGTCCAGTTTTTAGTCAGTGCGGATTTTCAATAGCTTTGTCACTGGCATCCCAAAGAACTTAACAAAAATTATCTCTGTAGCTCTACGTCCCTATTACATTCAGCTTTCTCTGCTGACAGTTTGTTTGGTTTTTTTTTTTTTCCCTGCGTCAGTGAGTGGAAAATTTGCCAATTCTTTATTTCCTCCACATCCTTTCATAAAACCTCAGGAAATTTCACCCAGAGTTTTAAAGATGGATGCACTCTCTCAGGTTTGGAACAACAACAACAGTGGTTTGTGTAAGGATCACCTAAGATAGCAAGACGACCTCTGTCCTATTCTGTCTGACTCCCACGTGGCCTTGTAGTCCTTAGTTCTCCTGTACTGACATGATCACCTACTGGCTGTAGCTTGTAGGAACTTACAGTTAAGGAGCACTTCTATCAAATCAAGAATTGCCCTTTCCTCAGTGAAAGGGAGGAAAGAAAGGGATACTGGTTATTTAGGTTTCCTTTAACTCCTTCAGTCAGCCTCCTGTTCACACTTTTGTAGCCATTGAAGAGGAATTCCCTGCTAACATACGCTCAGTAAATTCCTCGGTATGTGGAACAATCTTGTCTGAAATGCTAAATTTTACCCTTTCGGAAAACAACTGTTACATTTTTTCTTTAGAAAGTAGATTCATCCAGTCTAAAAATCTTGTCATTTCTCATGTGTTTAAAGGTCTAGTATTTGTACCTTTGGGCAGTATTCTCTTGACACTGTTTACTTTAAAGCTATAATATACAGCTAATATACAACGAGTACAATATTCACTAGCTGCAACTGACACTCAAAGGGTTGTTATCTGTGTCTTAGCACTGTTTTTTCACCAGAACCGAATCGTATCTTCTTCGAGTTCATCCTGGAGTTTAATAGTCTCCTGTATTAATGAACATCAGTTTAGCAGAGCTTATGTTCTGAGTACAATTTTCTTTCAGGAAAATGAAATTAAATAAGTAATTACATTTAGTCAGTTTATATATGGGAAACAAAACCAGTCTTTGTCTATTTGAAAGACGCGTAGGGCTGCGTATATACAAACTCCCTGCTTGCTGTGCAAAGGTTAGTGATCTGTCAGTTTATAACCAAGCATCTGGGCTGAACCCATGCATGATTTGACAAAATAATTTGTCACAAAACATGTCAAATCAGGAAGTTAGTAAAATAAAATATATTTTTCTTATTTTAAAAGTCAGTCATCGAGTCCTTTATCATATGCTGCTACAACATTATTACCTGAGGTCATTGCCAGGTCTAAATTTCAAAGAATATGGCAGAAAGAGGAGTAGTCATAGGAAATCAAATGCACTATTATTATGGCCAACTCTCTGAAGTAAGAGAGTATTTTTCGGTGCCCTCTTCTTCTTCCCTTGTATTCACTTTGAAAGGTGCTTAAGCTTGTGGAAAGGTGATGAATTACTTCTAAGTATCCCACTTGACTGACATCTAAAACCTTGATAGTTTTGTGCTGCTGGGTAAGGCAAGAGGGGAGTGCATTACCTTTGAATGATGGTTCACTGTTGAAAAACAGTAGCTAGTATCACAACGTAAGAAATCCATCATGAGAAGTCTGTTTGATTCTGTGGTTTTTGACAAGAAAAACAGATGTCTTTAATTTTCAACTAGCCACTAGGTGGCAATTGCAGACAAGTCAAGATTTGCTTAGGAATGCATGTACGCATACATACCAGGCTGGCAATGCTATGGTGACCTTGCTCATTTTCATATTTTCTCTACTTATTAAGCTACATGCTGTATTTTAAAAATTAGGCCTTCAGAATGACTTGAAACTGTGTCTTATATAGAGTTCACAGAAAATAACTGTTTATTCCTTTACAGTAATCAATAAATGTTGCTACGGACCATAGTTAAATATGGCAGTTTTCCAAAAGACAAATCATGAAGATTGTTTGTTTGTGGGTTTTTAAATTTTTTTTTTAATTTCTGCTGTGTAATTTCTCATGAGTGAGTTGCCACCATCTTTGGAGACGCCAGACAAATTGAGTGAATTTCATGTTGTGAGTGTCCTTAGGACTCAGAGTCTTGTTCTGCATTGCAAGAATACTACTTTGGGCTGTGTGTAGTTTTGCTTGCTGTTTCTCCAGCAGCTGTGGCCATTAACAACGGAGTAAACAGTGTTGATGCGTTAAGGAAGTAGCTCACTGAACCTGTGCTTACATTTCTTCTCAAATTGATTAAATGAGCTAAGAGAGCACAGTTTATCAGCAGGTGGGGTAGAGGAGCAAAAGACAACAGCAAAAGAAGAGAAAGGAGTGAGAAAATTTTGAAGAAGCAAATAAACAGGGGGAAAAATCCACTACAAGAATAAACTGAAAAAAGTAGTTACACCTATAGAATGTAAAGCTCAAAGGAGTTGTCATCTACTTCTCTATTGTCATTGTAATGAAATCTGGTCTTACAGACCAAAGTATTAATTCTGCTCCAAAAGTAATACAATGCTAGTCATCAAACAGATGCCGTGAATTTAAAAGCTTACTTTGTGTTTAATTGTGTAGAGCTGAGTTCTTCTTGAAAGAGAACAGTTGTGGCCTAATTATTTCCATAAACTTTCTGGAGAAGAAGAAACTGAGAGAAATTCTAGAAACATTTGGACGTATAATGCTTCATTTTTTGCTGGAGTGCACGTTTCATAAGATAAACTACAATGTTGCTGCTCTGAAGTTTTTTTCAGACGGAAAAATCTGTGTTTTTTCTCAAATATTAGGAAAGAACTGATTTGCTGAAGCCACAGCTATTAGACTAATTAAATCTGACAGGATCACAGTCTCTGTAAATAGTCTTGCTTATAGGAAATGCAGCTAGGTTTGCTATTTACAGGCATTGGTAGCCACAGTAAAACAATATTTAATTCCTCTGTCTTTGTTTTGCTCTAGTCTTCGGCACTATGCCTCACTGTAACAGCAGGTGGATTAGTCACCACATCAAAGGATATATACGTTATAACTTTACCTGGTCTAACTGCTTCCTTATATCTGTTCAGTCTAACTCCTTGGCTGTTTTTGATCTTCCCTCATGACACATCCGTACTGTGTACGTTTATGCATGGATACTCTTATCTCAGTAATAAGTCTTGTCTCTGTTCTTATTGCTAAATAAGTTCTTAGATCAGTACAGGAATTAATCAAAATCAAATGTCCATAGAATAGTCTGCAGCCACCTTTGTGCATTCCTATATATTCCAGTAACTTACTGTTTGTTATTTTTCATGTTCCCCTTCCTGCAGTTTGTAGGTCTTCAGACAGATATAGTGTATAGATACTTAGAAATGCGGATCTGAGCAGTTAGTAGATTAGTGAACCGCTTTCTAGTAAAAGAGAATATACATATGGCTATAAATGCCGTTGTATACTTATATAGAGATCTATTTCTAGGAAGTTACCAGGGCTGACTGAGGTCATTTGCTCAAAAAATAGCAATTTATGCTACTGAAAATGCATATGGAGAGGAAGAGAGAGGTATGGGTTAGTTGAATCAGTATAAATAACTGAAAGAGGAATTTAGTATATGAAATGTGATCAACCACCCTGCTTGACCTAGAGTAAGAAATAATTAAAATGCACCAGTAGCCTCTGTGATTAGGTGAAGCCTGACTATACTGACTTCAAAAGTAATTTATAAAACATATATCTGTATACTGTAATCTTTTGAAAGAACCAAAATAACATACTGGTTTTTAACCTAGGAAGGAATCAAAAATCAATTGCAAATGTAGACATAGGATAGCAAAAATGGAAAGCTCAACAGAAAGTGCAACTGAGAATAAACTCATCAAACTGGGAACTGTATATTTGTTGAATTTTGATTAGGTTTTGTTTTCATTGATGTTTCTACTCTTCTTTGGTACAATGGCTTTCCTTATGGATTAGAGCATCCTTTTTGCAAGGCTTGAATGCTTTATGAGAAAGCTGTGTTTGTGAGGCTCTAAAAGAGACGTTAATTCTGAGTCTTCTTCCCAAAGTGAAGCCTGTCACTGTTTCTGAATGGCTCTGTATACAGAAGCTAACAGCACAGGCAAGAATCTACACTCTTCACCTAAAACAACAGACAGAAGTAGAACAACTTTTAACAGAGGTATTTTCAGAAACAAGAAAACAAATTTCAAAGCTGTGCTAAAACACCAGAGTAAGGATGGATTATAGTTGCAAAAAAATCAGATTACGGAGGTAGGAGGAAAGAAATCAGCGGTCTGTTTTTCAACATGTACAGTTTTAATCCAGTGTTTCTAGTGAGATATTTTTTTTTCTGCCATGCCTGTGCTCCCTGCTTTGCCAGCATGATTTTTTCTGAAGAGTTTAATAAAGAAACAGTGATCCAACAATCATCTAGAAGATGGGGAAAATATAAAGTAACAAAAAAGTAACTGGCCCTGTAAAAGAGGTGATGAATTGGTGGAGTGCTAGGTGACTGTGTGGCAAGTCCACTGCCACAGAAAGGTGTCAGCTTTGGACACCCAGGAAAAAGATAGCCACTCTGCATTTATCCTACCCAAAGTGACTTTACTGCAGATCAGATTCAGTGCTTTTTTCTTTTAAGTTTGATAACTATATTAGAAAATTTAATATTTAATGATTTAATGCTTGTACTCATGAAAAAAAAAAGTGTTTCACTGACAACAAAAAGATGAAAAAGAAGTGGGTATGATTGTAAGGGTGTGGGTTTTTTCTTCTTTGAGTCATGACCTGAGATTCAACAAGGCTCAGTGCCAGGTCCTGCACTTGGGTCACAAAAACCCTGTGCAAGCTACAGGCTTGGGGAGGAGTGGCTGGAAAGCTGTCTGGTGGATAAAGACCTGGGGGTGTTGGTGGACAGCCAGCTGAACATGAGCCAGCAGTGTGCCCAGGTGGCCAAGAAGGCCAGCGGCACCCTGGCTTGTATCAGTAATAGCGTGGCTAGCAGGAGTAGGGAGGGGATCGTGCCCCTGTACTCGGCACTGGTGAGGCTGCACCTCGAGTACTGTGTTCAGTTTTGTGCCCCTCACGACAAGAAGGACATCGAGGTGCTGGATGCACGTCCAAAGATGGCAACAAAGCTGGTGAAGGGTCTAGAGAACAAATCCTATGAGGGAAGCAGCTGAGGGAACTGGGATTGTTCAGTCTGGAGGAGAGGAGACTGAGGGGAGACTTTATTGCTCTCTACAACTACCTGAAAGGAGGTTTTAAAGAGGTGGGTGTTGGTCTCTTTTCCCAAGTAACAAGTGGTAGAACTAGAGGAAACAGTCTCAAGTTGCACGAGTGGAAGTTTAAATTAGATATTAGGAAAAATCTCTTCACTGAAAGAGTTATCAAGCACTGGAACAGGCTGCCCAGGGAAGCAGTTGAGTCACTATCCCTGGAGGTGTTTAAAAGACCTGTAGAGGTGACGCTTAGGGACATGGTTTAGTGATGGTCTTGGCAGTGTGAAGTTTACAGTTGGACTTCATTGTCTCAAAGGTCTTTCCCAACCTAAATGATGTTCTGATTCTATGAAAACTATAAAAAATTGAAATCTCCATTTTTACAATCAAGTGGTTCTTACTAATTGTGTTGCAGGTTTACAAATATTAATTATGAAGCTTGTATGTACATTTTTGCATGTGTTTTCCATAATCAAGAGAATACAGTTCTTTTTCTCAGAGCTTGCATTTTAAGACATGATGCAGCAACTGACTACAATTTCTGCAAAATATTAGTTTCTGTCTTTAATCTTTGAATTTTAATGTTATGCTACAAGTGTACTTTATATATGTTTTTGGTTTTTTTTAGTTGCTTCGTAATGAAACCAGAATCTTTCTATGGCTTTCCACTACCTCGTACTATTGAAGACTTCAATTCTATCTCAGTCAGAAATCATGTGAAGTAGAGAAGGCAGTGGGTTGACAATGGAGTACATAAATTGATCAATTACAGTAATGTTGTAAACCCAGAATCATAGAGTCTCAAGATAGTTGAGGTTGGACAGGACTGCTGGAATTTCTCTAGTCCAGCCCTCCCTGCTTAAAGCAGGGTCCACTAGAGCAGGTTTCTCGGGACTATGTCTAGTAGGAGTTTGAGTAACTCCAAAGGTGGAGGCTTCACAACCTCTCTGTGTAACCTGTTCTAGTGTTTGACCACTGTCACAGTAGAAAAGTTTTTTCTTTTGTTTAAATGGAATTTCTTGTAATTGTTGGTGACCACTGCCTCTTGTCCTCTCACTGGGCACCAGTGAGAAGAATCTGGCTCCATCTTCCTTGCACCCTCCCATCAGGCATTCTCAGCAGAGGGGAAGGATCACCTCTCTTGACCTGCTGGTGATGCTTTTCCTGACGCAGCCCAGGATGCTGTTGGCCTTCCTAGGTGCGAAGACTCATTGCTGGTTCATCTTCAACTTGTTTTTCACCAGGATCCACATGTTCTTTTCTACAGGGCTGCTTTCTAGTCTGTGAACTCTGAGATCCTGATAGCCTATTTCTTCAGACTCTTTGAGATCCCTGTGAATTGCAGAGCAGCCATGTGATCTATCAACCACACCACCCAGTTCAGGAGTGTCTGCCATCGTGCTGAGGTTGCACTTTGTCATGTTATCCAGGTCATTAATGGAGGTGTTCAGCAGTATTGGCCGCTGGGGTAATCCACTAGCACCTCACCTCCAGCTGGTCTTTGTGCCACTCATCAAAACCCTTTGAACCTGGCAGTTCAGCCAGTTTTCAGTCCACCTCACTGCCCACGTATCTAGTCTGCATTTCATCAGCTTGTCTGAGGCTTTTGTGAGAGATTGTTTTGAAAGCCTTGCTGAAGTCAAGGTAAACAACATCTTCTGCTCTCGCTTCATCCACCGAGCTAGTCACTTCATCACAGAAGGCTATCGTTGCTTAAGCACGATTTCCCCTTTGTAAAACTGTGCTGACTACCCCAAATCTTATTCTTGACTTTAATATGTTTGCAAGCATTTTCCAGGATTATTTGCTCCATCACCTTCATAGGAATTGAGAAGCTGATTGACCTGTAGTTTTCTGCATCCTCCTTCTTGCCCTCCTGAAAGAAAGGAGCAACCTTTGCTTTCTTCCAGCTCTCGGGAAGTTCCCCGGATCATCACAGCCTTTCAGACATAATTGAAACTGGGACCTTGGTGTCATATATCCTTCTGTCTATTGGAACCTCTAGAAATAAGTTTTGGCATATAGTGTTGCTTTTTGATATGATTTTGAAATTTTTTGTTAACCAGTACTAGGGTTTTCTTGTTAATCATCCACTAGAATAGCTTGATTTTTTTTTTCCCTCCCCTCACTCAGAAACAATGAAGAGAAGTATTAATAGTTAACTTTCACAACCAGCTTTTCCATCACACTGTTTGGAGTATATTCCTTCTTATCTGTTGGAACATAATTGTTCAGAGAGAGCAGTTTAGTCTCTCTTTAACTTCTAACAGGATGCGGATGCCCTTTTCTAGCAGTAAGGGATCACATCTCAGGTTGGATCTGTGAAGGTTTTGCAGAAATATACTTGAAATAAACATAAAAGCAAAAATGCAGGCCGTATTATGTAGTCCAAGGGGGTAACAGTAATTTAGAATCATGGAATCATAGAATAGTTTGGGTTGGAAGGGACTTCCAATGATCACCTAGTCCACCCCCTTGCAGTGAGCAGACACATCTGCAACTGGATCAGGTTGCTCAGAGCCCCGTCCAGCCTGACCTTGAATGTTTCCAGGGATGGGGCATCAACCACCTTTCCAGGCAACCTGTGCCAGAGTTTCACCACCCTCATTGCAAAAAATTTTTTCCTTATATCCAGTCTAAATCTATCCTCTCTTACTTTAAAACCATTACCTCTTGTCCTGCTTCTACAGGCCCTGCTCAGAAGTTTGTTCGTATCTTTCTTATAAGCCCATTTCAGGAACCAAAAGGCCACAATGAGGTCTCCCCAGAGCCTTTTCTTCTCCAGGCTGAACAGTCTCAGCTCTCTCAGCTTTTCTTCATAGGAGAGGTGCTCTAGCCCTCTGATCATTTTTGTGGTGTCCTCTGGCCCTGCTCCAACAGGTCCATGTCTGTCCTGTGCTGAGAGCTTCAGAGCTGGATGCAGGACTCCAGGTGAGGTCTCACCAGAGCAGAGCAGCAGGGCAGAATCCCCTCTCTCGATCTGCTGGCCATGCTGCGTGTGATGCAGCCCAGGATATGGTTGGCCTTCTGGGCTGTGAGCATACATTGCCGGGTCATGAGCTTCTCATCAGCCAACACCCCCAAGTCCTCCTCAGGGCTGCTCTCAATCCCTTCATCCCCCAGCCTGGATTGGTACCAGGGGTTGCCCTCACCCAGATGCAGGACCCTGCACTTGGCCTGGTTGAACCTCATGAGGTTCACATGGGCCCCCTTCTCAAGCTTGTCCAGGTCCCTCTGGATGGCACCCTGTCCCTCCAGCGTGTCGGTGGCACCACTCAGCTTGGTGTCATCTGCCAACTTGCTGAGGGTGCACTTGATCCTGCTATGTCATTGATGAAGATGCTAAACAGTACTGGTCCCAGTATGGATCCCTGAGGGACACCACTTGTCACCAGCATCCATTTGGGCACTGAGCTGTTGACCACTACCCTCTGGATGTGACCATCCAACCAATTCCTTGTCCACCCATCAAATCCATATCTCTCCAATTTAGAGAGAAGGATGTTGTGGGGGACTGTGTCAAAGGCTCAGGCAGACAACATCTGTAGCTCTTCCCTTGTCCACTGAGGTAGTCACTCCATCATAGAAAGCCACTAGGACTTGCCCTCAGTGAAGCCGTGCTGGCTGTCTCGAATCACCGCCCTTGTCCTCCATGTGCCTTAGCATAGCTTGTAGGAGGGTCTGTTCCATGATCTTCCCAGGCACAGAGGTGAGGCTGGCAGGTTGGTAGTTCCCAGGGTCTTCCTTTCTACCCTTTTTAATAATGTGTGTGATGTTTCCCTTTTTCCAGTCACCAGGGACTTCACCTGACTGCCATGACCTTTCATATATTATGAAGGGTGCCTTGGCAGCTACATCAGCCATTTCCCTCAGGACTCTGGGATGCATCTCATCAGGTCCCATAGACTTCTGTATGTTCATGTTCCTTGGGTGGTCATGAACCTAATCTTTTCTTACAGTGGGAGGGACTTGGCTCCCCCAGCCCCCATCTTGCTGTCTATCCACTCTAGAGGTGGATTTACCAAATTTTATGCTTAAGAGGTATTTACTAATGCCACATCAGTCTTCCACTTTTGTTACAATTAAACTGTCACCTAATTTTGAAGTCAAACAGAGGAAAGCTTTCCATTTGGAAGAGTGTTCTGAGATTGTCTCCTTATTTCTTCATCCTTTTAAATATCTAAAGTAAATTTATCTCATCAGATTTGATAATCTAAATCTTAGAAAACATCATCTCAAGGAGAATCTTAGGTCAACTTGTAAGGATGTGTCATGTGCAGATAGATTGAACTACCCACTGGGGATTCTTGTCTTTGTCTACTGACTATAGGGGGACTCGAGACAGCTAGTTTAGACCAATGACTAGCCTAAAGACATCTAAAATTAGATGAGAAGAATCTATTAAGCTATTCCAACAGCTAAAAGATGAGCATTACTACTTTCATGTTTCTTCAGTTACTTCTTTTCTGAAGATTTATGCAAATTATGAGTTAACTAATTTACAAGTGAAAGTACATTTTGCACTTGCAATTACTTACTAGTGTTATTTCAGAATTATTAGTAACACTTCTAAAATTGCATTAAAAGCAGACCTTCTGCATATGATGTCAGTGAATACAAGATGGCAATACAGTGATTTATTTTTATCATTGTAGATTTTGAAATAATTTTTAGTCTATGTCACTTTGTTCAGGATTTTGGAGCTAATGAGTTCAGGAACAATAATCAATGAGAGGAACTAAAATAACTTCCAGCATTGGTTAAAGAGTTTATCTTATGAAGTACATGTCAATACCAGTACAGAGCTCAATGAAAAGGCTATACAATGATCTGTACCATTAAGCTGATTCAAGCCAGAATTAAAATGTTGTGGTTTCGTTTCTTAAATGTGTGAAATTAGGCTTCCACATTCATGTCTACGTACATAATAAAGGACTTATTTTTCTAAACTTCTAAGGATCTACTAGCTTCCACGGCCAATTAAACTGCATATTATTCATACGATCAAGCACTGATCTTCTCCAACATATTATTGATAGAAATCAAGAGCTATCAGTAGAAATGTTAGTTTTGTGGACAGATTAAATAACCACTTATTTCAAAAAGATGATTAATAACATTGCAATAAGCATTGCCACAACTATATTCTTAAATGTTTCTAGAAACTGAGGAATAAAATATTAAAATGACAAGTGTTTTTTCTGGGTCAAACTTCGTATTGATGGATTGAGAGTGGTGTTCCTAGTTTACCCATGCTCTGGAAATATTACGTAGTAGTTTCCTATCTCTCTCTCTGTGTATGGTGCTGTGGCGGGTGTTCAACTTTAATACATTTAATTGTAGGTCTTTAAGTGTGATACTAAGACTAGAAATGATATGGTTCTGTTTTGGAGGTTTTGTTCTTTTACTTCTGCTTTAAATTTCAGTCACTTTTGCAGTCTGATTACATCCCTCTTAAGTTTAAAATAAGAATTTTGATTTCAAAATTACATAGAAAATGATCATTCTGATTTGGAAATTATATAGCACTATTCCCATCTCCTGAATTCACAGTACTACATAATATTAGTATGTTCATTTAACTCCTGAGCCACTCGCAGATTAATTGTGTGGAATTGTGGAAATTGAGCTTGTTACACATTATCTCTCGTCACGTGTTACCCTTCTACATGAAGAGGCATAATGACATAAAATAACAAGAGGAAGCTATCATGTGTCATCTTCCGTGGTTTACTGGAGGTGTATGAACCCAGATCTTTAAAGAACAGTCTTCTGTTATTCCTAGTCCTGCACGTTTGTTGATAAATTTAGTTCTCACTTTTAACCTTGATGGATCTGCAATAAAGAGCTCATTCTTTATTTTATCTTGCATTTCAAAACAGTGGGAGTAGATATGAGAAAAATTTCTAGAGGGTGAAGAATGATCTGTTCCCTTAGCTTAAGGCAGGGTTCACCTGTAATATAGGTTAAAATAATAAGAAAATTATTTTTATTGGGTTACTAGTTGTGTTCTATGGTGCATCCAGAGATTAGGATTTGGAAAGGCTGTCAGTGAGAAATTGTCCTTACAAGCTTCCACTTCTCAAGGAAAAGCAAATATTCAAAAGTATCTATAGTTACAGAAGTATGAAGATTCCTTTGAAAGGCAAAGTGGTTAATCTGTTTTATTATATGGAAAAACCTTGTTGGCATTAGTATCACTAATATTTTTATGCTGCTTATAAACTGGTCATAAACCTGTTTTCATAAATTTTAACTTACTAAGCATTTTTATTCTTGTCTACAGAACATTCAAGGTATCTCTAAACATCCAGTTAGAATTACAAAGAAACAGTATGTAAAAGGTAAACTATTTTTTTATTAATATGAGAAGGCAATTTTATCTCATTATTTTACTGAGTTATATTTTAAAGCAGACCAATAGCTCCAGCATTAAAGAGTAGAATAGGTTATTGATGCTTAGCTATACATTATCATTTAAACCAATTAGGTTGTTCCTGCAAAAAAAATTGCTGTTTCAGTACTGATCTAAATAGTCACAAACTTTTAGATTTTTTTTTTTTTGTTTCCCTCAGCTATCTCACAATCGCTTTTTCCAGATGAAATTATGCATCTTAATTCCATTAAATATCCTAGGGATGATTTTGTGTGCATTCAGCTTATCAGGCTTTTCCTGAGGAGATATCAAAGCATTTTAATCAAACTCACAACTAAACACTAATAGTTAGGCATATGTGTTGGTTTAGAAAACAGAAATGGATTTAAGGCAGATGATTCAGAGAGAATAAACGTGAAGTCTAGAAAAGCATGACCTGAGTGATAAAGAGAGAAACCCACAACAGTAGACTCAAATATAAAAGAGAGATTTACCAACATAAACTCTCCATCTTGAATGCGTACAGCCATAGCTGGGAAATGCTGCTCATTTGTTGCACTTGGTTCTCAGATAAGGGCAGGCTTGCCTTTTCACAGCTATTCACTCCCTGTGTTTGAAGTAATACAGATCGTAAACCAGGAGCCTGTTGAAGACAATGTAAAACTTTGACAGCAGCTTGATCTACTTGATTTATTTTTACAAGTATTTTTTAAAAGTTGTTATAAAAAAAAGTGTGAGCAGTGGCTGTGTAAACATGAGCTGCTGTGCATAACTGTAGCACACGGGCCTTTCTAGAAACAGTTCAATCAGTTTTGTTAATGATCTTATAATATGTGCTTCTCAAAAAATGTATTCTGAAGTTTTTCACTCCTGTATCAAGACACACTTATTTTTTCCACTTTTATGCTGATCAGTTTAATTCTGTTGTATTTCAAACCACCATCCCTTTTCACACCAAGACAAGTGATATTCCCAAGATGCGCTGAGTTCCTGATACCTTGTCAATGTACATTATTACCTTGTGATATTGTAGGGGATTTCTGTCATTAGAATTTGGATGCCTGTATCAGTTACGTGTTCTCAATATTGTATTCCCCTATCACCTGTAACTCAGAATTTGGTTACTAACACATTGCTGCAGCATGTTGAAAGATAAGAAAATATACATTTTTAGTTCATCTCTATAGACCTTTCTTTATCTGAATACTTCCCTTATGAAGTGGTCTATGAATAATGTTAGTTATTGTAGATATTTTTTAAGCTAGTGTCTTGGGAAGGATTTGAATTTGAAAAAGGAGGAGAGGTAAGTGGTACTGCAAGAATGGCAGACAAAGGTGTTGTACATGACTGATAGAGTAAAATAATTGTGATGCTGGCAGTTGGTGCTCTGCTAGGCTGTTTACATTGCCATTTGTGTAGTTTTAGTTGTGTATTGGATATGTCATTTACAGCCCACTATAATTTACAACACTGTGGACTGGGGTTTGGGACTTAAATGTCTTTATCTCCTCTCTAGGAAAAGAAGAGGAAGTAGTAACTATATCCCCAAGAACATTGTTTGTTTCAAAAAAAGGATGTACATTTTTAGCAGCAGGTAAGATAGTATATGTTAATGTTTGCAGTTCTGTCATGTTTTTCCCCTTCTTTGGATGATGTTATATTTTACAAGGCTGTCGAATCCCTTAGTATCAATTAATAGTCTTATATGATGTATACTCCTTAGTGTGCTGTGGAAGTGGATGATATGCAAGCCTTGTCAGTAGAAAAAAAGAGCTAATAAGATTAATTTACACCTTAAGATAATGAAGGAATCAGACACCTTGTGATCTGTAGCTGGAATATAACTTCTTCAGGATGAGCTTTTTACAGGCATCTGGATTTTTTTGAACACGAGGAAATTACTGAACAGTCCAGGCTTGCGTTTTAGCTTGTGATAGTTTGGTTAAAATGCAGGTATGTTTTTATTCTAGAGCAATAGATTTACTTTAACACGCTGTTTTCTAGATTTTTCCCATATTGAGCTAAGGATCCTTGCTGACTTATCATCTGAACCAGAACTTTTAAAATTGTTCCAAGAACCTGAAACCACCGACATCTTTTCCACACTGGCTTCTCAGTGGTAAGAGTAAATGTTGCATGTTATTTTTATAGTAATTGGACAAAATAGTAAAACTTAAATTATTGTATTAATGTATACTGAAAACAAATTTTTTTGCCACAGTATCTATTGTTAATACTGTTTTAACACTGTGAATTATAATTGCTTTCTGTCTTTCTGAGCCTTTTCTTCTCTACAGTGATAATTACTGTATGTCATCCAACTGACCAGTATGAGCCATGTGACTAAAGCTGGTGTAATAATATATTGTGAACAGTGCATGCTGATAACTTTCTCACTGTATTATTGTTCACCAATTCTTTTTAAAAATCCAGAGCAGGAGTTATTAGGTTATCCATCTGAAAAACTGCAGAACAAATATTCTTAGTGAAAGTACAAACATTTTTAAAATCTGCTTGGTTATCCAGTGGAAGTATTGGAATAAAATTACCTAGGTACAAGAAATAGAGAGACTAGAGCTCATCAGATTCCTTTGCACTCATAGGGCTTAGTGATTCCATCTTCTGACAGGTGATGTGATACCTGGAAAAAGTGGTCCTTCGGTAATTAAAAAGAATACTTCTCAGCTCCATTCCCAGATTATCATTTACTGACCTCTTCAGCATGCAGATCAAAAAAGATAAAGTAATAGTTACTGTTCTGGTTCGGCTGCAGCCGGCAACAAAAGCGCCATGCAGCCGCCCCTCCCTCTGCTGGGGTGCGGAGGAGAATGGAAAGAAACAGGCAGAAAACTGCTGGGTCGGGATAAGGGCAGTTTAACAGAACAGCAAACAAAGGGAACAGCAACAACAACGATACAGAAAAGGGGAATACACAAAACAAACCAGCAGAACAGAACCGCGCTCTCGGACCGAACTGCTGCTGAGCCCTCCCGAGCCGCAAGAGAGTTCCCGCCACGCCGCCCCCCACACTGGAACCCAGCATGACGGCACATGGTATGGAATACCCAGCTCTGTTTGGCCAGATTGGGGTTGGGTCAGCCCACCCGGCTGTGCCCCTTCCTGGATTCTGGCAAAAATTAACCTTGTCCTGGCCGAACCCAGGACAGTTACTTAGCTGTTTGAAGGTATTTCTTATTACTGTTTGTATCGTGGTTATGCCTACAAATCTTACTTGAGACTGAGACTCCCCTGGTACACAAAAGTGCATGAGCATTCTGGCTGAAGGCTGTGCTGCCATTCAGTGAGACCTGGACAGGCTGGAGAGCTGGGCGCAGAGGAACCTGATGAAGTTCAACAAGGGCAAGTGCAGGGTCCTGCACCTGGGGAGGAACAACCCCATGCACCAGTACAGGCTTGGGGCGGACCT
>Ga0065711_1036205_pt1 | contig 21312 bp, 16 predicted proteins | sample Hoacrofraction12_FD_59098 | JGI IMG/M metagenome (GOLD analysis project Ga0065711, IMG submission 59098) | Hoatzin crop microbial communities from Cojedes, Venezuela - Epithelial fraction 12 v2 (version 2) | ecosystem: Host-associated > Birds > Digestive system > Esophagus > Crop | place... | reverse complement strand
GGGGGGGGGGGGGACGACGGTGTCCGTGTAACATTATGTCCATTGGTTTGGTTGGGTGCAGCACAGATTATGCTGCTGGCTGCTGGTAATGTGCATCAGCAGTCATTGCAATTTGTAAGTTCAGCATGACCTTTGTTCTGGGTTCAGTTTTCCGTCTGTGTTCATTTGGACTAAGTGTTTTGATGAATGAAGATAAAGTATTTAGATCAACTAGTCAATATGTTTTCCACTGATAATTCCATATTAATAAGTGCTGATGGTTAGTATCTTTAAGGTCTACTGACAATCTGATTGAAATCAATGGCAGTTTTGCCTCATTTAGTTCAGTGGGAGCAAGAATGGGTCTTTAACCAGCAGAAAATTATAAACGCCAGTCTCTGTTCATGTGTCATTCAGTATGAACAAGGGGTTTTATGATCCTGTCAGGCTGAAAAAATTCCTTTTCTTCTTTAATAACAAAGCTGCATTTAGCTGAAGTAATCCCTAGGTAGCCTGTTAGAGGTGTTCCAGCTTTGTTATTCCCAACAATACAGAATGTGGCCACTTGCTGATTCTACTTAAGTAAGTAGTTGCTGCTGCTCAAAATAGCTTCGGAGACTGCTGTGCTGCTGAAATTCTACTGCAGACATCCTGCATTAACCTAGTTACCTTGAATTTTCATGTGGAATTCAGATTTTATTTTAATGCTGTGGAGTACCTGATATTAAATGCGTTGTGCAGTTCCTTTTTCCAGAACCAGTGACAGCCGTGACGTTCCATGGCAATGAAGAGGCCAGGGATTGTGAAAGCATCCTCCATCTTTGATTATACATAGCTCATTGGGATCTCATCCTGTGTTCTGGACTGCCTGCCTTTTCTTAACTGTAAAAATCACACTGTCGTTTTGAGATTTGCTCTTCTGCGTAGTAGCCTACTAGAAAATGGAATGGTAGCTTGATAAGAGAACTCTTCCAGGATATCCTCTTAGTTTTGTCCCCAGGTACCCACCAGGAGAAATGAGCTGTGAAGTTTGAACAGGAGTTGAATAGGTCCAGGTCCTGTCTGACCAAATGACAGAATGTCGAAAGGGGACTGACAGCTTCTCTATAATCGTTGGTATAAAAGCAAAAGGAGAGAAGAAAGAGAAGGAAAGTCCACAGAAAGCCTGGTCTCTCAGCTAGATTTCCAAATTGCGTAGGGCTTTAAAGGTCAAACCCAACACCTTAGGTTAGTACCTCCTTAATTACTAGGAGACAACCTTTAGAGCACAGGAGTAGCATGCTCTTGGCATTACTCAGCAAGTGTCTGCATTCTACATCACTTCATGCTTTCAAATATTCCTGAAGTACAGCAGGATATTGGTAGGTCATTAATCTACCCTTACAAAGGTAAATAAGTTTTGCCTCCAAGAGAAACATTCTTACCATCTGTACAAAATACTCGTGGTGCTGGGTCATGTCAGTGATCTGCAAAGTCAGGTTAACACTGCCAGGTTTCGTACCATGATTAAGGACTCTGGTGCAATGACTGGCAGATTTTCTAGTCATTTTCAGCTGTTGACCATTACTCTTCCCATTTGCTCTTGAATGAAACTCCGCATTGCTTTCACATACCTTCTAAGCGTGTTCTCTGAGATAACAGACATGTCTGAAAATCGGTAAAGGAGAAAAGAAAACCTTCAATCCATTCGAACAACCTTTTTTGGTTGCTTGGGTTTTTTTTCATTTTACAATGGTAAATTATATATTTTTATATTTATATTTTTCCCTGGTAATTTATGTTTTTCCACCTTCTTTTGGTTTCCTTTGATTACAGGGTAAAATCATTAATTCTCTGCACCAATGTATTAAAGAGTGACCAGTTGCAATAACATTCTCGTTGGCTATTGGTTGCTTCCTACTTGTCCTATTACTTTTGCATATTTGTTTTTTTCTATGTAAATATGAAAATAATTGTTCAGAACAATTTAGAACATTAAAAGATCTGATTTTGTATTCCTGCCTAGTGTGTGCATATCTTTACTCATGCAAGTAAGCCTGGTCAATGGACAGTATTTCTGCATATTCACCTAGAAACTTAAATAAAAAAAACCTCTGCTTGAACCTCGCTTGTGGTTAGTCATTGCTTTGTTAGGCTTGATTTCCAATAATATTTAGTTCTTGCACTTTATATACAAATTATTATTTTAATGATCCTTAAGTTTAATTTTGTGCAAATCAGATATGGGGGTGTTTGCTGCCTGGTTTTCATTGTCAAATCAGTTTATGTGTCTCCTTTTAAAGCTGATTTCAACAAACAGGTTCAAAACACTTAGATCAAGAATATGCTCATTTACAAAGATTATAATTGATTTTTTGGCCCTGTTTTTAATACTTTGCACTGTAAATGACGTCCCAGTGGAGAATAATCACCATACAGATGTTTGAAAGCTCCTTCCTGCCGAGTGTGGTAATTGAAGTCTATAAAGTGTCACCAGACTGCACGTTGTTTCTAATTAGTACAAGGCAGTTTCTCTTAGCTTTGTATAGTTTTACTGGCCTCTTTCCGTCATTATTCTACCAGCTGGCTAGTAAATCTTGTCAGTTACTGAAAAAACAGATGAAAAGCATGAGATTTTTCTGGACGGTTCGTAGTGTCTTGCTTTCCTTTACCAGTAATCCCAATTTTTGTATGGTTTGATGCTGAGTTTCTGAAGCGTGCTTTTAGCTCCAGCTGGGCTGATACTATGACATCGTTTGAAAGGCTCTTGATCTCACGTCACCAGGAGAAACATTAGTGCAACAATAAATTTCTTTCCTCATAACAGGGCCTTTATGATTGTGAATCTAATTTGTCTATTTTCTGAAAAAGGAACTTTTTTAGTCACTGCTCGATGGCTGGATGTTTGTGGCAGACTGTTTCCCAGGGTATACTTGAAACAATCAACAGTGGGACGGAAGTGGGTAGATACAAGAATTTTTTTCTGTTGAAAGGAGCTCAAAAATCTGTGCAAAATCATCGGGAAAAGAAGCTTTACTGCCTCTTTCAGCTTCCCTGTGTGAGTGTACTCGGGTACAGGTCAAATCCTGAGGTCCTTACGGAGGGTTGGATTGTGCCACCAAAACTGTACCTCCCTCTAGTAGGTTAGTTTAGCCTAGAGTAGTGTCCCTGTATTTCCTCATGTCATGCTGCAAGCTCTTTTTTTTGCCTTAAATAACCTGGGACGATATAGGACTTTAAAAGAGAGAGACAGAGGTAGAGACTTTGCAGGTGCTGGCTGCTTTCTCCAGGCACCCATTCTAGGCAGTTGGAAGACTGAAAGAAGAATTAGGTTGCTTTGTGATAAGACTCTGAGGCAGGACTCCTGGTGATGGGTGTTTTTTTTAAAGTGAAATTTGAATTTCTCCCTTACATGTGGTGAATGCCGCCTCTGAATTTTCAGGTAGCACATCCAAAATTTGTCATGATGCATTACTTACAAAATTTTTTGTTGATTCCAATTGAATGACACTCCAGGAATGTAGAAGTCCGCATTTTGCTTGGAAATTGAGGAGGTTCAAGAACACCTATGTGAACAGCAGACAGACAATAACTTGTTGAGCTAACATATATATATTCTAAGGCACCAGACTAAGATTTAGGAGGCTGATTTGATCCTCTCCAAATGATGGCATCCAGAGACAATAATTTTGTTTCTGCAAAAGTTCTGTGTTTGGGAAGAAAACAATACGTAATGGCTATGGTCTGGAGAAGGCCTGTAGTGTAAATAATTACAGAACTCCTCCTTACTGGTTTCAGTGGAAAGTATGCTTAATACTGACAATGTATTTAATACAACATTGCTTCACGCTGGACCCTCCAGTTAGTGCAAACTGCGTAGAAGCAAACCGCTTTCTCCCATGACTTAGCTGCTAATTGTGCAAGCTCGTTTGAGGCTGTTAAACTAAACCCAGCTGTATTTGGTCTGGGGTGATGTTTGTAGCAAAGTCCAGTAAAGCGTAGCTTTGTGCAATAAAAAGAGTTTATTTGGTATTTATGGAAACAATGCGAAATAAAAATACTGTTGTAGCGAGCCTGTTTCTTTCAGGGTTAAGAAATGGTGCCTGGGTCTGCATCTGTCCCCTTCCCTGCAGTGCAAGGTCTAGTGGTGACAGCAAGCTGGTGCCAACCCAGGGAATGTGATGGCTCTCCCCACTCAACCAGCCTTTGGCAAATTTTCCAGCATCTACTCTGCGGTTCCGACTTGGGAAAAACTTTCCCCTTGTCATGGTCCTTTGAACAACTAACCAATGTGTTTCTCTGCTGCTTTGCCTGGGAGAAACCTGTCAACACCTTTTCTTTTCATTCTGTATTTAATGGATATGTCAACATTGCTTAATGGAGGATGGTGAAAAGGTGTGGTTTGTAGTTAGCTCTGAACGTGGTGGCGTGTCCCGACAGCCACGTCGTGCCCGCTAAGGTTGTTATGTTGGCTCCGATGTCAGTTCAGTCAGTGCTAGCTCAGACACTCGTCTGCAGTGCTCTTCTGCAATGCATAAATACACCCTCATGTAAATATCGACTACGTATCCATCATTTATAATTACAGTGGGATTAAAATAGACTTGAGGCTTCAGTTGGCCTCATGCCTCCAAGCTGCTGTATTGCAGCAAAGGCTGCTCTGCTTTGAGAGCACAGCAATAATTACTGTGGGCTGCGTTTTAACAACCTGCGATGATTGTAAGGCACTGCTTCAAGGGTATTGGGAGGGGGTTGGAAGCCTTGCACTTCTTTCAAGGGCTTAGATGTCTAAATGTTATCTGTGTGAGCTGCAAATTAGCAGCTCTCAAACTATAGGGCTCCAGGAGGCATGGCCTTGGGGAAGTTGCCTGCAGATTTGTGAGCCATCACCATATGCTTTGAGGGCCCCCTGATCTGGGGAGGCTCCCAAGAAGATTCCTGTAGGTCTGTCTTTGTAGAGGAGACAGAAATCTGACCTACTGATGTTTGTTTTTGCAGACTATTTTATTTTTACCTTTTCCGCTTTAGTGATATGCTGCAGAAGCTGTATTCTGCATTCAACCTTTTGGTGAAGAAGGAATGATTGCGTTTATAGTTAAAACATCATGTTCTCCAGTTCTGAACACAGGGGAAACGGTTCGAGTTCCTACTTGCAATGTTGTATTATTAGGCTGGAAAAAGCTTTTAGGGCTGTTTTACATAATTACCGGGTTACCTGCATGCCTGCTACATTCCTGAGTAGGGAAAAAATTTGAAACTGCCTGACCAGCAAGCAGTTACTATTTTAGACACTGTCCGTAGCATTTGTAATATATGCTGCTCTAGTCCTGTTATGTAATTGATGTCCTTTGGGAATATTCCAAAATAGAGATGTTTATTTCCTGAGGCTGTTAACAGTGTTTGAAGTTTATCAGACACAGACTGGGGAAAGGTGCATTGATTTTTAATGTTAACTAATTTTTTTTAAATGAGTAATTATAGAAATATGATGCATTTAAACTTGAGAACAAATTTATCATTGGGTTTTGCATGCTCCAGCTATCTAGAATTCAGTCTTTCAGGGCCAGGAATTCCTCTAGTTCCTGATATAATAGGGTGATTTAACATGCTCTTCATTTTAAGCACAAGTAATACCATCTTTCCTCACATTTATTTAGTTGGATACACGCACGTGTGTGTGCATATATGTAAGAATAAAGACTTTGGCCTTTCATGAAGCGGATCTTATGAGATGAGCTTTCAGATCAATGTGAAGTTGTGTAAGCCACTACTAAATTTTTATATTATGTTATTATTTCCACACTCATATCAAACCTAAAAGCAGTGGGGTTGATAGTGAAGCTGATACACAACAGCTGTCCTGTTCATTTTTACACCAGCTGAGGAGCAGCTTTTGGTGTTCTATCAGTAGTAGCAACCCATGTTAACGCCAAAAAAATCTGACTTTTCTGGTCTTCGGATCGTTACATAAACTTGCTGAAGAGATCTTGATGCAAGCAAGAGCAACTAATTGCATGATCTTTGAGCTTGGCTTTAGTTTACACACTTAAACCAGCCACGCTACCTTGATAATTCTGAGAGGTCACAAACACTCATTTGCAAGGCTATGCAGAATGGATCTAATATATTATTATGTGTGTGATCTTCATCAAAGAAGTATTAGGCACTCCCGGAAGTCCCACCGTTATATGATCTTGTGACAGACCCAGAGGCAAATTCGGAGCTGTCAGCTGAACTGCCTTTGGAGCCTGCCAAGCAAACAGATGCGAATGTTAGCTGAGTATCTACGCGGCTTGGCATCGAGCTCCCATGACAGCCAACAAGCCCTGTATGTGACCTTAGCTTGCCGATCTGCGGCTGGGAGTCACAGAGGAGATGTCCACTGATGTATGAGTTAGAGCTGTATGTTGCTCACGGTATTTGGATGTGGTTGATTTGGATCCTGTAGTCAGTGCCCGATCAGTAGATTTAAACACTGCCATCTATTCTCGTGCATTAAGACTGAGAGAAGCAGATGCAGTTTGTTTTCCCTCTGCTAGCTGTACAGGCTCTGGAGCCCCTTGTACTCTGGGAAACCCCCAACTCTGCCAGCTGTAGCAGAAAACCGTAATGTAATTTGACATAGCAGAGTGTGAGCATAGTTGCTCTGTGTGCTACACCGATTCCTATGAGTTGCAGTGACTAAGTACATCTGCCTGAGTAAACTGAGCGTTTGGGAGCACCGCGACCAGCTGGCACAGAGAGGCTTGTGCCTGTGAGGGTGACATTGCAACGTTTCCAAAAAATCGTGGCTGCATGCATGCTACTTGTTGAGAAATGTCCCCAGCTCGTGATAACCCCTGAACCACGCCGAAGTGGTGTTCGGGGCAGAGCAATTTATCACAGCCAAAAGCCTGTCAAGGTCCACTCTTAGCCATTTAACAGCATGAATCATAGCACTGCAAAGCCTAAGAACATCCTGGCGCTCTCCTTCATTTACTAGCGCCGATATGGCTGCTGTGTCTCTGCCTTCCTTGTCATCACTCTGTGCTTAAAGACGCTGGCTCTAGTCCAGCTCCCAGCTCCAGCCCTTCACGATTTTTAAGACTATATCCCTTCCCCCCCGCCCCGCTTCACCCAAAAGCCTTACTCACTGGGCTTTGTCTTCCTTGGAGCACGCTATTGTGAGGCCTTGTTTGTTAGGGCCCCATCAGTATATTCATTTAACAACATGCATACTCATTTGAACTGAATACAGGAACATTTAAGTCTCTAGATGAGTGATTAAGGCCTTTATTAAATAGAAATGTTTTGCTGAGCCACCGCCTGGATTATCTGTCCCTTAGTATGTGTACAATCAAAACTGCTTCTCTGATTTTGGATAAAAACTCTGGAGGATCTGGTTTGTTTTTTCCTTTGTGTAAAATGGGAATGCTAACATCTCCTTGCTGACTTCCGTGGGTTGCTGGGGGGTTTAATGCCTGGAAAGCGCTTTGAACATGAGAACTGCTGTGCAAGAATTACTGAGAGCTTTGCTTCTGGAATTTAATTGCTCAGTTAAGGGGGAACAAAAAAAAAATTAATTCAGAACCAGCTGGCAGTGAAATTCTATTGAAGTTTGTATGTCATCCATGGAAAACAGCATTCATATTGAATCTGGTTATTCAGGATTGTGTTTTAAATTTTGGATGGCTTTTCATTACTCTTTGATATATTTTAAATTAATGATTTTCCTTTAAAATTCTAATTGAGTGGGATTTTGTCCTTGTTTTATAATAGCGTTTTAGCAAAACTTGATGTTTGCTTATTGCAGATCACTGCAGTTTTTATGCACAAGCATAATCACTTCTGACAGTGAAAGGAAAATTAGTATATTTTAATAATTTGTGCACTTTCCATTTTTGGCATTTATTTGCTCCAAAATGAGGGGTGAGGTTCAAGGTCTTTTTATGCTCTCAATAAAACCCGGTTGCCTAGCATTTTTAACACTTGGCAGCACCATTTCTAATCTGTCTATTGCTGGCAGCCAGGCTGTGGAGCTCCTCGGTGGGAAGGAACATGGAGCTGAGCAGGAGCTCCCAGCTCAGACAGGCTTCCGTCTGTGAGTACCAGTTTAAACCCTGCCCTGGAAATTGTAAATATGTAATGTGATGCCCGTGGCGGTTTTTTCCTTTTTGCCCTTCAGTGCTGGTTGGTAAGAGGAGTGGACTGGCACATTTCTTAATTGCACTAATGTTAATGAAGTGGAGTGTTTAAAGCCTGTTGCTGAATCCTTAGCTTAGATGACTCTCTTATCTGACAGCAAACACAGAAAGAAAGGAGGAAAGAAGGAAGGAAAGAGAAAGAAAGGTCTTGCTGCATTTTTTCCTTCCCCCCTCCCTGAAATCTCAACAGAGTAAATTACTAGCATGTGTTACACAGTGTAAACTGTGCTGAAGCTTTTAGGAGATGTGAAGTTTAGAAGCTACTGTGCACATCTTTATGCTAAAATAGAGATCTACAGTGTTTTCTTAGTGTTGCTTGTAAGACTAGCTATGAGCAGTGTTACCGAGCGGCTTTGATTTGCCGAAGGTGGAAGGCTTTCTAGTGAGTTTTCCCCGCTTGCTCAGGTTGGTCAGGACAGAGGGGTCAGTGCTTGCCAGGCTGAGCAGCTCCGGCGATGCCCGGGGACTGAGGTGCCCGCTGGCAGCGGGGCTGGGGTCAGCGTACAGGACTACACCAAGAGGCTGCTCCATCACTGCAGGTCATGCAGCACCACTATCCAGCAGCCCCTAAATAGGTATTAAAAGGAGTTGTGGAAAGCTTTTTATCTGTCCACTGAGTATTTCAGATTGTGAAGGCACAAAGCAGTGCACTTCATCACTTCAGCGAGGAGAACCGTAACGTTAATTAGGCATTCTGCAGGACTAAGGACTGAAGCTTTGCAATGTGTCACTGATCTAAGCAGGTCACCTTGAACAGGAAGAAACTGAAGTACGTGTAAACTGTAGCCAAAACTCTGAGAAATGTGTCCTAATTTTCAGCTACACCACATCTGACAAATGTTCCTTGACCTTATTTACTACTGAAGCAGTGGGAAACCTTCCATTTACCTGGGTGGGCAGAAGGTCAAGTCTCTTTGGCCTCCTTTCCTGGAGGCCTTGTACTCTGCAGGGGGTAGATGGGTGCCAGAACCTCTGAAATAAGGACTCTGAGCTTTTAAATTAGGGATAAAAATGGGGGGATCGCTTTATGAAAAACTGAGTTTCAGTGGCTTGTATTCAGTATGAAGTGGTTTTTTAGCACAGGGCACAGAACCTAGTTAATCTATTTTACATATTTGTCCTGTAGGCAAAATTTTTTTTTTCACATTGACTGTGCTCTAATAGTTGGGTGCCATTTCCTGATGTTCTAATTCGAGAAATTCAGCTAGAAATTAGCATGTGATTAAAAAGCTGTTGCAAACATTTTCTAAGCTCTTAAAATAAATACATACAAAAATATTGGAGAGAAAAAAACCAAACTCTATTAAAGCTCGAGGCTAGAAACAGTAAATCACAGTGGTCATAGGTGCTCATAGAGGGGTGCAAATTTTGGATTTGGTTTTTAGATTCTGTTTCAAGTAAATTCTCTCTTTGAGTGGGTGCTGAACCTACATTCCAGTATTCTGAGTGGGAAGGTGCTTTCCTTGGTCCCTGAGGACACAGGGATGCATGGACCTGTGAAACCTAGCAGTATCGTGATGGTCTCATGATCGGCCAGGGCTGATGCAGGCCACTGAGGTGAGTACGTGTAGCATTTTGAAAATCCGTAAATTGGAGATTAAAGATGGAAAAAAGGGAAAGATTTGCTCAGTGCTTGCCAGGATTTACGGTTAGGAAATTTGTTGCTTCCTTTTTTTTTTATTTTGTTTTTTCAAAACTATTGTTTGCTGCCATCCCCAGTGAAGTGTTCTTGTTTCAAGTAGCCTTTCAAGAGCTGTTCAGTATTCGACCCTGTGGTTTTGGATTTCACATCAGGAAGAGATTGTTATCCTCAGGAGGAAAGGTGATATTTAGCCCGATAAACTTCCGTGTTCTTGCTTGACAGGATTGAATGGAGCTGTTTGGATTTTGCCCTCAGTATATTTGTCCTTGCTAGCAATGAAGCCAGGCAAGGTGTCAGTTAGGAAAACAGCTACATAAAGCACAGTGAACACACATCTCTGGATTTCATTCTCTTATTGACTGATCACCCTGTTTCATGGATCCCTGAAGCATTTAAACTGTTAGCATCTATGTTCAAAGTTTGCTTTGGCCAAGATCAGCTTCCTGTTGTGTTTTGTATTGCCCAGACATCTAACATGGAGCAGACGCCATTTTGCAGCGCAAACTCCATCAGGCTTTAAAGCCATAATAAAACAAGAAAGAAAGCAAAGTGAAAGATTTGCCAGGGTGACAGATAATCCCAGGGCAAAGGGGCAGATAGATCCTTCATTTCCAACTACTGCCTTACCTTCTGCTGTGGCATTTCCTTGTGCTCTTTCATGCTTTAAGCTCTCGTGTGTGCATATGCTCTCTCACGTATGCTCTTTTGCGCCCTTTCTCATGCTTTTGCTCTTTTAAATGTGTTTGCACACTCTCTGTCTCTTTCTCTCTCCATCTCATGCATCCTTGCTCTCTCTTTTTCTCTCGTATGGCCTTCTCATATGGCCTCCCAACTGTGTACTGACTCGAGCCCTGTGTTGCTGTGGTGACTTGGAGAGGTGATCAGGTAGTCTGTGTGTAGGTCCACAAAATGTCTTGTCTACCCAGTAGAGTGGGGTTGGCTTTCTGGTGTGTTGGCTTTTCGCATTGAGTTCCTGACCCAGCCGCCGTGGACAGTGTGCTGTGTGAGATTCTGCATTGTGTTTACTTGAATTTGGAGGGGTGGTGTCCAATGTTGTTCAATCCCTGGGTCCAAGATGTGAATAACACTTCTGTGAACCAGAATGGATGTGTGTTATGGAGACTGCTGCTTCAAGCAGGAATTTTTTCTGTTGTCAAGGATCTCTCTGCCAGCTATTTCAGAAAAGTACTCGTCTGACCCTGATACCTTTGAGGGTTTTGCATACCTTGTTTTCTAGCTGCTTGAGGAAACCTTTGAAACTTCAGCTAAAAAAAAAGGTAGCAGGCTTTTTCTTTCCATCCATTTTTTTCTTTCCCTTTTTTTTTTCCCAAGTCTAAACTAAATTCTGACAACACAGCTCACTGTAACAGCCTTCCCTTCACAAGAGATACTGTAATACTGCTCCTCTTTTATCTGCCATTTGTCCTTTTGTTTTATGGCTCTCTTTGTTGCAAGCTTCTTTGTTGTTTCTTCTAGATTATGCTCCTCAGGGACTTTTGCGTCAGTATGACTGAACATTGCTTGCAGCCATGCCAGATTGTGCTGTGATCTTATTGGATTTCTCAAACCAAGGTTAGGCCAGGTCAGAACTTGGTTGAAATAACGTAGACGACAAGATTGCCTGCTAGCCACTGGGAACACGCACAGCAAAAACCTGACCTAGATGCTGATTCACTCAGCTCAGGCCAACGGTGTTGCCATGCTGGTTGTGGTGGATGTGATGTAAAGGAGAAGTTCTGACCTGTTCTGCCTGTAGGATTTCACAGCTTTTTTTTTTCTCTTTAGAGTTGCTTGCAGTTTCTGACCAAAATACTGTACGAAGAGGAGTATAAGAGTGTTCAGACTTTGCTTCACTGAATGCGCACGAGGTGGAAAATGACATGCAATTATGCTAGATTGCCTCAAAATGATACAGATAAGGTTTTTCTAATTATTGTAAAGATATTTGGACCTGTTTGTGTTATATAGGAATAAGCTGTTAACAACCCTTAAAATAAACCTGTAAGAGACTAGAAAGTGAATGCTGAAAAAGTGTGTGATGGTGTGAAATAAAGGCCAGAATTAATCTGGGCCAACCTTTGTTTCATCCCACCCCACGCTGAGCCTGAGGGAGGGCTGCCAGAGGGTTCGTCTGCCTGCATCCGTCCTGGAACAATACTCATGAAGTTGAAGGAAGAGCAGTACAATCAGCTAGACATATCTTGATGTGCACAGATGTACATTGATAGACTTAGATCTATTAGAAAAGCTGAATACATCTAGCTAAGCAGCAGCTGCTGGGTACAACATAGCCATTAAGCACATTTAAAAAGTGTAAATTGTGAAGCTGCAGAGGAATTAGTTAATGAGGTACAAAAGGGCAGAGGTGACTGGAAGTCAGGGAATTAAATACTTCAGATTGGATCAGGAAAAACTTCCTGTCAGTTTAAGCTGTAGAGTGATGTGATGTCTTTCTGTGAATATGTAAAATCAGTCTAGGTAATGAAGTCTGTAATGTGTCGTACCTGCTGGAACAATTTTGTGTGGCAGGATGTGGAACAGATGGCCAGGTGTATAACCCCCGGAGTATTTTCATTTTTTGAAGGTTTTGGGTTTACTTTTCTCAGTCAGCATCTATGTTCAGTGTCCAAAGTGTGCTTTTTAGCTGAGTGAAAATGTTGCGCATTGTGACTTTTAAATGCAAATTTATATACATTTCTGCATAGACAAAATGAGGAATCTAAAAATGGAGTAGGAAGATCAATATTGGATAATTTAGGGTTTGCAGTCTGATTGGAAACATTGGTCCACTGGCACTTAGGTTACCCAGAACTGTTCTTAAAAGGTAAATTATCTCTGTCTCTGATAATCCTAATCCTTAGTGCAAAGCTTGGCACTGCCAGCAGAGATACGGAAGGAGTATGGCGGAAGGAGTCTTTCATCTCTGCCATCCCTTACCAGGGGCTTACTGTACATACAAATTCATCAGCTCTTCCATTGTGGGGCTTTTGTACATCCTGGAGGCGGTGAAATCTGGTAGTTCACTGCTCTGTACGCTCAGGGGGCCGTTCTCCAGGGGAAGAATCGGCAGGCCGGGACCGTAATGGCTGATGTTGCTGCAGCACTGAGAAGTATGTAGGGGAATGTTCTGCAGAAGGGTATGGAGAGCCTTGTTGATTGATTCTGTTCTTACCTCTGTCTTAGGAAGAGCCAGCCTGGCAAATCTTTTTTATGAAAACAGTATGACTAATGTGTGCCTGCTGAACAGATATGCTGGATAAGATTTTTTTTTTGGCTGTTGTTTTCAGCTGTTATTTACAGGATCGATAAAAGTGATTTTCCAATTCAAGGATAATTTTTTACCAACAAGCTGCATAGCCTCTAAGGTCAGAATATCGGATCTCTTCTTTCTCAAAACAAGTTAATTTAAAAGTGATAGGTAGTTTCCAGTTCAGAAATAGTTTTTTCTAATGGAAAGGAGGGATGCATCTGGAAGAAACACCTTGAGAGGAAGAGAATTTTGCCTCAGAACAACATCATTACACACTGCCCACAGATACTTAATGTTTTAGCTGATATTCTTTAAACAATAATCACTTAACTGCACACAATGTTTTAATGACAAATGCAATATAATAACAAAATGCAGAGCTGTTTTATTATAACCAGGGTTCATTTAGTATTGACGTCTGTGCAAATACTCCTGTGGGCTTTACTGGGCGTTGGCTGATGCCCTCTCTAAAGTGCAATATAATATTTTGTGAGCATAGAGAAGAATATTTCATGCCATTGTGGAAGGATTCCAGGCCAGTAGCAAGTGTATTCACACATAGAAGTTCAAATGCCATTCATTCCCTTTGCACAGTTATTTTATCTGATTCTTTTGTGACCTGCTGGGAAAATCATGTATATATTACACATGCACATGCATACACACACAAATACACACATATTTTAATAGACAGTACATTCCTCCCCTCTACTTTTACCCTTCTACCCATTTGCACACTTAAGGTAGAAGTCTCCATTCTAAAAGAACTCTTAGTATGAGACTTCTGCAGTTCTGCCAGTATGGTTGGGGTAGGATACAGGTTTAAAGGCGTAAATTCGTGCAGGTATCATTTTGAAAGCAGGAGCCCACACCTAGTATCAATATGAATTTTGCAGGATAAGAACAAAATAGCCAAGAAATACTCTTCAACTGGAAGCACTACAAATGAACTTTAGATGCCAGAAAATCTGATTTGATTTTTAGATTTTTTTTAAAAATGCAATTTTTTTAGGTCAACCTCAACCAATCCCCAGCCCCAGAGCATCACCAACCATAAGCAGAGTCTCTCTACTCTTCCTGTACTCTAATAAGAGTAGGGCTTTTGGGATAATTACCTATAAAATACATAGACTGTGGAAGTCCACATAAAATCAAATGTTATTAGCTTTGAGAAGCTTTGGGTTCAGGCCCAAAATCTTGTAAGTTGTCATGTTCCATTTTTCTCAAAGGCTACACATCCATACATTTTATTCAGCCAAAAAGAAAATGACATAAACACTTTATGATTCCCCCTTCCTCCTTCATATATGTAGTACATGGAGAAAATAAGGAGGAAGGTTGGTTTGTTTATTTGGTTTTGTTGTTGTTGTTTTTACAACAGGTTGGAAAAGACTTCTAAGATCATCAAGTCCAACTGACAACCCAACACCACCTTGCTTACTAAACCATATCCCGAAGCGCCGTATCTACATGTTTTTTGAACACCTCCAGGGATGGTGACTCCACCACCTCCCTCAGCAGCCTGTTCCAATGCCTGACCACTCTTTCAGTAAAAAAGTTTTTCCTAATGTCCAATCTGAACCTCCCCCTGACGCAACTGGAGGTCATTGCCTCTCATCCTGTCACTAGTTACTTGGAAGAAGAGACCAGCACCTGCCTCACTACAACCTCCTTTCAGGTAGTTGTAGAGAGTGATAAGGTCTCCCCTCAGCCTCCTTTTCTCCAGACTAAACAGCTCCAGCTCCCTCAGCTGCTCCTCATAAGACTTGTTCTCTAGACCCCTCACCAGCCTTGTTGCTCTTCTCTGGACACGCTCCAGCACCTCGATGTCTTTCTCGTAGTGAGGGGCCCAAAACCGAACACAGTACTCAAGGTGCAGCCTCACCAGTGCTGAGTACAGTAGGATGATCAGCTCCCTACTCCTGCTGGCCACACTGTTCCTGATCCAAGCCAGGATGCTGTTGGCCTTCTTGGCCACCTGGGCACACAGCTGACTCACGTTCAGCCGGCTGTCGAGCAACACCCCCGGGTCCTTTTTTGCCGGGCACCTTTGCAGCCACTCTTCCCCAAGCCTGTGGCATTGCATGGGGTTGTTGTGACCCAGGTGCGGGACCCAGCCTTTGGCCTTGTTGAAACTCATACAGTTGGCCTCAGCCCATCGATCCAGTCTGTCCAGATCCCTCTGCAGAGCCTTCCTACCCTCAAGCAGATTGACACCAGCTTGGTGTCATCTGCAAACTTACTGAGGGAACACTCAATCCCCCTGTCCAGATCATTCATAAAGATATTAAACAAGACCGGACCCAAAACTGAGCCCTGGGGAACACCACTTGTGACCGGCCACCAGCTGGATTTAACTCCATTCACCACCACTCTCTGTGCTCGGCCATTCAGCCAGTTCTTTATCCAGCGAAGTTTGTTTGGTTTCTTTTTTCTTTTTATAGCCAGGACAACAATACGATGGTGAAGATTTCCTAAAAAAATTTAAAAATTCAATTTTTTTTGTTTACCACAATTAGGGTAAAGTTTTTTTCTTTTTTTAGATGGTGAATTGTTTATAACTTTCCAGTGGAAAGGCATTTGGATGGGTGTGTTGCTGATGAGAGCTACTGGCAATAGAAGCTTTCTAACACTCAACTGCTAGTTTATTAACAGAATATGCTAGTTTATTAAAAGAATAATAGGAACAGATGTTTTCAATTCATGAAATGTATCAAGTAAATGGTACATCCACTTGTTATTTCAATTCCTTTGAATTTTAGTGAACTTATACGGGGCTAGGTTTTCAAAAGAGCTAGCCCACTACCGCCTCATTGTTCTCACTATAAACTGATGGATGATGAACGTGTTTGAAACCCACAGCTTTTTATGCCTAAAGGGGAGCTGTTAACTACTGATGCTTCTAAAAATCTGGCCCATGTTTCTGCTGAGTGAATACTGATCATTATAGAGGATTCATACGTGCAGTCTCTGAGTAATACCCTGCATTTGTCTGTGAATGTATACATGATGGCTTCTTAATTTACTATTGCACTAGGCATTTTAATTTAAATTATGCTAATAGTGTAGGATTAACTGTGGATTATGATTCTAGCATTTACTGTCATAGCAGCAGAAGAACCGTTTTTTTTTTTGCTCCTACTGTCTTTCTCCCTTCTCATCCTGATGTGTAGCAATTTGTACTGAAGAACGGCCTCAGGTTTTGATGAGGTTTCTTGTTTAAGCTGATGCTGTTGTTTAGGGAAAGGGAAGTGTTGAAAATTAGAAAAAGAAGAAACTGGAATCTTTTTATTTTCTGATGATACATTTTTATGGTGCTGAAATGATTTACTGAAAATGATGATTTGAATGGGCTCTTGCTAGCATTGCACAGTAAGCAGTTCTAGTTTTGCCTTCATTCCTCTGTGGTAGGACAGGCTACCTGTGCTTCGCTTTTGCACTCTTGGTTCAAACACATATATGAGAAAACTAGTGCTAGGTGGTTATATTAAAAACCCTCATAAAGGGTGAAGAATAAATAACACACGCAACAGGACAGAGAGGTAATATTGGTCCTTGCTAGAGGAAATAGCAGGAGGCCAATGTTGTTGCTATCTCCAGTATGGAAAAAAGCTTTGTAGCAGCCTGAGATTGCTCTTCTTGAAGCATAACCTCTCCAGAGATCTCCTCCACTCCCAAACTGCAGATGTGCTGGAAACACAAATTTGCCTTGTTATGTTTGCACTCGTTGCATTGTGTAGCAACCTCAGATTGTAATGGCATGCAGCCTGTTTGCATCGGTGACTTGCTGTTGAATTCATCTGTATTCCTTCAGATCCCTCATTTGTTGCATTTTTTGTGGAGTGCTTTGTATTTATAATGCCTTTGTGTTGAAGTAGCAGTCTAAAATCTACCTTTTTTCTCTTTTTCCCTCCAGCTGATATTATTTCTACAGTTGAGTTCAACCACACTGGAGAACTGCTGGCTACTGGTGACAAGGGGGGTCGGGTTGTTATATTCCAAAGGGAACCTGAGGTATGTGAGTTACCAGCGTAGTCCTTAACAGCTTGCTAAAACCCGGCTTTATTGTTAATACTTTAATTGGATCTAACTAACAAACTTGTTTGTAATCTCAAGACTCAATAAAACAGAATGTCACCTCTTTGGAGAGTTAGTGAAATGGGGTAAGGATCTTTTACTTGGAAGTTTGCTGTCCCAAACAAAAAAACTACTTCAAAGCTCCAAAATTCTAACCTAAGAAAAAAGAAGTTTGTTTTTTGGTTTACTTCTACATTACTTTAATAGCTTTTGCCTGTTTGATGGAACTATTCCATTTAAAACAATGCATTTGCTGTGATACCTTTATGTTTCACTTTTAAACTCAGTCCATCTGCAGTATCTTTTGTAGAAAGTTTCCCTGAATAATTGACAGTTCTTCAAAAATTCTGCATTTTAATTAAATGTTGCTTCAGTACTTACTGGAAATTTAATTCCTGTAGAAACAAATCTGTCAATATCATGCTTTAAATGAGAAATTAAATTACACTTTCAATATTTTTATATTTATAAGGCTGCTTATACACCTTTCCTATGAGATGGAGATACACTTCTGTCATAAACCACATTTTTTTTGCTGTTCTTATTCTCTGTAGAGTAAAAATGAGCCTTACAATCAGGGGGAGTACAATGTTTACAGCACTTTCCAGAGCCATGAACCTGAATTTGATTATTTGAAGAGTTTGGAGATAGAAGAAAAAATAAACAAGATCAAGTGGTTACCACAGCAAAATGCAGCTCACTCACTTTTATCAACAAATGGTAAGATAGTTGAGAGCGTAGAGGACATACCAGCATTCTGCTTTTGTGCATTTTACTGCTGACTGTATGTATTAGTTCATTTGAATCTACTGTTTTAGTGATTTCCTCTTTCAGAGTTTAACAAGACTGTCATGCTGGCTCTGATACCTGTTATTTATGTATTTTATTCATAGTCATAGGGTTTTTGCTATTGACTATTCATAGACATTTAGAGAGCTGTCCATTTTTCCTATTAACGTGCAGTGCCAGCCTGAAATAAATTTTGTGACAAAGGCATCACCTTACTCGGCAGCTGTGTTTCGCTGGGGAGTTAGAATTTAGTCTGCTGTATTTGTCATAACTTTTATTCGTTGTAGATGTGTAAATGAATGTAGGTGAGAGAGAAGAATGTCTTTTCATTCATTATCATCAGAATGGTTTATTTAAGTTCTAGAGAGTTACACAAATCTTTGGAAGGCAGTAGGAATAATAATAGGATATTGACACTGGCTCATCTTTCTAACATGCTTAAGGCCTATTGATTAAAAAAATGAAGGATTATTGCTAAGAGGGGATATGCAGATGTGACATAGGGGGAAGAAACTGAATGAAGCCTAAGACACACAGGTGTCATTTAGGAAACATTTGGACACCCACAACCTTTATGACTGTTGGTGATGCACGAGACAAAAATAGCTGATTTTAAACCTTAGATCTTGTTGTAATTAGAAAATAATCTTTCTTGTAGAAGTTTGAGTGTAATTGGGAATTGCTGATAGAAAAACAGTGTAATCTCACCAGAAAAACAGTGTAATCTCACCTTTGGGAATTAACGCTTTAGAGCAAAGTGATTGCTTCTAGTTAAAATTTATAGCTATACATAATATTTACATTAATTCACAGTAGATAGCAAATTATTTTATGTCTCAGTCTGTTTTCCTTAAAGTTGTCTTCTGACTTTTTGGGGGCACTGTTGCAATATTTGAAATGAAACATATCTGTTATAGCTAGGTGATCTGTGCTGATTTAACGATCCATCAGCTAGTTAGGAAGTTTGAGAGTTTACTTCTGCACTTCTCCCTTGGTCAACATATCCCCTCTACTTCAGATAACTTTAACCAAGAATGACTGCTAAGTGTATGATACAAATACACATTAGTAAAAATAAATCTCTCCCTTGTCATTGTAAAATTTGTTTTTTGGAAACTGAGGAATACAGACCAGTCCTCAGATGCGCTGCTTTTACGGTTGGCCTAATAGACCTTTATGTCAGTTTTCTTGTTAATATATAATATGGGAGAGCAGAAAGGAAGAAATAATCAGTCTTAGTGTTGCTATGGGTGAATTCAGTTGCAGCCAACACTGAGCCAGCCTAGGACCTGGCAAAATACTCTGGCCTCTGTTTTTCCCCCTGCTTAATTCTGGAGCATCCTGGGAGACCTGTTTCTGATGAGGAGAGCAGAAGTGGTGCCACTGGTGTAGCCTTTGGATTTGGGCTTTGAATTACAAAACATTTTTGTGTGTCAAGGAGGATTCCTAGCTTCCTGGCACAGCAGATTTGAAATCTGAAGACTGACCTCTTGGCATACTCTTAAAGGTATTTTTAACTTTAGGATACAGAAGACCCATGTTGAATTCATCGCTGTCTCACAGATTACCTGTGAGAAGTCATTGACACTGTATATCAATTCCATGCCTATGAAAGGGGATAATAGTCTTTTTCCCTAACCTGTAGAGAATTAAGGCATTACCTGTCACACATGCTCATTTTGGGCAGGTTGTAGAAACATCTTGAGTACTGGTTTATATTTGCTCGTTTCTGAGCCTGATATTTTAATGCAAGCTTTGCTGATAGTTCAGGACCTAAAGCACATTTTTGATGAGAAGAACGAGAACTGTGAAACAGCCTCCTTTCTTTCCGCAGGCACGGGTGGACAGTGCCCAATGAATTTGCTGGTGGCAGGAGCATCCCTCTGATAGGGAACATGAGGGGAGACTCAGTCTAAGTCTCACCTCATATATGAGACTTGACAGGTCTGCACCTGCCCAAATCTGTTTCTGTCCTTCTAAGGAGGACTTTTGTCTGAGGCTGTTCCTGCACTGGTCACGTCTCTTAGAGGGGATCTTGGTTCCTTTCCAGTTTACACGTTACCAACAAGTCATCAGCTAAGCTTTGATTACAGCACCTTAATTAATGGAGACAGAAGGATACCACCAAGGTGTTCAAATCCCACTGGATATGCAGTGCTTGCAGTTAGCAAATTTCTGGTTTGTGTTGTAAACTGAACTGATTTTGTAGTATAATAATAAATTATTAGGATTCAGCGGTATCTTTTGTACCAGAATATATTGGGGCAACTTCCGATGTGAGTTACATTGGGTAGATCAGAATTTGGCCCACACAGATCCTTTCATCTGAAGATTTCAGACTACTTACCAGACATTAATTAATTTAAACTTCACAACACCCTTGAGACTGAATGAATACTGAACCTCACGGAGGTGTTTCTATATTTTGTGAAGTATAAGCATGCTTAGGATTTCTAGGGAGTATTTAAAGTCCAGAGGCAAGTGAAGGAGAAGAAAACCGACACCAACCAGTACCCTCAACCGCTAATAAAATGATTTTCGCTCAGGAAAGGGTTAGGTATATAGCCTATAGGCAATAGCAGTCAAGTCCAGCAATGGAAAATACACTTTGTGTTTTTTCTTACCATTCATTTTGCAGTTGTTGCATTTATAAATTTTAGAATAGATAAGCAGGAATGCACTATTTACATGTAATAACAATCCCAAGTACATGACATGGTCTATATGTATTTTTAGTAATTAATTAACGTGAGCAATACAAATGAAATGTTTTGAATATTTAAATGGAGATTTTCAGTTGCAGATTGAACTAACCTCTTATTCTATAGATGGATCAATTGTAGTGTTTTTGTTGCTTGAAAATTAGCATACCTGTATTGTTAGGAGATACATAATAGTAAAAACACTCAAAGTAGTGGAGATACTGAATTTAAAACACAGTATGTCAAAGTTAAAGTTGCTATTGAAATGCAAAGCAATTCATGTATACATATATCCTGCATTAAAAATGATTTGTACCAGCATTTGAAAGAAGTATTTGGATCACTGACACTGGAGAAATAATTATGCTCTGCTATGTACTTGGCAAAAGAGGTGTAAAGGAAGAAAGTGGGATGAAATCAGAAATGATGCAGGACCGGAGGTTAATGGAAGCTGTGGTGGCAGCTGAAGTGCAGAAGCTGTGGGAAGGCTTTGGCTGCTCTATGAACAGATGAGTGAAACAGCTGTTAGAAGCTCGAGGGCAGATTTTTTTGCAGGAGAGAGCTGGCATTGATTTTTCAGCTTAGGGAGTGTTGGGATTGGCAGGTCGGGAGGATGGCCGGAGTTCACAGAATCACAGAATCACAGAATAGTAGGGGTTGGAAGGGACCTCTGTGGGTCATCTAGTCCAACCCCCCCGCCGAAGCAGGGTC
>Ga0065711_1005097_pt1 | contig 21312 bp, 13 predicted proteins | sample Hoacrofraction12_FD_59098 | JGI IMG/M metagenome (GOLD analysis project Ga0065711, IMG submission 59098) | Hoatzin crop microbial communities from Cojedes, Venezuela - Epithelial fraction 12 v2 (version 2) | ecosystem: Host-associated > Birds > Digestive system > Esophagus > Crop | place... | reverse complement strand
AAAAAAAAAAAAAAAAAAAGAAGCCCCTCTAATCTAAAACAGAAGGTCACTTGCCTGTCACTGGAGATCTTCCAATACATTGCTTCTGCAGATCTATGTTCTTGAGAGGGTGCATGTCAGCACCACAGAAGCCAGAACCATCTTGTAACCTATGGGGCTGCACACATGACCTGTGTGGATTTTTGCCACCTTCCATGGGTCTTTCTCCCTGTATTGAACTACTCAATTCCCTGACTATTGCTCCTTTTAACACGTGACGCTGCAGTGTTCATATTACCATCTGTAAGTCCTATTTGATCAAGTAAAAGGAATGGAGGCAGCTGCCGAGGTATTGGCAGAGGTAGGATTAGACGGAAGGGGACTGGAGGAACCTATTAAAGTCTCCCCAGCCGACCTTCTGGTTCCAGTAAAGCTGGGGAACCAGACTATACATTTTTTTAATAGACAGTGGAGCAACTCATACAGTACTCACTGATTGTAAGGGACCTCTAAGTGAAATTAAAACTAGTGTAACTGGTGCCATGGGAAAAAGGACTCTAAGGTCACTTTTACAACCGATAGACTGTACTATTGGAAATGCTACAGTATCTCACTAATTTCTCTATATGCCAGAGTGTCCTTTGTCACTGTTGGGGCAAGGTTTGTTATGTAAATTAAATGCATATATAGCTATTTCTGAAGATTCTATTCAGTTACATATTCCTCCAGAAAATGCATGGGAAGCTCAGGTGTGCTTGCTGGCTAAGCAGAGTAACACGGGAGAAGATCTTCCACCCAGCAGTATCGCACGCTGCAATTCCTCCAGCATGGGCTGCAGCAACACCAGGACGACAAAAAATGTGGAACCAGTAAAGATCTCATTGAAACCAGGAGATCAGCCAGTAAGCCAGCCTGAGCACTGCAGATTTGCGCCCTCTGGTCCCAAACCCGTATTTTCTGCTCGCGTCAGACCCTGACGACAACGTTTGTTTCTCAGCGCTGGATTTAAAAGCTGCTTTCCTTTGCTTTCTGCTGGATTAACGGGGTCCGCTCATCTTCGCTTTCGAATGGGAAATCCCGAGCACCTGACGAAAGACCGAACCCTGCTGGACTCTACTGCTGCGGGGCGCAGCTGGCGGCCGCCCTCAGCCTCCTCAGCGCCCGGGTGGGAGCGTGGCCAAGCAGCCGCAACCGCCGCAGCACCGCCTCCCCGGCAAAACCGAGCCCTGCTATTGGCCAGCCGAGACCCCGCCCACCGGCTGACCCCGCGAGCCCCGAGCGGCCGTTGGGGATGGGCGCGCGCGCGGGGCGGCGCCTCAGGCGGTGGCGGTGCCCCGGGCGCGGTAGCCCGGCGCAGGTGGCCCCTGGATGAAGCTCCTGGGGTGTTTCTGCGTGTGCTTCAGCCGATGGGTGCGAGCCGGTCCCCCAGCTGTACCCGCGGACTTTGACCGTGCGGGCCGGGAGCTGGCACGGCGCAGCCTCTCTGCCTGGCTGCCCCGTGAGGGAGGCCTTGTGCTCCTCCCCTGCTTATGAACCCTGTGACTAATTGCAGTCACATCTGAAAGGGACAAAGGCCTCAAAAATTACTGCGTTTATGAGGGGTAAACATCCAGCTAGAGGAGAGCAACTGAGTCAGGACATTCGCATCATCCATGGACAGAGCAGGAGCTCAGCCACCATCTGTGCAACCGAGCAGCAGCTGGAATAACCAAGCAGCACTGATTTTTTTTCCCCCCCTCTGTAAGTCACAAGTGTCCTCTTAATGTCTGCAAACTCTCAGAACCTGTAAAGGATTGTTGTGGTATAAATACACGGGACCTGAGGTACCACTGCTACACACACAGCTTCGGGAAACGAAGCAAATGTACAAACAGCCTGTCTACACATGCTGCACCCGAACAGCTCCTGCAGGTTCCTGAGGCCTTGCAAGAAAGGCTGCTGAGTCATCCAAAGAAGGTGCTGAAGACAGAAGAAAAAGTAGTGGGTGAAAAAAAGCAGTGAGACTTTCTCTGGAAATCTTTCAAAGCAATCTTGCATAAAGCAGTAATAAAAAAGTAGTTATGAAATAAGAGTGAAACCTGACATAAGCAGAAAGGACAACAGTGAAATGAAAGTGAAACAAATTAATTTCTACAAATGAAGCCTGCAACTGAGGAAAGCTCCACTGTGAGCAGAATGCTGTAGCACGTCTCTGAGGGCACGATTTGAATTACAGGAAATTTTAGGCTGAGAAAGGACCTCTGGAGATACCTGGCTTCCATTTAAAAGTAAGGCATTAAATCAAGGGGCGTGTCAAGCCAAGTCTTGAATATTTCTATTGAGGAAGCTCCCACTACGTCTCTGTGCAATATATTCCAGTGTCTAATTGTTTTTACAGTGAAGAATATTTTTTCTTATAGCTGTACAGAATTTCCCCTGAAGAAACATGTTCCAATTGCCTCTTGTCCTGTGCACCCCTATGAAGAGGTAGTCCAAAAACCGTGGCTGGATCTCCCCTGAACGTTCTTTTCTCTAGGCTGAATAAACCCAGTTCCTTCAAACATGTGCCAGGCTCTCTAATCCTGTAAGAACCATGTTGGCCCCCCACTGGACCCTCTCCAGGGTTTCACTCTCTTTCTTAAGCTGTCCCGGACCAAAACTGAACTCAATAATCCAGGTGCTCTCTATTTGCTCCATTGTTTTGCTACAAAACGTGAGATTGAGTCAAGATCTGTTGCTTTACCTCAGAATCACGCTGAGGTTCCCTAAAACCACGCGATGGGAACCAAGCCCGCTCCTGAAGCTCGGTGACATCTGCCAGATGGGTGGAACCACATCTCAGGGAGAGACTGTGCCAACAGCCTCAGAGACTATCCCGCAGACTCCTCGAGGAAGTTCATCACACGCATCACAGCCTCCTGCTCTGCACGCAAGATGCAACTCTTCAAACTAAAGAGAAAAACAGGCACACACAAAAATGTCTTTAAGAGTAAACCACCGGAAAATGCAAGCTGGCTTTCCTTCCCTGATGGCCTTTTGCGGGTCTGCGTTATGCCCACAGGGGCACACCCTGCAGATGTCCGTGCAACCCTCCGGCTCCCGCCGCCGCGGTGCCTCGCCGCCCCGGGGTTGGTGCCGGAGAGCCCCCGGCGCAGAGCCCCGGGCACACCGGTGACCGGCCCCAGCAACTCGGGAGCTGGGAAGCGCAGGACCCACTTAAGTTTATGTTTGCTTTTATTTTAAACTCGAGGTTTCCCTTCCCGTATTCGGGAGCGACGCGCAGCCGCGCCCCGGCAGGTCCGCGCCGCCACGCACCGAGCCCGCAATCGAAACCGAAAGCGGCGCCGGGGCTGGCATAAAGCGGGGTGGGCCCGGAGCGGGGCGGGGGACGCGCTCCTCGCCGACACCGAGCCGCCCGCCGGAGATCCCGGCCGCCTCCGCGTCCGCCGCCGTCCTCCAGCGGCAGCAGCGGCGTCCCGGGCCCCGGGCGCGGCCAGCGCGGCCATGGCAGAGCAGCCCCAGGACGAGCGCTTCCTCTACCTGATCTCCTGCTTCAGGCCGCGGCTGAAGCAGTTCATCCGGGTGCAGCCGGTGCTGGACCGGCTTCCCTCGCTGAGCGCGGCGGACAGGGAGAAGGTGCGGGCGGCCACCCTGCAGCGGGGCGAGGTGGAGGGGGCGGAGGAGCTGCTGCGGGCCGTGGAGCGGGGGCCCCGCGAGTGCGGCTGGTTCCACGAGTTCCTGCAGGCTCTGGAGCACGGCGGCTGCAGCCTGGCCGCCTGCTACGTGAACCCCAGCCTCAGCCAGCTGCCCTCGCCGGCTCAGGAGGCGGACCACGACCTCTGCGTGCACTTGGTGCAGCTGCTCCATAGCACGCTGGTGGACAGAATGCAGACCGTGCAGGTGGCCGAGAAGTGCCTGCAGATGGGCATCTTCCAGGACGAGGACCTGGATCGGGTAAGTGGCGTGCCCGGCCTGCCCACAGCCACTGGCCACCCCTGGGGCAGGTAGGAAGCCTCAGCTGGAAATGACTTTCTAAGTGCAAAAATGAAAGAAGAGTACCCAAACTTGGGGGAAAAGGGAAAGGTGCTCCAGGTAAGCCAATGAAGACCATTGGCAATGGGCCAGCAAGTGAGATGTCAGCTAAGAACCAGGGAAAGAAAAATGCCATGAACAGAGGGTTAGACCAAGTGAGTGTCTAAGTGGAAGGAATATGGCGGGCTCTACTGTTACTTACCATTTTGCCACAGACCTTAGGCTCAGAAGACCATTAAGTGTCCTCTGGCCCATGAACCATACCAGAAAGTAGTGACGGCCTGTAAAATCCTAGAGAATATTTGAGCTGGAATAAAGCAAGACCTTCCCTCCCCTTTTTTGACATAGGTTCTCTAAAGAGCATCATACTACACAGTGAAGCTGAGCAGAAGTACCAGTTAGACAAGAAAGACCAAGTGTTAAGCTTTAATGAAAACTTTTGTCAGTGTTTACTCCATTTGGCTAAGAATAACTTATCTGGACTAGTGTGAAACTTATGTGGAACCCATATAAATGGGTATCCTGAAGCAGTGTTAGAAAAAGAAATTAAAATACTTGCCATAGCAAGAAGGGGAAAACTGTCAACCTGGGGTGGAACCACATCATCTGTGCACTCTGAGCTTTTGCTTTAGATAGTCTAATGCTCCATCTCAGTTAAATGACAGTCATATTTTTATCTTGTGTGCCAAGTAGTGGTGAGGGCCACCTGCACCCTAAGGGGTGGGGAGCCAAGCGTGGTAACACAGCAGGCAGAGGCAGGGGCGTTTTAGGAGGGTACCAGCTCCATTCCCTGGCAATGGGTTCACATGTTTCCTCGAGTCATCTTTTTGCTGCCGGTGTTTTGATGAAGCCCTCCATCACCCTTCACAATCCTGCCGGTTTCAACTCCAACAATGCCTCAGCTTTCTTAATGGATTTCTATATTCCTTTTTGTTTACTTCTCCCTACTCCTACTTCTCATGCACTTCCTTTTAGTGTTCAGCCTCAGTGAAGGATTTCCACTGCTTATGCCTGCCCAATTTCTTGCATATCAGGATGGATGATTATTGAGCCTCAAGAAAATTGGCCTTGAGGACTAAACACCCGTCTTGGACTGTTTTACTTTTGGGATCATCGTTTTATTCCTCATGTGATCACATGTCAAGCTCTGCTCATGACAGCCTTGAGCTTCTCCGAGGGCAACAGCCACTTCCTAGAGGCTTAGCTATTGTATCTTTAAGTGGGAATGGAGGTGATGAAGACAGAGTTTAAGCAGGGAAATGGTCCGTTTTATGTGTGAGGTCATGTTACAGATTAAGTCTGAACTCTGGTAAACTGTATGACATCAATTCTCCTTAATCAAGGTTGGCTACTCCCTAAACCAGTGTGAATACCAATCATTATTCCACGATAGTAATTATTATTATATAGTGGTTCTTATTATAACCGTTGTGCAGTACTGCCAGTCTCTCCAATTAAATTTCAGGCCTCGTAAGTTTTATATATCCTACCCGAAACCAGATGGGATAAACATGAGATTGGACAAAACTGCAGTAAAGTCTCTTCTAATGAGTGGCAGGCCCACTTAATATCTTTATTTTTAAGCATGTTTTAATGATGCCAGGGAAATGCTTTTGTACCTGTACTAGTCTAACATTCCTGAACCATTTCCAAAGTCTGTCTCAGGATTGTTTTCGGTGTTTTATTTTCACCAGATCCATGCTGTGACTGACAATCGTGGGAACAGAGATGGTGCAAGGGAGCTATTGAGCAGAATAGTGCAGAAGAAAGATTGGTTCTCTCCTTTTTTGATTGCTCTGCGTGAAACCCAACATGGAGGCCTTGCAGATGATTTAAGTGGAAATACAGGAGGTAATAATTTTATTTCACTAGTACTAATGTGTGGGGTTTTAGTCTCTCTTTTTTGTACTGTTATTTAGGAAACAGTGCAGGGTTCTCACCGTATTGATTTCACTGTGACACTGAGACTAATGCTTTTGCTTGTCCGGGGACTTCAAAATCAAGTTATTTAATAGCTTAGTCACTGGATTCTTAAACACTAAAAATCCTCATTAAGCAATATCAGAATTACAATAATACGTATATAATTGTAATTAAACTGAAACCTTTTATAAGCTATTGGTTTTCAAAGCAATGTTTTTATAATCATTAAAAATATTCTGAAGATTAATTTGAACAAACAAAACAAACCTTTTCTGGATTTCTCCTTCAACACAAGGATTAGTGTTTCTTTTACAAAATGGTTTAGAAATATATGCAGCTTTTTAAAATACACTGCAGTGTGTCTCCTTGGGGATAAGACATTCATAAGCTAACTATAAATAATAGAGTAAACTAGTAAAGAGATTATTTACAGAAATTAAATTTAAAAAGCTGTAGGTTTTTGGCTACTACTTTTTATTCCTGTACAATGATTATGATATTGTAAAATTATCCCAGTGCTCCCCTGGATTCTAAAATATGAAAAAGGAAGCAGCCACCCAATACTCTGTCCCTCATTTTTTACTGGGCTCCACATATGTTTTATAAGATCTTTGAGACTGAAGTTTTTTAGCAGATTTCCCATTTAGCAGCTTCAGCCTTCTCGGTCAAGGAGCTCACTAGAACTATGTCTCTGTACTTTCGGTTGCTGCATATGAGACAATGCATTAAGATTGGAATGAGAGAGGCATGAAGGTGTCTCTTCCAGCTGAGGACAGGAATCAACCTGTCTTTTGCCAGACACAGATAAGCAGCTGCTATATTTGAGCGTGCGGTTAAAAGGCGGTTGAGTGTGCCAGTCTGCAGGATGAGACCAACCAAGTCAGAGCCTCAGAAGATAGTTCTAAGTGAAAGTCAGATGCTAGGAATAGCTCAGCAGCTACTGGGGTCCTAATTTTCATTTTGTGTTTCAACTTTGTCAGGCTTAAGTTCTTATCTTCATTACTTAGCTATCAGTAAGGAAAACAAAGTACTAAATATTTAGCAAATATGAAAATTATTAAAATTCTTTCCATATTTTTCTTTTAAATCCTTTTCAAACTTTGCATTTCTGGATTTTCAGTGTGGTACAGACCATATCAGGTGAAACTTAAGTTTAATTCGGTTGTTTGATGCAATACTGAGTGGATGCATTTGTTCCACAGTTTCTCAGTAATCCTGGGCAACGCAGACCCTAAAAGAAACTGTTCAGATTCATATGTAAAGCATAAATTGTGTTGCTGTTACCAGAGGATAAGAAATTTTGCATTTACACAGTCCTGTACATGTGTAGATATGTAAAGTGTATGATTGCTGTAGCATCCATTGATATAAGGACATAGACGGGAAACACCAAGATTGGGTATTTTGGAAGGAGTAGAGTGGTGCTACATTTTATTACTCTAGGTTGATCACAAATGATTTGTTACGGTAAAATACGTTGTTATTAGCAGACACCTACACATAGAAATTGAGAACTTTATAATAAAGAAGTACTGAAATAAATTAAACCTATTAATTTCTTTAAATTTGATTTCTAATTGCAGAGTAATTAAGTTCTAAATCTGGAAAACCCTGGAATGCAATCTTACACAGTTTTTTCAAAAAATGTTTACAATTTATTTAACAGCATTTTTTGTCTTTGGAGCATGCCTAGTTCTGTATGAGTGTAATAAAAATAAAAGAACAGAGAAGTCAAAGAGAAATTATTTCCATATTTGAAATAAGACAAAGAAGTGGAAGGAGGGAAAACATTTTGTGAAAGCTGTGTCAGGTTTTCTGTTTTATGGGCAAGTTTTGAAGTCCTGCTGTAGGGTACATCCATTCATAAGCTTACAGGACCAATGGAACTGATAAGGTAGGAAATGTGGTCTAGTCCACAAATTTAATTTTCAGATGTTTACAGTGACTGGAAATATTTGAGATTTATGACAAACAATTTTCATAATAAGTATTTATTAGAACATCAAAATTCCAAACTGTAAGTCAAGACCAAGACCATATGTTATGCTGTTACGTGCATGATGAATGCAGGTTAGTTCTATGTTTTCTGTGGTCCACGCTAAAAGAAATTACATGTTTTATAGTGCTGTGGAATTTCTATTTATTTTCTAGGAACAGAGAATACACAAAATGGAATGAAGAACAGTACAAAAGAAGAAACAGAAGTTGCAAGCCAACCAGGATATGCTGTAGTGGAAGATTTGAAACAGCAAGAAAATGTGAATGATCATTTCATCAGTGAGAACAGTGTATTGGAAACATCTATTGTAGTTTCAGGTGTGTCCACTAACTGGTATTTTGTGCTGGTACCAGTTAAACTTTAGTAACTGCAGGTAACTGAGAGAACGTTCTTGGTGCATTAGCTCCCGTCTTGCTCAAAAATTCAGAAACATATGGTACTGTCGAGGTAAAGGGAATGAATAGAAAAAGTAAATCTTGATTTTTTTTTTTAAGCAGTAAATTCCATTTCTTCCTATGAATTAACAGCAGTAGCAATTTAAAGGGTCAGATCTACAAATTTGTTCAGTTCAAGGAGTTGCTCTAGGACGAGAATATGTTGTCATACTTGTTCAACTTATTCATCAATGACCTGGATCAAGGGACAGAGTGTACCCTCAGCAAGTTTGCTGATGCTACAGAACTGGGAGGAGTGGCTGATACACCAGAAGGCTGCGCTACCATTCAGAGATACCTGGACAGACTGGAGAGTTGCGTGGAGAGGATCCTGGTGTAGTCCAGCAAGGGCAAGTGCAGGGTCCTGCACCTGGGGAGGAGTAACCCCATGCACCAGTACAGGCTTGGGGCGGACCTGCTAGAAAGCAGCTCTGCAGGGAGGGACCTGGGAGTGCTGGGGGATGACAAGTTGACCTTCAGCCAGCAGTGTGCCCAGTTGCCAAGAAGGCCAATGGGATCCTGGGTGCATTAAGAGGAGTGTGGCCAGCAGGTCGAGGGAGGTTCTCCTTCCGCTCTACACTGCCCTAGTGAAGCCCCATCTGGATTCCTGCGTCCAGTTCTGGGCTCCCCAGTTCAAGAAAGATGAGGAACTACTGGAGAGAGTCCAGCGGAGGGCTACGAGGATGAGGAGACTGGAGCATCTGTCCTATGAGGAGAGGCTGAGGGAGCTGGGCTTGTTCAGCCTGAAGAAGAGAAAGCTGAGAGGGGACCTTATAAATGCCTATAAATATCATACGGATGGATGCCAAGAGGATGGGGCCAGACTCTTTTCAGTGGTGCCCAGCGACAGGACAAGGGGCAATGGGCAGAAACTGAAGCAGAGGAAGTTCCATTTGAACATGAGGAAAAACTTCTTTACTTTGAGGGTGACGGAGCACTGGAACAGGCTGCCCAGGGAGGTTGTGGAGTCTCCTTCTCTGGAGATATTCAAACCCTGCCTGGACAAGGTCCTGTGCAACCTGCTGTAGGTGACCCTACTTTGGCAGGGGGATTGGACTAGATGATCCCCAGAGGTCCCTTCCAACCCCTACCATTCTGTGATTCTGTAAAAGCTGGTTCAGAAACCAATTTGCTACCACAGTGCAGAATGGCTTGGGAGGACAGGGCCAAAAAATCTGTAGCACATTATGTGCAGCCTTTGTGTAGACATTTTCTGTGTCCTGATTGTAGTGATGATGTTTTATCTACAATGGGCTGCTCGATTCTGTTATAATTGAGCAACACTGATGATCTTCCTTTCCTCCTAAGTAGCCCTTTTAACAACTTAAATGAATAATTTATTTCAGACCTATTCAGGATAGGTTTGTACTAGCCAATGAAAACATTTGGCTTACATTAACAACTCCTCCCAGTGTTGACAAAGTTTAAATCAAGAGGAATATTTCTGTACCACTATAACTGTAGCTGTACTAAGTACTTCTTTCTAGAAGGCTGGTAATTCTATACTGGAAAACATATTTGGTTTTGCTAAGTCCTTTAGTGCTGTCCAACAAGTAATTTTTCTGTTTACTTTGAGGATTTATATTTACAGAGCATCAAACAACCTTTGTCACTTACATCACATGCTCAGAAGTACCTTTTTAGTACAAATTTTTAGAAATTATTGTGGCCTGTTGTTCATATGGATCCACTTTTAAAAATGTGTCTTGGGAGCTGATGATGAGCAACAGCAGTTACCAGCAACAATTCCCAGACATAGCTGGAAACCAAGGTTTCAAACATATGCTGTATGATTAAGGAATCATTCATATGTGTTACAAGTTCAGATGGAGCTCAGACAATAGTTACAACTGAGATAAATCCTGCCTGAAATTATTTTAGTGGGCTTACTCAGCCAAAGGAGTAAGACAGCTAAGGCTGCTCTTTTTTTATCAAACATGAATAAATAAAAAAAAAAAATTTGGCTCTGAAAACTGCAGCCTTTCACTGTGCAACAGTAGTAGCCTATTTCTCATTTAGCATGATATTAACAGCATATCACAATGTTTTGTAGCAAATAGTGAATTATTAACTACAGCAAAAATACCAACTTGGTTTTCCTGGATTAGAACATAATTTGGCAGTATAAAGAAGAGGTGCCAGATATTTAATGATGATTCAGAATGGATGAAACTGAGTTATCCACACTCTTAGGATTCTTTCAGGACAAGGCTAAGGCTCACTGAGGGCAGGTTTTCATTGCTGTTAGCCTGATCTTTTACCTGACTCTTGTCAGATTGAGGGTTACAGGTAACTAGATCTATCAGCTGTTAAGTAGCCTGCACAAGCTAATTCTAGCCTGAGAACTATGGTCTCCTCAACACTGAACTGTACTGAAATTAATTGACAGTGGGTATTAGCAGTTTGTGCAGCTGAGTGGATCTGTTCCATGAAAAAATGGTGCTAAGGGTGTACGTACTACATGGATTCTAGCAGATTGGTTCAGATTGACTTCAGTCTGGTGTGGAGTGTATGCCTGCAAGTGGTGGAACACATCTCATTTGGTTTCAGCTGACAGGGGTTCATTTCTTGTGATCTAAACCAGCTCTGTGACATGAACCAAAGTAGTGTAAGTGGGGACAACTGACAGATGCACTGTAAATGTGCACTTCTGAGTTGAACTAAACCAGCAGTGTAGATGCAACCTAGCAAGGGCTGCCAGGAGATAGTATTCATAAAGATGGCAGTAGAGTAACTGGCTCACATTCAGCCATCTTGAAGTGCAGTAAGCTTTGATCTCTATGCACTTATACACACAGACTTAACTGCACTCAAGTCTTTTTCCATTTCCATCCTTTCTCATGATCTCATAAGACTGCATTTTTAGACTAGGCAGCTGAAAATACAACTGGAGCCCAGACTCTACTTCCAAGTAGGTTGGGAACCCACCTGATTTGCAATTTGATGCTGTCAAGTGTTGTCAGTTTTGCAGTACCCTCCCACCATTCCTTCATGTATTGAGAAGGACAGATTTCAACGAGAAAGAAGCTTTTTCAAGTCACTTGAAATTACTGCAATTTGCATTGTGTCTGAAGCCTTCCCTGACCCTTTTATTGGAGTAGCTGAGACAGAGGGAGTCAGAAGATATGAGGGCAGTTGGGTCATAAAGACAAAGTAGAAATAGATCATTTAGCCTAAGAGAACTAGAGAGAAACGTGTATGTGAAAACACAGAGAAGAAACTGCACACACAAAAAGCAACACAAAAGCAGTAAGTTTGCATGGTCAGACATAAAACACTTGGATTAAGGCTACAGTTACCTGTATGAATAACAATTGAAATAAATAGCAGCTCTGTTTTTCAAGGCCTGTTTCATAAAAAAAAGTTGATTTGAACAAATAAGTACACTGTAATTAACTGGAGGTTTCAATAATGTCTCATAAAATGTCCCTTAATGCTTCACATTAGATAAACTGCTCATTAACTTGAAAGGGCCAATTCTAATAGCCTGTTTATATTTTGGTCCTTCATTTTTATTTTCTGATGTTTGAAACTTGTTCTGTGACATAATGTAGCACAGGACAGGAAAGACTTCTTTAATTAATATTGCATAGATCCATTTTTTTTTTTGTTGCATTCCATTGTCTTTATACTTACTTTCTTACTTCTTAGTGCAAAGTGACTGAAAATCTTTCTGCGGAATATGCTGTGTTACAGTGTGCAAGTAGCACTGTAAGGGAAGACAAGTGAAAGTGGTGAAAACAGCTGTTAGAATACCAACTCCTTTATCATCATTGTTTTGAAAAGACTTACTGGGGTTTTTTTATAATCCAAGAAAGTTACCACAGTTGAAAAAGGAGGACGTTAATCTATTCACCTTTCATTTGGAAGATGAGTATTTTGCATTTCACTTCACCACTAACGTTTTCTGTTGAGAGATTATTTTGTAATGCATGCTGCACATTGTAATTCAGATAATTATGTATAAAACACTTTGTGAATGCATATTCTCTGCTGCATATACATCTTTCAGTAGGTCATTTTAGATGGGAGACCACATGGACTAGATACATAGAATTTTAATTTTGTCCTCTCTCTCCTATCCACATGGATTCCTAGAAAGTGAAAACGAGAGATAGCAGTGTTTTCTTCATAGTTGGAATTCCCACTAATGCTACTGAATAGTTTGTCACAGGTCTTTGAACATAAGTTATAACTGGTGAGATTTTCTTCTTTTTTCAGGACAATGCTGTCTGTTAATGTGATATTAAATGCATGCTGTTATATAGTAATAGGGAAATTTTATATACACCAGTCTTCTGCTGTGAATATATTTTAAAGTGCCTTTCTGTTGTTTGCATTGATTTCTAGGAGACCAGGCTTTTAATTTGGGTGCTTAAAGTCTTTAATGCCTTTGTCCATCTTAACACTTCCTACAGGTGATGGTGATTGATAGTTGGATCAGATTCTGAGATCTCTATGGAGTAAATTAGGAAAACCGTAGGACAGCAAGACAGACATTTGCATCACTTTTCATGGTTATGTTAGAAAAACTAAAAATAAAGACTTAAACTAATACCTGACTTCTAGTGGTAGCTGAGGTAGCTTCATTTCAGTTGTCTGTATTATACTTGTACTGTGAAATAGCAGGTTTTTTTCTGCTATTCATTCACCTTTTAAGGAGAGCAAAACTTGTGTAAAGGAAAGTCAAAGCTTCGTATTTTTACTGAACACAGACTGGGTTTAATTTCCACCTCACTTACCCAGATTTTGCAGTGTACATTTCAGGAGTACCATTCTAAGACACTGTAACTTCCCTTGGGTTCTAAACTCTCATTCACAGCATTTATTTTGCTTTATTAATTGTTTGTTGGAGACAATAAGTTGAGGACAATATGGATATGGACCATAATGGGATATTCATTGGAAAAAACTGTGAAAAACTTGATAGGACACAAGTTCACGAGGTAATTAAGCAAGCTTGATAGGACACAAGTTCACTAGCTAATAAAGCAAAACAGGTCAATGCTATTATTCTGAGAGATTTCTTATGCACACTGTGAGCTCAGTTGCAGAGTGCTTCAGATAAGCTGACAGTGCAGGGTGAGGCTGTTTGCAGCAGATTTTTCTGGAAGAACTGTGTGTCTCTTTAGACATTAAAAGGACTCAGTTTTGGAAAATCTAGCTATATAAATTACACTTGAGAAAAAAGGTCGGTGTAATACATCAATTGCCCAGCAGAGGGAGATCTTAACATTAGAATATCTACGGTAAACTTCCCAGATTTCCGTGGCAGTGTGCAGGTCTTCTATCGGGTGTAATGGGATTGTGGGTCTCTGCTTTTACTTGCAAACAGTTTGGAAGATCTAATAATTCCTCTCTGCTTTTATTTACCTGGAAACTATGGTTTACTCTTTTCATGTTACATGAAGAAACCCTTTAAAAAAAAATCACATTTCTGGTTTTGATTTTCTTCTGCTACAGATATAACTCACATGGCTTACAGGCAGTAAAAGACAATGTCTTCAGTTTGCCAGCAGCGCTGTGTATGCAGTAGACAAACATGTTTTTCTTTTGATTTTTTTGACTCTTCACCTCTCTGATAAGATACAGTAAAATAGGACTAAAGGGGATCATGCAGGCAGTCATGTCTGGACCCTTGCTTTCAAGCAAACAGAACATAGATGCCTGACAACAATAAATCATGACCCACGTTGCCTTACTTCTGCTAAGTTTTGGATTGTCATCTTCTGCTCCATATTTTCTTCCATGAGAAAAAGAATTATATTGTTCACATTTTTTTTCTTTATGTAAGAAAATGTTTACTAGAGGAAATTATACCTCAGCCATCCCTGCCAGACATTTATCTAGCCTATTTTAACAACTTAGGGAGAGAGCAAATATGCTTTTGCTATTTATATTTGTACAGCAAATATACTATACTACATTTGTTTATGTTTTTCATTTAGAGTCAGATGTCTCCATAGGAGATGGAAGTGTCAGTAACTTGAATGAAAACCTGGGACAGAGCTGCACAACCAGTGATTCAGGTACGTTTCCCTTCTGTTATTTAGTAATTGCAAAATAAGCTCTAGAGGGTAAGCACTCTGTGAATGGGCTAGAACAAAAATCAATGGGAGGCTTTCACTGTGAACTCTAGTTTACCGTATTTAGATGCCAGACTTCCTCTTATTTTGTTGGAAAACAGATACCATTTTTATGGGTATGGACTTAAGTCCCAGCCCCAAAAGAGCTGATTTACTGAGATAGCCTGAATAGGTCTCTAGACATCGACATTATACAAAATGATCAGTGATGCAGAATGATAGAATGATAGAATCATAGAATGGTTTGGGTTGGAAGGGACCTTGTAGATCATCAGTTCCAACCCCCCTGCCGAGGGCAGGGACACCTTCCACTAGAGCAGGTTGCTCAAAGCCCCATCCAACCCGGCCTTGAACACTTCCAGGGAGGGGGCAGCCACAGCTGCTCTGAGCAACCTGTTCTGGTGCCTCACAACTCTCACAGTAAAAAATTTCTTTCGTATCTATAGGATAGAATCACATAGGCTCGAAGGGACTCCAGATGTAATCCAGTGCGGCTGCCGATACAAGTATTCCTAATGCTGCCACATTCTTTTGCTCTGAGAGGAGCTAGATTGTGCCCAGCCCTTGCACAGGGTGAGAGGGAATAGGACATGCTTTAGAGGCATCTAAGGGTGAGGAGAAGCAGTTCCAGGGTACATGCAGACCAGTAATGAAGGTCCACTCTGGACCTAAGTAATTTACTAGCCCTATTTGTGAAAGAAACCTAATCCATGGAGGTTACTATCTGAAGACCTTGCAAATCTCACATTTAAACATATGTGCAAGTTCTAAATATAGTTTTAAACTAAATATTGGACTGTGTTTACATAATACTTTGCAGACAGACAGGAACTTGGTATGTATATACTCTGAGCCCAGTTAAACACTGCTGTTGTAAAAGACATCCCAATTTTTTTTTGTTCTTTTTTTTTTAATCTTAGACCACAGGCAGAATGATTTTGCAGCTGTCCACCATGGTGAACAGCCTGTGTTTGCCCACACAGAATTCAAGAGGAACCAGTTACCTCTTGGAATCTAGCCTTTATAAAGTTTGTGCTGGGGCTGTGTCTTGTGCAAGGGGTAGAAACAATCTGGGTACCTTTCAGGCCAGCTCTGCCTAATAAAGCTAGTATTAGATTAGTAAAGTAAATGTAAATGTTACATATCACATGCCCACAAAGTGTTTACTGTAAATACTTTTAAAATAGTTTCAAGCTTTTTAAATATTAAAATCCATATGTTTTGTAAATACACAGAAAATTCAGTATACCTCAGATCTAAATTGCTACACTATAGCTAGGATTTTAGTCTATGTATTGCTGACTCTGAAGAATATACTTTACACTTCTGCATCAACTAAGGTGACTCATCAGTCACATTGTATTTTTTTCCTCACTGTGTCACATGAAATGTCTGGGCACAGAAAATTCTCTGTTCTGCAGACAGTCACACTGTATCAGTTAGTCAGGCTGATATAGGCTACTGGTATGTGGCAGCACATGTATGTATGTGTGGCCTGATCCTTTTAAGATTCCTGAAAAATCTCCCATAAGTAAATTAGGCATTGGCTATGTCCAGTAGTCCAGCAGAAGAAAATAAATCACTAGTTATGTGAAGAATGCAGAGTTTTGTTTTTCCAATGTTTACTTGCTATATATTCTGTTTACGTGTGGGGTTTAAAAACAACTAGTTTAAAACACGTTCATGCTTTTTAATCATGCCTAGTAAACTCAGTGAGAGCAACTACAAGAATAAAATCTAAGGAGATACAGATGAACTTTGTGATATTTATGGATTTTATGATTTGAAATTTTGCAGTAAGGCTGTTGTATTAACAGATATTTGGATAGCATCTCAATGCACTGACATGATTTGGATTTTAATGCAAAGAATTAGCATTAAATGTGGATTTAGTCACAGTTTTCTGTGCAAGGATCATTTTATATTTAAGAAAAATGTTGGAATTAGGACAATGGAAGAATAATTCTCATGTTTCTTTTAGTGCAGGGCAGCAATGCATATGAGCCTTGTACAAAGGCAGACAACTTCCCTAAAGTTACACTGTGCACAATGAAAATTCTTTAATGGAATCACATCCTGTGAAAAGATTCCTGTATTAGCCTTTATCTAATCAGGGGCTGAGGGAGTTAGGAGAGAGTGAAGTTAAATATTTTTTAGGCCTGGACAGTTAACTGAGGATGTTAAGGAACTGATATTTAACCAAACAGATGGGTGATAAAGTGCTAGTTTCAATGTGATTGAACTATTGAAATTAGCCAACCAGAAAGCAAACAACTTTCTTCCTCAAAAGAGAGTAGTAGAAGTCAGATAAATAACATCAAGTACTCTCTGGTGTGAGTTTCCTTGTGTTCCAGGCAGGACTGCACTCACACTAAAAGGCAAAACAAGCAAAAAACACTTAAGAATGGCATTCGGATGTTTCCATCAGCAGTATTTTATCAAGCTTCATTACTTTTTGTTAGTGTAATTTTATTTAATGGAATCAGGGATACTAGAAAAATACACTTATTTTGTGTGTAATGTATCAGTGATAATAAAATCCTCATGATTCTTCATTTAATGATATCATTGGGAAATAAAACTATAGGGGTTTTTTTTCCCTCATTTTTAGTCTGGTAGAATGAATTTGTGTCTTTTCCTCACTGAGGACAGTTAATGCTTGGAGGGTGATTTAAACATATCTGTAGGAAAAAAAAAAAAAAGCCCAAAAGTCCATTGAAATAAATCCTTCTGTTATTAATATATATAATTTCTGACTTCCTAAATATATGCAAACTCAAGAGAATTGATGTGCTTTTCTTACTGCCTGAAATAATGCAACAGCATTTTTCCACTTCTAACTTTCGAACTTTGTTTGTTTCAGGTGTGAGCTATAGATCTGAACTGTCTGCCATTGCATTTTATATGATAGATGGAAGGTTTTGGCCTTCAGGTGGCAAATGTATATGGCTTTTTAGTGAACAGCTCAATTGTATTATGTATGAGTCAGTCTGGAAGCAACGCAGTCTACCATGAATAGGTGTGATACATGCTGCAGTTAGCTCTAGCTTGTATGGGCAATTGAATTTTCTTACCTATTTGATCTTCATACTTTATAACTCCCTTCATCATTTTTTTTAAGTGGTCCCTATCTCTTTTTCTTTCTATGGCTCCATCCTTTTTTCATCCTCTGGGAAGTATTTAAAAAGGTAGCTCACTTACAACCAAATAAATTTCAGTATTGATGAAAGACAACTTCACATAAGATTGGCTAGATTATAAATACTGCTTCTCTGAACGCAATCTTTGTTGGTCCCAGTGCTACTGAACTGTAACATTTGAATTCATACATAACAATAGTCATGTCAACATAGATGGGTGAAGACATACTGTGGCGTATTCCACATACCCTGGCTGGTAACTGGATGTAAGCAGTTCTGATCCAGCGTTGCAGAGTCCATAGAGCAGCATTGCCTATGCTAACATGCCCTGTTTCTATTTATTCAGAAGATGATTCTGATAGTAGATTAATATTTTTCCCTTTGACATTTGTCCAGTATTCTGATAAATGTTCTATGTCTCCTGTTTGATACTTCTATTTCTTTGTACCCTTAGATGGAGATGAAGTGGAGAGCAGAGCTTCACCTGAGCCAGATCTGATCCTGAGAGATTACCAGATGGAAGTTGCAAAGCCAGCACTGAATGGGGAGAATATTATAATATGTCTCCCTACAGGCAGTGGTAAAACCAGAGTGGCTGTTTACATTACCAAAGATCACTTGGATAAGAAGAAAAGAGCATCAGAGCCTGGAAAAGTTATAGTGCTTGTTAATAAGGTATGTTGGTCCATTTTTTAAAAAATAGTATTTTTCAAACCTCATGCACTGTTAATATAGAACTTGTAAAATTAATATAAACACATTTCTCAGCTTCTTCAGATGTAGCTATGTTTAAAGGCATACAGCTCTAGACTGTCACCTCCATTGCACCATCATCATGGTGCAAGCGTGAATTATTTTAGTTTACTCCAGTGCAAGTGCAAATTTAGACGTGCTCTAATAACGACATTATTGGAAAAAGTGCGATTTCATGATAGAATGAATAAAACTAAAATCATACTTTGAAAAATAAAAATATTTTTCACATTCTGTGTTTGGATTTGATAATGAAGGCAACCTAATGAATCTCACAGTAGTTAGGGAATATTCTGTCAGATATACTGATAATTGCTGTAATTTTTATGGTTAGATTTAGCACACATAATATTAAGTAATCTGTTATAATATTAAAAGAGAAATAAATTTAAGGATTTTATTAAAAGGATGAAAGATATGCATATTGTGCTATAAGAATAAAATTGATAGCATGTTATAAGCTCAGTTAAAGAGCCAGAGCATGCATGGTTTGTTCTTTCTAAGGCACAGTTAAGCCAAAGTTCTTGGGACAAAAAGATTTCGTAGGAGCAGTTGGGAGGGGAGGGGTTGGTCTGGGGATTTTTAGTGCTTGGTTTTGCGTTTTGTGTTTGGTGGTTTATTTTTTTAAATCCTACCCTGCAGTGAATAAAGAGATGTTTGCTTTTTTAAAGAAGTATATTTTGCACAAAGTGTTATGTTCTTCTAACAACATTTCTGGCAAACAGGCTGCAAACAGCATATATAATCCTATATATGCTCTGCTTTAAATTCTTTGGAAACTTTTATTCAGGTACCATTGGTAGAACAGCATTTACGAAAGGAGTTTAATCCATTCCTGAAGCGTTGGTATCAGGTCACTGGTTTAAGTGGTGATTCTCAGCTGAAAATCTCATTTCCTGAAGTTGTCAGAAGAAATGATGTCATCATCAGTACAGCACAGATCCTGGAGAATTCACTGTTAAATGCAGCCAAAGAAGATGAAGAAGGTGTCCACTTATCAGGCAAGTTTTTAATTCTTTAATTTTTACAGAAGGGCTAAAAGCATGTCTCTGTTCTGGAAAATTGCCGAGTAAAAATGTGCCACATAGAGTAGTTAATGGTTTTTTCAGTTGACTGGCTTGATAAATGCAAGCTGAGAGTCAAAACCAGATCTTACTTGATAAGCATGCAATTTTTTCAAGCCAAATTAGACTCTTACAGTTCATTTGTACTAAATATTTGTTATGCTTCCTTTTTTGTCTAGCTCAAGCATGAGTTCATGCAAATGCAGCCATACTGGTTCCACTTTCCAAGCTTGGTAGAGCATTGAGTTATATCGCAAAGAAGCCATAAACAGGATGAGAAAAAACTATAAAAAGTCAAATATAGTTGGTAGCTTGAGAAATACAATGGAACACAAGATAAAAGTCAATCTATTATAAAAGTTGTATTCTTTAAACTCATTATTTTGCTAACGTACAGACATACGGTTCCATATGAGGTTGGCAGATATAGTGGTCTCCTACAACAGATAAGGAAGTCGAAGAAAACAAAAGGTACAAGATGAGATGAGGTAAAATTGTTTACCCAGAATACTGAAGTGGCAGCTATCTATGGGAGATCAGAAAGGAAATGGTATTATCTCCCAGTGATGTACAAATAATGGAACAGCTCATGACTTCAGTCACAGAATTTGGGCTGCAGTGACCCTTCTCTGTGAGATGTTAACTTCTCCCCCTACCCGCATGCAGTCAACTCTTTTTTTAGATGGGGCAGGTTGTAGCTGAGGGGAGAACTGTGATATTCAAAATAATGGATCTGAGATGAAACAAGTACTTAGGTGCCTCAGAATTGCCTTCCCTCCTTCAGAATGCCTTTTTATTAACCTGGGCAGAGTACTAGAGATTTTCTTATACTTACTTCCTTTCTACTGCACCTAAGTTAATAAACCTTTCTAAATCTGAATCATTTGGGAATACCATATAGAGGCACCTGAACATTTCTACAGGAGCTGCTGACCTGATTAGAGTTGGGCTGAGTCCCAAACAGCTTTTAATGAAGTGGTTTTTTGAGTGGGTTTCACACCTTGCAAAGTTTCCATCATAAGGAGCTGTATTTTTTCCAGAATTGAGGTGGCCCTGCAGACAGGGCCTTGTTTCCTTACACCTGTGCTAGTAAGTTCAGCTGGACCAAAGCCAAGCAAGCCTGAACAGACCCAGCTCCATTTTTATGGCTATGACTTGGTTAACTTGCAGCCTATATAAACCATCCTAATCAGTTATTAGGTTTTTATTCCTAAATTCTGTTCATACTTTTTTCATCTGTTTCCACCGAGGTCTGCATTACGTGTAACATGGAATTCCAGCCTCAGTGAAATGAAGGGGACTCTCTTAATTGCATTTTACCAAATGTTTACCCTCTTTACCAACGGCTGAAGTCACTGTGTGGACTTTCTAAAAGCTGTGTATCACTTCTTTAGTAGAAGCACATCTCTTCTGGTGGGTTAGGTTTTTCGTGAGTGTTGGTAGGAATATGCATTACAGAGATGATGGTCAAAATCAAGGAGACTAATTTCATGTTGGCAAAATAAATGAGAAACTTCCAGCACTGCTTCTGAAGTCTTGCAATATGTAGAAGTCTTAGAAATAAATAGAAATTTAGGTTTGAAACCACATCACTCTAGTCCAAACTGGCTTCCTGAACCACTTGTGTAAAGACAATCAGTTTTCCCCAGTGACATGGAGCACTAGTTTGCTTTCCTAGCGGTGGTCTTTGGTTAGCCTTTAAATGAAATTTCCCTTGTTCAGTCTCCACCTTTCTTTAGGTTCTTCAAAGACAAAGTTACATGCATTTTTGGCAGCAGAAGGTCCAACTAAGAATGTTCTAGATCTCTTAGTTTCCAACTTCTGCTGCCAGTTGTTGCAAACTCATTTGGAGTAACACAACAATTTGAGCACACTAATGTATAAACAAGAGCATGGAAATTGCCCAGATTAAAAAAAAAAAAA